>Ga0182011_10001878_pt1 | contig 18186 bp, 12 predicted proteins | sample 711E1DmetaG_FD_120481 | JGI IMG/M metagenome (GOLD analysis project Ga0182011, IMG submission 120481) | Permafrost microbial communities from Stordalen Mire, Sweden - 711E1D metaG | ecosystem: Environmental > Terrestrial > Soil > Wetlands > Permafrost | place: Sweden: Stordalen | collected... | reverse complement strand
CGTGGCGGCTATGCTGTGGTCGCCAATCACATTGTGGAACGTGTAAGAGGAAGCGGGTGTCACCGGGGCTCCACCCACGGTGAGGGTGGCGATGTGGTAGTGGGCCGTAGGAGTGATGTTGAAGGTCTGGTCCACCCCATCGTTCACAGTCACCACTCCAGCGGTCCCGGGAGGCACGATAGCCCCGTTAGCTCCCTGGGTCACGGTGATGTTATGGGTGGTTATGGCGAACGTGGCCGCTATGGTGTGGTCGTCAGTCACGGTATGGAACGTGTAGGAGGAGGCGGGTGGCACCGGCGCTCCGTCCACGGTGAGGCTGGCAACGTAGTAGTGGGCCGCCGGCGTGATGTTGAAGGTCTGGTCCGCCCAGCTGTCCACGGTTACCACTCCGGCGGTCCCGGGAGGCGCGATGGTCCCGTTCACTCCCTGGGTCACGGTGACAGAGTATATGGTCGTGACCCTCTGGGCATAGATGTCGGTCTGGCCGTTGCGGTTGTCCTGCCAGGTGACGATGGCGCCGCCCGAGCCGTCTGAGGTTATGGTGGGGGAACCGCCGTCTGTGCCAAGGATGCTGCGCAGGGCGACCCCGTTGGCGGTCCATCGCGGAGTGCCCGTTGAGTCAACCCTCTGTGCGTAAGGGTCATTGACGCCCGAACGATTGTCTTGCCAGGTGACGATAGCTCCGCCCGTGCCATCAGAGGTTATAGTGGGATAAGTGGCGCTTGTGCCAGCCTCGCTGGTCCGCAGGGCGACCCCGTTGGCGGTCCATCGCGGAGTGCCCGTAGAGTCTACCCTCTGAGCGAAGATGTCCCACTCGCCCGAGCGATTATCATACCAGGTGACGATAGCTCCGCCCGTGCCATCTGAGGTCACAGTGGGGGAACCACCGCCTGAGCCCGCGATGCTGCGCAGGGCAACCCCGTTGCCGGTCCACTGCGCCGCCCCCGCAGAGTTCACCCTCTGTGCGTAGATTTCACCATCACCCGAGCGCAAGTCTTGCCAGGTTACTATGGCTCCGCCCGAGCCGTCGGAGGTCATATTGAGGGATTGGGCGTCTGAGCCCGCGATGCTCCGCAGGACGACACCGTTGGCGGTCCACTGCGCCGCCCCCGAATCAACCCTCTGTGCGTAGATGTCACTTTCGCCGTCTCGCTCGTCTTGCCAGGTTACTATGGCTCCGCCCGAGCCGTCGGAGGTTATGGTGGGGGAAGTGGCGTCTAGGCCCACGATGCTTCGCAGGGCGACCCCGTTGGCGGTCCACTGCACCGTGCCCGTAGAGTCCACCCTCTGTGCGTAGATGTTATTGAAGCCCGCGCGATTGTCATACCAGGTGACGATGGCGCCACCCGAGCCGTCTGAGGTTATGGTGGGGTAATTGGCTTCTGTGCCCCCCCCCGCCACTCCTCAGGGCGATCCCGTTGACGGTCCACTGCACAGTGCCCGTAGAGTCAACCCTCTGCGCGTAGATGTCAGTTTCGCCGCTACGCGTGTCTTGCCAGGTGACTATGGCTCCGCCCGAGCCGTCGGAGGTTATGGTGGGGTAATAGGCGCTTTGGCTCGCGATACTCCGCAGGATGACCCCGTTGGGTGTCCACTGGGGGGTGCCCGCAGAGTTCACCCTCTGTGCGTAGATGTCATCGAAGCCCGAGCGATTGTCATACCAGGTGACGATGGCGCCACCCGAGCCGTCTGGGGTCATGTTGAGGTACTGGGCGCTTGAGCCCGCGATGCTCCGCAGGGCGACCCCGTTGGCGGTCCATTTCACAACACCGCTCGCGCCCCAAGCCGTTGCCGACAGCACCAGAGCCAGGATTCCCGCGACGCATGCGGTTCTTGTCGTCTTCCTTCTCATGGTGAACCCCTTCCCTGGTACCTGCCCGGATAAGGCAGGGGAGTTGTTTCCTCGCCGTTACCGCTTCGCGCTACCACTCTTGTTATTTCTCAAGCCTGTTTCGACTTCACGAACTGCGACAGGGTTACATGTCAGTGGGAAGGTAATAATGTACCGCTTTGACTCTGACCCCCTTAAACCGCCTTCGCAACGTCTTTCGCGGGTCTTGCAATCATTTTCAGCGTATTGCCGCAATGACCTTATCCGGATTCTATCACCGTCACTATAGTGTTGCGAGAAGTGTCGGGGATGTGGCCTGCCGCATTACCAAGCTCCCATGCTCAGGTTGAAGACCATTGATGTTTTGATGAGTTTTGGGCTGGGACAGTATTGCCTGAGGTGTTCGGCAAGATCTTCTAGGGTCAGCCGTAGCGTTACGTTGAGCAGTTGGTACAGTGGTCTGGGAGATTGATATTCCATACGCTGCGTAGTGTCGGAGGCCCGACTTGAACCCCCAGGAACTGGTGATTTGTTATGGAAAAGCATTATTGATTAAAGTCCTGGCGGAGAGGGTGGGATTCGAACCCACGGAGCACCTTACGATGCTCAACGGTTTTCAAGTTCTAAGGCGTTCGTGTTATCTGGTCCGTCTGGTGTTATCCTGTGCTGTCCTGTCCAGCGTTTCGTGTTGCCTGGTCCGTCTGGTGTCGTCCTGTATCGTCCAGTTTTGATGTCAACAACGTGTCAACAAATGAGAAGAGGGGCAGCCATCGAGACTGCCCCTCGCACTTGTGTCGTGTCGTTTCCTCTAGTCCGAGTACCCCCGATGGTGTCTGTGCCCGCACCCCGGTTGTTCCAGTACATGGAGCGCTCCACCATGATCTTCTTGCCAGAGGTCTTGGAGGTGACCATGATGGAGGCTCTCTTCTCGCCTTATCTTGTTTGCATCTTCTCGATTTCTGCTCCGCCATTACCACAGCGTCAGGTTACTTCTTCCTTATCTTCTTGAGGGCGCCTGCCGCTGCCACACGTACCCTCACGCTCTTGTCTCCCAGCAACCGTTCTAGGGGCTCAACCGCCCGTGGGTCTCCTATCTTCCCGAGGGCACTTGCCGCTTCCCGTCGGACGGTCCGGCCCTCGTCCCTCAGCAACCGGGCTAGGGGCTCCACTCCACGTGGGTCTCCTATCACCCCGAGAGCCTCTGATGCTGTCGCGCGGATCTGCCAGTCCGTGTCCCGCAGAGCATGGATGAGGGGTTCAACCGCCGGTTTTCCTATATTCCCGAGGGCCCATGCCACTGCCGCACGCATCTGCCAGTCCTTGTCCCGCAGAGCATGGATGAGGGGTTCAACCGCCGGTTTTCCTATATTCCCGAGGGCCCTTTCAGCTGCCACGCGGACCGAGGTTTCCTCATCTCCCAGCGCCCGGATGAGGGGTTCAACCGCCCGTGGGTCTCCTATGTTCCCGAGGGCGGCCGCCGCTGTCACACGGGTCCGATATACTTTGTCCCCCAAAGCCTTGATGTATCCCTCTACCTCGTCCACTTTGCCCCCTTGCCACCACTCCGAATCGTATCACTCTGAGCCTCTTCGAGAGAAAGCGTGCTCGATAACAGGGGTTATCGAGCACCAGTGAGGTTTAATTATCTTTTCAACCGAGCGCTCGATAATAGTCTTTATCGCGCATATGATAGCGGTATGATGCTGGAGATCGGCAGGTTCGGTACGGGTGGAGGCTTGCTGGCAGCATGGTCGCAAGCGGCACCAGGAGGCGGACATACCGGTTGCGGCCGAGTGGGGTAGTGTATGGTGATTCAAGGTAATGACGATGGATGCAGTGTCTCCGAGAATTACTGCGTTCTCGAATAACCTTTGGGGGTTTTCTGTTTGCGGTCCTTATTCTGGCGCGGCTTTCTAATCCGGTGTCCAATTGCGGTCGTTGTGGTGCTCTGTGTGGTCTGCATTTTCGGCTCCTGTGCTTCCGCGTCAGCCGACCAGCGGCAACCGGAGTCCGATCCAAGCGGGGATGGCATGCACAGGATCTGGGGCCACGACTCTTTAGGGACAACCACTCCGACTAAGACGTGGTATCTCGCGGAGGGCTGCACCTACGGCGGGGTGGAGACCTGGGTCCTGGTGCAGAACCCGAACGACAGCGCGGCAGGTGTCCAGCTCACTTACATGACAACTTCTGGACCTGTTGCAGGACCCTGCGCCAGCCTGCCCCCTTACTCCAGGAAGAGCTTCAACGTCGGCGACACCGTCGTCGGCCAGTTGGAGGTGTCGACCAAAGTTTCGGCCGATAAACCGGTCGTAGCCGAGAGGTCCATGTACGGTCCGAAAAGGTCATGGGGAACCAACTCCATCGGAGCTTCGGAGACTTCCAAGACCTGGTACCTGGCAGAGGGCTGCACCAACGGGGGCTTCGAATCATGGATACTGGTGCAGAACCCGAACAATAGCGATGCCGACATCCAGCTCACCTATATGACACCTGAAGGCGAGAAGCAGGGACCGTCAATCACACTTCCTCCAAACTCCAGGGGTAGCTTCAACGTGGCAGATGTCGTGCCGAACAACTGGGATGTGTCAACAGTCGTAACGGCAAAGTTACCGGTCGTTGCGGAGAGGGCCGTCTACTGGAACGGCAGAAAGGGTGCCCATGACTCTGTCGGGGTAACTGCGCCTCATGATACCTGGTATCTCGCCGAGGGCTGCACAGGTGGTAGCTTTGAGACGTGGGTGCTGGTTCAGAACCCTGGAGACAGTCCGGCATCGGTCGGTCTCACCTTCATGACCGAGACCGGAGAGAAGCCGGGACCTCGTCTGGACCTTGCCCCCCACACCCGCCGGTCAGTGAATGTGTCGACTGTCGTACCAAACGACTGGTCCGTCTCCACCAAGGTCGAATCAACGCAGCCGGTCATAGCCGAGAGGGCCGTTTACTGGAACGGGAGAATCGAGGGGCATGACTCAATAGGGGCAACCGAACCTTCCGCGACCTGGTATCTGGCCGAGGGGTGCACCGGCACCGGCTTCGAAACATGGGTGCTGGTGCAGAACCCGAACAGCGTGCCGGCAAGCGTCCAGCTTACATACATGACCCCAGCCGGGCTTGTCGGAGGACCATTCGAGACGATCCCTGCCAACAGTCGCAAGACCTTCAACGTGGCAGACACGGTCCCGGGTGTCTACGAAGTAGCGACCAGGGTCACGAGCAGCGTTCCCGTTATTGCCGAGAGGGCAATGTATGGGGGCCCTGAGGAAGTGGACCTGGGTTCTACGTTCGCCTCGATACTGAGCAGGTATACAGGCATGACTGCGGGGATAGGCTTTGTCGAAATGGATTCGGGGTCTGTGGTGAACTCCGGCTATCAGCAACCGTTCACGGGGGCAAGCACCACCAAGGTGCTGACGGCCTGTTATCTTCTCCAGCAGGTGGAGCAGGGCAACGTCTCCCTGGACGCGTACGTTGGCGGTCACAGCGTGCGATGGCATCTGCAACAGATGATCCAGCAGAGCAACAACGATTCGTGGCACACTCTGAAGAACATGCTGGGTTGGGACAATCTTGAGCAATACGCCCACCAGATCGGGATTGCGTCTTTTAGTGTCTACGCAAACACGATCACCGCTTCTGACATGGCTCTGCTGTTGCGGAAAATGTACAGCCGTCAGCTGTTGAGCCAGAATGACACCGGCTTGCTGCTGTCCTTCATGCAGAACACAAACAACGAAACCTTGATTCCCGCCGCACTTCCGGCAGGAGCCGTTGTGTACCACAAATACGGCAATCTCAACAACAACCTCCATGACGCGGCGGTCATAATCTATAACGGCCGTACTTACGTTCTTGCGATCTACACGAGAAGCAATGGTCCGGCGGACTACACACAGAGTACGGCACTGATCCACAGGATTACTCAGGCGGTCATAGATTCCTACCCATAAACTGCACTCTGAGGTGTGGACCTTAGAATAGATCATGCGCGCGAGTAATACAGATGAGCTGGAAGCCGCGAACCCAGTGACTTCTTGTCTTGGAGAGTTCAAGAGCTCCATCGGTGATATCTTCCGACGAAATAACTTTTCCCGACATTAGAGCGTATGCGGCACTGGGTTGGCATGCTACTTCCCCAGGTTGTTTGCCTTCAAGTATTGCTGCGCCTCCTGCTGAGCGTCGAGGCAGTCTTGGAGCTCGGTGAGGGATTGCGGGACCAAGCTGGTGATTTGCTCGGCCGCCTTCTCCTGTTCCGACAAGGAACTTCCACGTGCGATCGTGTCAAGCAGGCCGCCGTAAGCTTTTACGAGCGGTCTCACATCGGCCTCGAAGTATTCCTGCCACTGCTTGATAGCCGCGGCCTTGAAGTTCACATAGTTCTTGAGCTTTTGGTCGACGTTCAGCTTGAGGATCGCGGAGTTGTCTTGTCCCCAGTTCTTTAGCGTGAGGCTGAGCGAACTGATGTCGGCAACCCTGGCCTGAATCAGCTGCCGGCCCTCTGCGACCTGCGCAGGGTTCGCTGTCGAAGTGCTGAAGATATTCTGCCAGTCACCCGGCAGCGCCTTCAGGCGCGCAAATACCGCCTCTGCTTCATGCTGGCGATTGTTAGCTTCTACTTGCAGCTTATTCGCCTGATCCGTCTGAAGGCCACAGCCACCAACGAGGAAGAGTGCCATCAGTATCGCAAGCATTAATGCCACAGGCGTGAACCTTTCTGCATAGGCTCTCTTCGAGCTTGGGCTGCCCTCCTCACTTCGCAAACTTCTTCCTCTCGTAATAGTCCGCTGCTTCCTCGGTTATCGCTCCAGGGCTTTGACAGAAAAACCTCTTTCAGGAGTGAAGCACATACACTGAGCCACCGCGGAAGCCCACGCCTTATTTATAGGCGTTAACCACCGTGCCCAGGTTCTGGAAGTCGAACGCGGGCTTGCAAATCCTTCCGTAGATAGACAAGAGGCTCGGGGTCGTGAACTTGCTGCCGAGCACGACAACGACGGGCGAGTTGTAAGACACTGGGATCTGCGTGCTCTCGACTACATCCGCGCTCGAGAGTTCGGGGATCGACTTGATTACTGCCTGGCAGTTTGCCAGCGCTTCGCGCCTGTAGTAGATGGTTGTCCGCGACTGAGGCTGCCTGGTGTGTCCCTGGATCACCTGCTTGTGCCCCATGAGCGTCAGCTCACGAGCGACTGTAGGAACAGCCCAGGCAGACGAGCTGGAGCCGCTCAGCACACTGATGACGTCGGCGTTCGGCGAGTTCAGGACAGCGGCAGGCGAGCTGCTCGGCGTCTGGAGCTTGGCCAGAAGGTCGGGTGAGAGCCAGTTGTTCTGTTTAACCTCGGTGGTGATCTGCGCCAGTAGCTGTGCGTTTTGCACGAAGTAACTGATGCCGCCGATCGTCGGCGAGTCTCCTGGCAACGTAATCATCTGGACGTTTCCGGGCTTGAACCCCTGCAGTTCCCTGGCCAGGTCCATCAACTGGCCTGCCGTGTAGTCCATCTTGCAGTTCGAGGCAACGATGTTGACGAGCTGGTTCGCCTTCCAGACGCTCTTCATGGACTCGGCCTTCGCCATGAGCGCCTCCATGAAGGCGTGCTGGCTCTGAATCCTGTCGAGGTCGCCGTTCGGCAAGTTCCTGCTGCGCACGAGAACGAGGGCCTGCCAGCCGTCAAGCTTGAGGTCACCAGCCGGTAAATACCCTGAGTGCGGGTCGTTTATCGGCTGGTTGAGGTGGATGGGGATACCCCCGAGTGCGTTCACGATCTTCTCGAAACCGGTGAACTGCATGCTGGTGTAGTGGTGGACGTCAATGCCCAGCAGATTCTTGACGGCGTCGATTGCGCCAGAGGGCCCGGAGAACGCGTGCGCCGCGTTGATCTTCTGGGTCCCGTGGCCGGGGATCTGGACCATGGTGTCCCTGGGTATCGATATCACAACGGCTTTCTTGTCCCGCTCCTGGAGGCAGACGAGCATCATGACGTCGCTGCGGGAATAGCCGCTCTCGCCTTTCACACTTCCGGCGTCACTTCCAATAATGAGAGTATTCACGCTCTTGTTCGGGTCCGCAGAGAGCCGAGTAAGTGAGTTCTGCACCTTGGCCCCTTCCTTGCCCGAAATATGTGACTTGCTCAGCTTGAAGGAGAGGTAGACCCTGGCGGCGATCTTGGCGATCGGCTTGGCATATAGACCGAGCACGCAGCCGACGCTGATAAGCACCAACAGAATAACAATAAGCCTGTAGCGCTTCCTTCTGGGCCTATGTGGCGTGCCTTCGCCCGCCGGTCCGTTGCGCAGTTCGCGCCTGCGCCGTCTTGCCTGCCGATATGTCATTTGCTGTCCAGGATGTTCGTCCATTTGCGTTCGTCCAACAGATGTTGGACGCTCATCTCCCCGGCGCCTCGTATAATCCGTCTTCACATTTGCATGACCAGCCGATTGTCAGTCCGGCCTGATTGAAATGTTGGCGTAATCACTGTTCATGAAAAGGCGGTATTAAGACTCTAGGACCATCAACGTATGTACTTACCTGCCAGATACAGTACTCTCCTCCCGGCTGACTTCCTTCAGATATCCAGGCTTCATCATAGGTAGGAAAGATTAGAATTTGATTAGAGAGTTCGTCCGCGCGTGGCCGCCTCGTTTACAAGATTGAGGGGTTGAAAGGAATCCGTAAGTCCATATGTCCTCTCAGCAGCCCGGTCCCACTTCTTTAATGTAACTTTAATCTTCGCTCGTATAATACTGATTAGGCGCAGCAGTGCGCCTGCTCAAGAAAACATGTTGTACCTGAGAACAGGACTCGCTCATGCGCATTCTTCTAGTCGAAGACGATTCGAGAATCGCCCGCTTCGTCAACAAAGGGCTCACCGAGGAAGGTTACGCGGTCGACATTGTCACGAACGGCGAGGATGCTCTGTTCTTCGCTGGTTCGGCACCGTATGACCTGATAGTGCTCGACCTCCTGCTGCCCAAGATAGATGGAATAAGCGTATGTCGCCGCCTGCGTCGCAAGGATATGAAGGTGCCGATTCTGATTCTGACCGCTAAGGATTCGATAGAGGACAGGGTCACCGGTTTGAATGCGGGTGCGGACGACTATCTGGTGAAGCCGTTCGCCTTCGCAGAGCTCCTTGCCAGGATCAGGGCACTGCTGCGCAGGCCGCCGGTCTTGAATGCGGATACACTGGAGGTAGGCGATCTGGCCGTCGATGTGACCAAACACAAGGTCGCACGGGCCGAAGAACCGATACACCTCACTCCGAAGGAATACTCTCTGCTGGTCTTCATGATGAGAAATCAATGTCAGGTGTTATCCAGGACGCAGATAATGGAGCATGTATGGAATTATGACTTCTATGCAGGCTCCAACGTGGTCGACGTTTACATCAGGTATCTGAGGAAGAAGATCGACGAGGGGCATGAGAAGAAGCTCATCAGGACTATAAGAGGTGTGGGGTACACCATATGCGGGCAGTAGCAGATTTCTTTCGCCGCATACGCGTCCGGCTGACCCTCTGGTACGTGTTCCTTCTCGCAATCGTGCTGATCTTGTTCAGCCTCGTGCTCTACTTCAGCCTCCAGGGAAGTCTCCTTCGTGAGGTCGACCGTGGGCTGCGCAATTCTGCGGGTCAGGTTGTGTCGGGCTTGGACTGGGAGGATTCACATCTCACAGTCAAGGAATCCGAGAGCTCTCAGGATGTTTTCACCAAGATGGCCTCCCAGGGTTTCCTGGTAGCCCTGTCCGAGAACAACGGCAAGGTACTGCAGTCAGCCGGACCGTATTCAGAAGTCATCGGAAACAAGCCAACACTGGTATCAGATTATCAGACAGTCGAAACGCCAAAGAGTGATTGGCGAGTCTACACGGTGAAGATATCTGTGCCCCCCAAAGGCCAGGAGCTCGCGTTGAGAGTTGGTGAGTCACTCAACAGGACAGAGTCTGCGCTTTCCACCCTTTTGGTACTTGAAATAGTGATAGTCCCGATCACTCTCTGCCTGGCAGTAATCCTCGGGCTATTCTTCGCGGGTCGGGCCCTTAAGCCAGTCGGCAGGATAACTGAACTTGCGGCCAGCATCGACGCAGTCGATCTCAATCAAAGGCTTGATCTGGATCTTCCCGATGACGACCTGGGGAGGCTTGCTCGCACCTTCGATGACATGCTTCAAAGGCTTGATCAGGCATTCTCCGCGCAGAAGAGATTCGCCTCGGAGGCCGCACACGAGCTGAGGACGCCCCTGACAATCATGAAAGGAAACACAGGGGTCGCCCTGGCACGAGAACGGACCGCGGAGGAGTACCGCGAGGCACTCAGCGATTTAGAGGAAGAAGTCGACCACCTTACTCAGCTTTCAGAAGACCTCCTGGAGTTGTCACAGGCGGACTCGGACAGCGCGGCCCTCGACATTCAGGAACTGGATATCGGAGACGTACTCGAAAAGGCCGTGAGCACGGTATCTCCGATCGCGAGACGAAAGGGTATTCGAATCAAGGTCGAACGTCTTGAACGGGCACCGTTGTGTGGCGATTCAAACAAGCTCGTACGGATGTTCGTGAATATCCTTGATAACGCGGTCAAGTACTGCCCATCGGACTCCTCGGTGTATTTGTCACTTGTGCAGGGCAGGCATGGAATCGAGGTCGAGGTCAGGGATACCGGTCCCGGGATCGACGTCGAGGAGCTGGATCACGTCTTTGACCGGTTCCACCGTTCGGCGCTTGCCCGCCAGATGAACCCCGGTGGCAGCGGTCTCGGCCTGCCGATCGCCCGCTGGATCGCCAGGGAGCATGGCGGCGATATCGAGGCCATGAGCTCACCCGGTGGAGGTGCAATCTTCAGAATCGCACTGCCTCCGCGTCAAGATTATTATCAGTAAACTCTAATTCCATTCTAAGTCCTCCCTAATGACGCGGCTCTACACTGTTCTTGAAGAACCCTGGCGCGTGTTCAGGTCAGAGCGAACCCGTAAAGAGGACAGGTAAGACGAACCAAAGCCGGGAGAAGGCTCAGACCGGAGGTGAGAAGCCGAAAGCGAAAGAAGGCTGGTAACCCAAAGCCGTCAATCGCACGGACATGACGGCAACCGGCAAGGAACGGGGCTCGATTGTCGAGCCTCGTTTCCTTTTACCTAAACATCCGGGCACCGGTCACCCCCCAATCTGTTCTTAACCGCGCTTGTCAGGCTGGTTGCCGTGAAGTTTATGCCTGGTTACCTTCGTAAAGGCACCCTGACTCCCTTCATCGTCTACAGGTTCGCGTTGGCCGCAGTGGTCTTAGTAGTGCTGGCGGTCAAGGGATGACACGAAAAACGCGGCGCCCCTCATGCCTGGGTGGATCCCAGAATTGAAATACAGGAGCCTTACGGGGCGGGCAAGTCGGCTGGAGCCCCATCTGCTTTCATCTTGGCGGCGGTCAAGCTGGTCCCGTAGTCAACGACATTCCATCCACCGTTGACGCCATGCAAGAGGAAATAGTACGTCGGCTTTCCCGATTCTGTCGCTTTGTCGACTTTCCAGCCTGCGTCGGACTTGCTCACCGAGGCGACGCTCAAGGTCATCGCCGAAGAGTCTATTCCCTTGTTCTTCAAGTAAGCCGCGATCGCCGTCGATGGAGCCGAGGCCGCGGACCCCTGCGTCTTCGAAGCCGGGGCGGCGATCGACAGCAGGTAGCTGTTCACGCTTGAGCTCGATGCGCTATCGATGCTTGCCACGAAAAGTCCCGGGTCAGCGACCTGCCCACCTGTCTTTGCGGACTTCAGCTTCCCGGCCAGCGAATTGCGGTATTCCTCGAGTACCCTGTCGCCTATTATGAGATCCTCCAGGCCTTTGGCTACTGATTGGGCGGCGGCGTTCCTGTCGGTGCCGTTGAGCACGCCCGTGATCCCTTTGTTGAACTCGGCCAATCCCCGGGCACGCATGTCAAATGCCAGCTGCGCGACGGGCTGCAGGTCAGTGGCCTTGGAGGGCACTTTTGTCTTTGCGAATGTTGCCGCCACGGACTTGCAGTCGTTCTCCATCTGGGTCAGTTGCGCCTCGGCGTCACTTTTTGGGACGCTGCTTATGCCATTCGCGAGCGTGTTGAACCGCTGTGCGATGGAGGCCGATCGCTGCAGTGACTTATTCGCGTCCGCGGCGTAAGTGCTCAACCTGTCGTTTTCCTGGGCTTGCTGCGAACCACTGCAACCCCTGCCGAACACCCAGCAGATTACCAGAAGGACGATTATTGCCGCGATTATCAGTATCGGCGCGGGCCCGCGGCGCTTTCTGGGAGTGGGCCCAGCCGAACGTATCCGCCTCTTGCTCGCGCTGCTTCTAGTCTTCTTGCCAGTGGAATAACGCGGTTGCTTGGGAGAGTATCTCTTTGCCACTTAAACTTCCTCTGAGACCAGCTGCTCTTGGTCCCCAGTCTCACTTTCTCTCTCGATAAACCATCTCGACTTTCGTACCGTGCTGTTCCCGAGTACGACGGCCCAGATGACGAACAGCAGCAGCAGCGGGATCGATAGATAAAACATCGGGCCGCCGCCACTGGTGCCTGGAATGTGATACAGGGTGAAGATTGTCGAAGCCCCGATAAGCGCACCAGTCGTTATGTTCCAGCCCGTCAGCGCGGCCAACGCCAGTCCCATGCCCAGGTACCAGGGCAGTATGTAGGTGCTGGTGAAGACCCAGACGAGTACCAGGGCCGCCGCGCACAACACCATGGAGCGATAATCCTTGACGCCGATGAGAAGCAGAATCCCCAGGATCACAGCTATCCCCAGGAACAGGATATGGACTCGCGAGTTTGCGCTCAGTTGGAGACTCGCAGATGCCTTGCCCGCTCCGCCGAATACCTTCACGTACAACCAGCTGAAGAGTTTGGGGACCGATGACGTGGTGTACATCGTCGACATGTGGCGCGTTGTCTTGAAGATCTTCAGGGTCTGCAGGAAAGGAAGGTACAGCACGACAGCGACCCCGACACACGCCGCAAACGCCGCGATCATCCTCTTGAGCGGGGCTCCTTGCTTGTCTCGGACGTAGAGCACCACCATCGGCGCCAGTGCGAAGATGCCTACGATCTTGACCAGCGAGGCGACCATCACCACGACGATGCCGCTCAGCAGGTATCCCTTTCGATATAGAAGGTATCCGGCGAGAACAAGCGCGATCATGATGACATCGTTGTGTCCGCCTCCCAGCGTGTGCATCACCAGCAGCGGACACCATGCCGTGACCGCGAGGGCCATGTTTTCCTTGCCCGGAGTGACACGCCTGGTCAGCCAGTAGACCATCGGAAGACAGCCTGAATAAAAAACGAATGCCATGACTTTGAACCCGAGCACGTTGGCGGCAACGTTGTTGCCGGCGATCCTGGTCACCAGCCAGGAGAGGTAGTTGAAGACCGGCCCGTACACGCTGGCGTTGTACTTCCAGCCGATGAGCGGATAGAAGATGTCGCTCTGTCGCGCGTGCGGGATCAGCAGAAACGGGTTCGAGTGGTACACGGTCATCGCCCTGCCGAAGAAGATGTAGCTGAATATATCTCGCGACATGAACGACGGAGTGAACACGAAGACCAGCGCGAACAACCCGAATCCTGCGACGATTATCGCCGTCATGGACCTACGGGTATCTCGCCTCACGATGTAGATGGCCCCGAACCAGAGACAGGACAGGGCGACCATCAAGAAGACAAAGAGCAGTTGCCGTGACCCGTGAGACAGATGCGCCAGACCGAACAACCTGGAGGGCCACGTGAGGGGGCCTCCGTACCTCGTGCCCTTCACGTCATACGTCAGTCCCGATTTCGGAGTCAACGACAGAGAGACCAGCACGTAGTAGGCAAGACCGGTCATCAAGCCAAGCAACACAAGCTGTAATATCCTGGCGCGCGGGCCTGACGGGTCAAGCTTGCTCGACTCTAACTCAAGTGCGCGTTCGTCTTTGATAGGGATTCCCATTTCCGTTCTGGCGGGGCGGTCGGTTCAGGCGCAGCCTTACCTCAAAGTGCTACTCGCCCGCTGCCCGCCGATGACTTATAACGGGTTCGAGAACCTCCGTCATGCGTTGGGCAGACCTGTCCTGAGCCCGGTTTTAGATCGTCCATATTTACGAGTGGTCCCTTGAGACTACAGACGTATGGTAGATGCCGATTATTAAGATACGATGAGAATTCCTGCCGCGCACGTCGTCGCACTTCGCATGCCGCCTCCCAAATCCGTGCTCGGCACTTTCTGTTGTCCCTATGCCTGAAGGGAAGAGGCCCCGCCGGTTTGCAAGGCCTCAAATCCACTGTGTGTTGACGGGAATCTAGTACGAGAACCCCATGGTGGCGTGACCGCCGTTCCACGCGTTGTTGTAGTTGAAGTACATGGAACGCTCCGCGACTATCTCAACGCTGTTGTCGGTGGCGACCTTCGCCGAGAAGTCATGGGCCAGGTCGTCGCTCGAGCCAAGGAAGTCCTTGACGGTTATCGTGAAGCGCGACGCCTTAGGCACTGTGACTTTCTGCGTCCTGGCGGCACCGCTGGCGAGCATGTAGGTTATGACCACCAACGCGTCATTGTGCGTGTCGGGGTTGAGGATCGTGATGTAGGAATCGAAGTTCGGCCTGACCGAGCCCTCGGAGAAGTTCCAGGACTTGTCAGGGAGCACCGATCCCATCACGCAGCTCCCGCCGGTCCACATGCCCTTGTAGTTGAAATACATGGAGCGTTCGACCACGATGTTCTCGCCGTTGACGCAATCCACCACTGCGGAGAAGTCATGGCCGCTGTCGTCCCCCGTACCCAGCATGTCTCTGACGACGATCGTCTTTCTTGACTGGCCCTGGACGGCCAGCAACTGTTCCTTTGTCGTTCCGTCGCCGAGTATGTAGGTGACCTTGACGTCCGCCTCGTTCGAGTTGGGGTTCTGTATGCAGATGAACGAGTCGAAGCCGGGCCGGCAGGTGCCTTCCGCGAAGTACCAGGTGGGCGCGGGCCCTACGGCGCCGACCACGTCGTGCCCTCCGGTCCACTGGCCCTTGTAGTTGAAGTACATGGGGCGCTCGGCCACGATCGCGGTTCCGTCCGTCGTCTCGACCTTGGCCGAGAAGTCGTGGGCGTTGTCGTCGCCTTCACCCAGGAAGTCCTTCGGTTTGACCGTCGCCCTGGAGTGGGCCGGTACAGTCATCGTCTGGGACTTCTGGGTGCCGTTGCCGAGCATGTAGGTGATCTTGACGTGCGATCCGGTCCAGCCGGGGTTCATGATCGAAAGGTAGGCGTCGTAGTTGGGCCGGGCGTTGCCCTCGGCGAAGAACCAGGCCGGCTCGGGCATCAAACCGCCGACGACGCAGTGCCCTCCGGTCCAGACACCGTTGTAGTTGAAGTACATGGACCTTTCGGCCACGAACTGGACGCCGTTCGTCGACTCCACCTTCGCGGAGAAGTCGTGCGCCGCGTCGTCCCCCTCACCGAGGGTATTCTTGACGGTGATCGTCAGCCTGGAATTCGGCTTTACGACTACGTTCTTCACGTTTGTCTGGCCGTTGCCGAGCATGTAAGTCAGCTTCACGTTGGCCTGCGTCCCGTTGGGGTTCTCCAGCGTGATGTAGGGATCGAACTGCGGCCTGCACGAGCCTTCCGCGAAATAATAGGTCGTCGGCGTCGTCTTATAAGGACGCATCATGTCGTTCTCTTCGTGCTCCAGGATGTGGCAGTGATAGACGTATCCGCCGGTGTAGGAGCAGAACTTCATCGCGAAGCGGCCGACGTTTCCAGGCGGGACTCTCACGGTGTCTTTCCAGCCTTGCTCGTTGGGGTCGGGTTGCGTCGCCGAACCCGTGTAGACGATCTTCTTGGTGGCATTGTAGAAGGGAACGTCGAAGGGACGCTTGTCCAGAAGGCGGAACTGCACCAGGTGGACGTGCATCGGGTGCGTGTCCACGGTCGTGTTGATGAACTTCCAGATCTCGATGTTGCCCAGCTGCGGGAACTCCGTGGCGGGATCCATCATCCCCAGGTTGTTCAGCTTCATTTCCAGCGGGCCGCCCGCAGCCTCGATCTCTTTCATCTCGATGTTGCGCTCCATGACGGCGGCGCCCTCAGGGATATCGTAGACGGGCCTTAAGAAACCGGGACGACTGCTGGTGTCCGGGCCGGCAAGTGGCTTGGTCACGCGGAACTGCATGATCCGCGGGATATCCGGCCCCCCGCCTCCGCCAGGATAGGGCGCGGGGGCATCGTTCATGAGCGTTATGGTCTTCCCCGCCATGCCCGAGAAGTCCACGATGACGTCGCAGCGCTCGCCCGGCGCGAACAGGAGCTTAACGAGCTCGACCGGCTCGGCCAGGAGGCCGCCGTCCGTCCCGATCTGCCACCACGGCACTGCCGGTGACATGCCCAGGTTATAGAACCTCGCGTTGGAGCCGTCGAGGAAGCGGAAGCGGTACTTGCGGGGCTCGACCCGCAGGAACGGCATCACTTTGCCGTTCACGACGCTCAGGTCTCCGAAGAACTCGGGCACCCACTGCGGGTGTATCCCTGGGTTGTCTCCCACCGTCGGATACACGATCTGCGCGCCGGCGTCCACCATCCGGTCCTGGATCACGATCGGTATCTCATAAGCTCCACTGGGGAGGTTCAGCGCCTTCTCTACTGGATCCCGGATGATATAGAAGCCCGCCATGCCCGCCATCACGTTTATCCGGTCTATTCCGATGGCGTGGTCGTGGTACCAGATCGTGGCGCCCTTCTGGACGTTCGAATAGTAAAAGAGGGCGGATTGCCCGGGGAGGATCTGCGACATCATACCCATGCTGTCGAAAACGCCGTCGCTGTCGGAAGGCACCTCGGCCCCGTGGACGTGGACCGTGGCCCGGACGTCCGGCCTCCCCATCATGCCCGGCAGCGTATGGTCGATCGAAGCCTGCAGCAGATGGGGCGTCGGCAGGTTGTTGACCCATCTCACGTACATCGGCTCGCCCGTGTTCACGTCGAAGCTCGCCGCCGGCGTGATGCCGTCATAGCCCCAGATGTTGGTGGGCGGCGCGTCCCTGTGGAGCTTCTGCGCTCCAGCCTTCATGGTGATGACGTACAGCGGCAGGCCGTTGAGCATCCCGGTCGGTTTCCTGGCGGCCGGCACCGGTAGCGCGTCGACGAACGGCGTCAGCGCCGGGCTCGAGCCGAACTGCCGCCCGGCTTCGAGGACCCCCGCCATCTTCCATGCGCCGGGGATCGCCATCCCAAGCCCCGCGACAGCCGTATATTTGATGAATTCCCGCCTCGTGATCATGTCTCGAACCCCCTTGGATCATCCACACACAGTTCACTGGCGAACGGTCCCGCAGGTACATCCCTCCTTTTCCAGCATGAAGACTTCCCTGCGCCATCCGTGCATGCTTCCGGAAAGAAACAGGAGCGCTTTTTTTATTCCGCCCGCCAGGTGCTCCTCCTGCTTCGATCTCAAGCTTTCCGCGCCGATATTTCCCATCAGCCTCACCACGCCCGCCGTCAGGTGAACGACAAGCACCGCCGGCACCCTCCCGTTCGTTTTATAATGGTTGCGTTGGCCGGGAGGCGCGGATGCGCAGCGCATAAAGGGGACAGGCACCCTTATGCGTTTGCAGACCGCGCATGCGCGCGGGATCGAATCGAGGCTGGTGCAGTGTTCAAGCGACTGGTGGTCACGGGTGCGGTTGCCCTGCTGCTATTGGTCTTGATCCCTTCTCCTGGAGCGATGGCCGCGGGTGCGTCCGGCACGATACACGACGTGAACGGCCAGGGTGTCGGGGGCGCGTTCGTCATGCTTTTCGACAACAGCGCTAACGCCGTTGGCTACGCGATAACCGCGCTGGACGGTAGCTTCACCTTTCTGAATCCTCTCGACAACACGCCTATTAGCGACGCGACCGTCGATGGGACGGACGGCTTCGTGGTCGAGCAGCAGTCTAACCCGCCGCAGGTCGGCTCCGACAATCTCGGGATCTATCAGTATCAACCGAGGGCTTACCTGAAGCCTGTGAACACACCGGTGGCTATCGTGCTGCCGCTGGTATCGAGCTTCGTGCTCGAGGGCTACCTGCAGGACGGCACCATGATGCGCTGGGGGGACTTCGTCTCCTCTGGCCCCGGGCAGGAGGGCGCGGCCTTCGCCTACATGACCAACCTCGACGAGGAAGAGCAGCCCGCGGTAGTCTGGCCGACCTACGACGACTGGGCGCGGGAGCCACCGCGGAACGCAGACAGGCAATACGGGCTTCCGTCCCTGGTGGTAGACTCGCGCAACACGGGCCCCTACTGCATCAGCGTCATGTTCTGGAACGTCAAGAACTACGGCAAGCTGTGCCTGAAAGCCGACAACGGGGGCGCCGGTTTCCAGCTCCCCGCGCAGG
>Ga0182011_10001877_pt1 | contig 18187 bp, 15 predicted proteins | sample 711E1DmetaG_FD_120481 | JGI IMG/M metagenome (GOLD analysis project Ga0182011, IMG submission 120481) | Permafrost microbial communities from Stordalen Mire, Sweden - 711E1D metaG | ecosystem: Environmental > Terrestrial > Soil > Wetlands > Permafrost | place: Sweden: Stordalen | collected... | reverse complement strand
TCGCTGCCGCTGTGGCGCGCCGCCGCGACTCGCGTCGTCGACACCGACGGGCCGGCCGATGCCGTGGAGCGGGCGGTGGATGGCGCGCTGAACGGGGTGGCGCCGGTTGGGTAGGGTGGACGAGCCCCGCGCCGTCCGTAGAATTGAGCCAATGACAGCGACCCTGGCCAGGCGCCGCGTTGCGGCCACAGCCGCAGCCGTCGCGTTTCTGTTCGCGATCGGCGGCTTTGCCCTGCTCGCCCGTGGAGGAGATTCGGCCGGCACTCCGGGCGCTTCGGATGCAGGCTCCCTTGCTTTCGGGAGCTCGTTCGGGCCCACGGCGTCGCCTTTCCAGATTGCCGTGACGACGCCGACGGGCTCGCCGATGCTGATCGGCACGGCGATTCCCTCCGCTTCGGCGAGCCCGTCCGGAACGGACACGGCGAGCCCGGCCGGATCCGGCTTCCAGCCGATCGACATGTTCGCCACTCCTCCGCCACGGCAGCCGGATCCCTCTTCTGGCCCGTCGTCTTCTGGCCCGTCGTCGAAGTCGTCCCTGACTCCTCCCCGGCCGACCTTCCATTCGACCGACGCGCCGTTTCACCCGAGTGAGAACAGGCCGACTCCAGATCAGCCGCTCGATTGGATGACGGCCAAGGCGGCAGGTCGCGTCGCTCTGGTCGACGGCCGGGTCACCATGCTCGGCCCCACAGTCGACCCGTTGCTGATGCCCGCGACCGGCGGGCCAATCCCCGCCGCCCACACGCTCGACCTGTCGTGGACGCGCTGGATCGTCGAGCCGCCCGGCCGCGGGATCGACGAGAAGGGCACGGTCTACGTGGACCGCAGCTACTGGAACTTCTGTGGGCCGGGGGCTACAACCGTGACGTTGTACTACTGGCAGCAGCTCACCGGTCGCCCGAACGTGACCGGAACGAAGGGCTACTTTCTTGATCCGTACGCCGCCGAAGGAGTCCCGTGGCCGTCGTCCGGACCACTGGTCGCGGTCTCCGGAGGCCAGCGGCTCGGCACCTACTGGTCGGGCTCGGACAGCGTCAGCGGCTTCACGGCCCACGGTAGGGGCTTCGTCATGTACATGGCGACAAGGTCACAACCGCCAACCTGGAACGCGACGGGCATCACCGTTTGGGCGGACTCGAGCGGCCATGCCTACTACCCGACCCGCGGCGCGTCTCTGAACGGCATCCAGGCCGGGCTCAACTGGGAGGCCTCCGGCCACGACACGACCGACTGGGTCGACGCCTGGTACGGAACCGTGAACAGCTACGACCCCACGCTGGCTCGCGACCTGCAGGCTGCGGTGATGCTGGACGTGGGCCGTGACGGCGTGCCGGTCGTAGCGGCGATCGATACCTACGATCTCCCGAACTGGCGGGACGGCGCCTCGACGCCGCACACGCGCCACGCGGTTTCGATCGTCGGCTACGACAACACGGCCAGTCCACCGACCTACACCTACATCGACACCTGCGGCCGGGCCTGCAATCCTCGCGGCGGCAACAAGAACGGCCAGATCCACGTGATCGCCCAGTCGGCGATGGTGGCGGCCATCCAGGACCCTGTCGGAATCGGGTTCACCTGGTAGGGAGTCTCTCCCGGCGGGGGTCGGTCAGGGAAGCCGCTCGGGACGCCGGTCGGTCATGAGAGCCGGCCGGCCCAGATGCCCTTCGGTTCGAACTTCATGGGGACGTCCACCAGGATCAGTTCGCTCGGCTCCGTAGCCCGAATCTTGATCGAGGGCTGGTCCGTGACCTTGGCCGCCGCCCCGGTTACGACGGGCTCGCCGTCGAAGGTGGCCGCGCCGTCGATGAGGTAGACATACGCGCCTCGGCCCGGCCCGATCTCGTGGCCGACTTCGACGCCGGCATCCAGCGAGGCGATGTACACGGCGGCGTCCTGGTGGAGCTTGACCGCGTCGCCGGGCTCGCCCATCGGACCGATCACCTTCAACAGCCGGTTCGTCCGGTCGGCCTTCGTGAAAACGCGCTGCTCGACGGCGGGGGGCAGGTCTGCCGTGTCGGGCAGGATCCAGATCTGGATGAAGCGCATCGGCTCGGTCGCCGACGCGTTCTGCTCGGAGTGCAGCGCCCCCGAGCCGAGCGTCATGCGCTGGACCGAGCCGGCCGGAAGCGGGCCGGGCGCGCCGCCCACGTTGTCCTGGTGGCGAAATGTGCCCTCGACGACGTAGGTCAATCCCTCGACGTCGCGGTGGGGATGGAGCGGCCAGACCGCCCCGGGAATCAGCCGGTCGTCGTTGAAGACGCGCATCGCCCCAAAGCTGTCGTTCTCGGGGTCGCGATACGTGTCGAACGAGAAGTGCCAGCGCGCCCGGAACCACTCCCCGTGAGTGTCGTGTATCTGCTTGTCTTGGCGGATCGTGAGCATCAGGAGACCTCCTCGGTTCGGACACGGCGAGCATGGGTCAATCGGCCCGGCGGGGCAAGCCCGCCGGGTCTCGATGCGAGGGGTGCGCCCGACCCGACTGGTTCGATCGTTTCTGACAGGATCTGGTCCCAGACGCCAGACTGTGGCAGCAACGCGGGGGACCGGCTAGAACGTGCGTTCTGTTGTCGTCCCTTCCGGTATACTCGACCTCACGCTGACGAGGTTGATGTGCCCGACTTCCGGCTGGTTGCCGACTTCAAACCGACCGGCGACCAGCCTTCCGCGATCGAGCAATTGGGCGAAGGTCTGGCCAGGGGCCTGCACCACCAGACGCTCCTGGGCGCGACCGGGACCGGGAAGACTTTCGCGATCGCCTCGGTGATAGAGAAGCACCAGAAGCCGACGCTCGTCCTGGCCCACAACAAGACCCTGGCCGCTCAGCTGTACTCCGAGTTCCGGGAGTTCTTCCCCGACAACGCCGTCGAGTACTACGTCAGCTACTTCGACTACTACCAGCCCGAGGCCTACCTGCCGCGCAGCGACACGTACATCGAGAAGGACTCGAGCCGCAACGACGAGATCGACAAGCTCCGCCACGCGGCTACCAAGGCGCTGTTCGAACGGCGGGACGTGATCATCGTCGCCAGCGTCAGCTGCATCTACGGCCTGGGCGCCCCGGTCGATTACGGGGCCACGATCCTGCGGCTTCGCGTCGGCGGGCAATACCGCCGTGACGCCGTGCTGCGCCACCTCGTGGATCTCCAGTATCAGCGCAACGACGCGGCCCTGACGCGGGCCCGCTTCCGCGTCCGCGGCGACACCCTGGAATTGATCCCCGCGGCGGAGGACCGCCTGGTCCGAGTCGAGTTCTTCGGCGACGAAGTGGAGCGGATCACCGAGTTGGACCCGCTCACCGGTGAGTTGCTGGCGGAGCGCAAGGACGTGAACGTCTACCCGGCCACGCACTTCGTGACTCCGAAAGACAAGCTGATGGCCGCAGTTCAGGCGATCGGCGACGAGATGGAGGTCCGGGTCGCCGAACTGGAGGCTCAGGGGCGCGAGCTCGAGGGTGCCAGGCTCCGCCAGCGCACGACGTTCGACCTCGAGATGATGCGCGAGCTCGGCTACTGCACCGGCATCGAGAACTACAGCCGCCACCTTTCCGGCCGTGAAGCCGGTTCACGCCCCTGGACGCTGCTCGACTACTTCCCGCCGGATTGGCTGCTGGTGGTGGACGAGAGCCACATGTCGATCCCGCAGGTGGTCGGGATGTACAAGAACGACCGGACGCGCAAGGAGATCCTGGTCGACTTCGGCTTCAGGCTGCCCTCCGCGCTCGACAATCGGCCGCTGACATTCGAAGAATTCGAAGCCAGCGTCAACCAGGTCATATACATGAGCGCGACGCCGGGGCCATACGAACTCGAACGAAGCCAGCAAGTGGTGGAGCAACTCATACGTCCAACCGGCGTTGTCGATCCACACATCACCGTGAAACCGACGGAAGGTCAGATAGACGACCTGCTGGAGCTGATTCGAGGTCGCGTGGAGCGCGGCGAACGGGCGATCGTCACCACCCTCACGAAGAAGATGGCCGAGGACCTGGCCGACTACCTGCACGAGCTCGGAGTGAAAGTGCAGTACCTGCACTCGGAGGTCGACACGCTGGAGCGAGTGCAGATACTGCGCGACCTTCGGCTCGGCGTATATGACGTGATCGTCGGCATAAACCTGTTGCGCGAAGGGATCGACCTGCCGGAGGTCACGCTGGTCGCGATCCTGGACGCCGACAAGGAGGGGTTCCTGCGCAGTGCCTGGTCCCTCATCCAGATGGTCGGCCGGGCGGCGCGAAACGTCGACGGCGAGGTCGTGATGTACGCCGATCACGTGACCGAGTCGATGCGGGTCGCGATCGACGAGACGAACCGGAGGCGCGCCGTACAGGAGCGCTACAACGCCGACCACGGCATCCAGCCGGTGACCATCGTCAAGGGCATCCGGGACATCAACGATCGGCTGCGAGCTGTCGCGGAGGCTCATGGGACGTACGCGACTGCGCCCGGGCAGGAACGCGCCTTCACCGAGATGGCGAAGGGTCAAGTCGAGAAGCTGGTCGGCCAGATGGAGGCGGAGATGCGCCGGGCTGCCCGCGACCTCGAGTTCGAGCGTGCCGCCGCCCTGCGTGACGAGATCCAGGAGATCAGGTTGCGCGTGCTCGAGGAGGACGAATCGGCGGCCGTTGGGCGGTCTGCGGAACGGGCCGCGGCGGCTCGGCCGGCGAGGCCGGCGGGACCGGCGGGGCCGCGGCCGGCGCCGGCGCGGGCGGGTCGGACCATCAAGCCGGTGCGGCAAGTGGGACGGCGGGGCAGGGGAGGGGGCGGAGACGGCGAAGGACCCGCGGGCCCGGATCTGGAGGTCACCGAAGTTCGGGTTCTTCCCGCCGGTGAGGAACCGGGCGGCGTGGAGCAGGGCGGTGACGGCCCGGGCGGCGAGGATCTCGCGGCTGCTTCCACCGCGTCCGACTGGCTGCCCGGCATTCGGGACGAGCACGAGGACGATGGCTGGACGGCGAAGTGGCTGGACCGCCCGACGTGGGACCATACGGTCACGCCGAACGTGATCAAGCGGACCGGAGCGCGGCCGGCGGGCCGCGGCCGGCGCAGGTGATAGAGGAGGAACGATGGACCCGTTGAGCGAGGCGTTCCAACACCATACCTGGGCCACGGAGCGACTGATCCGGCATCTTCGGGGCCTGCCCGAGGGTGCGCTGACCGCCACTGCCACCGGCGTCTACGGGGAGGTGCTGGCAACCCTGTCGCACCTGTTGTTCGCGGATGGTCGGTACCTCAGCTACCTGGAGGGCAACCCGCCACCTCCCCGGAGTGGAGCAGACCCCACCAGACCCCTCGACGAGCTGGCCGATCAACTGCGAGACCATGCCGTTCGCTGGCGGGTCGTCCTGCCTCGCCTCGGCGAGATCGACGTCACGCTCCCGGTCCGCGGCGACCGCCCGGAGCTGCCGCATGCCACGAACCTGCTCGTTGTGCAGGCGCTCCACCACGGCAACGACCACCGCACCCAAATCTGCACGGTATTGTCGACGGCCGGCTACGAGGCGCCGAATCTCGACGTCTGGGCCTACTGGATGGACCGGCGCCGCGACCCTTCGAGCTGAACTGCCCAGTTCACCGTTGGCGCGCCGGCAATCCCTCCGGCAACGTCAAGGTCGGATGCTCATGCCCTCTCGACGCGGCCACTCTGCGGTCTTTGCCGCGCCTGCCTCTGGATGACCTTCTCCGGCAACGTGCCACGTCAGTCGGGGCAGCGGCGTCGGCGTTCTGTCCGAATGCTCGCCAGGATCACATTGGGCGAGAAAGCAGGGGACATGGGGCTCACCACGTGGCCGGAGTGCCCTTTGGCGGGTCATCGCGAGCGTCGGAGTCGGAGATTCGAGGGCTCCCAGGCGGTTCGTGGCCGCTGCGAGAGCCGTCCGTCGGCCCAATGTCAATCTGATGAGCATTCGGCACGAGCAAGCGTACGGGGCGCGGCGAAAATGCACCGGTTCAGGCCGGCGAAGAAGGACGCTCCCTTTGAGGGCGAGCCAAGGCTGAAGAGCCCATCGATCGGTGCCGGGGGTTAGGGCGCCCGTCTGGCCCAACGAAGACGGGCAGGCTCGCTCGTGGACTACCGCCGAGTCAGCGCCCGCCGGCCGCCGATCGTCAGGATCGCCAGCATCACGAGGATGATCACCAGCGACCCGCGCAGTGTGACGGCGCTGGCGACAGTGCCGATGACCGGCGGTCCGATGAGGCCGCCCGCATAGCCCATCGTGGAGACGGCGGCGATTCCCACCGACGCCGGGATGCCGGGCTGCGACCCTGCGGCGCGGAACAGCGTCGGCACGACGGCGGCCAGCCCGAGGCCCATCATGCCGAAACCGACGATCGCCACGGCCGGGTTCTGGATCGCCAGAGCCAGTGCCAGGCCGAACGCCGCCAGGGCCGCCCCGCCGCTCACCAGGCGAGCCGAGCCGAGCAACAGGCTGAGCCGGTCGCCCGCGAGCCGGGCGATCGCCATGCAGCCTGCGAAGGTCGTCACGGCAAGTCCGGCCACCCCCTGAGAGGCGTTCATGGTGCTCTGCAGGTATACCCGCTCCAGTCGGTGGCCGAGCCTTCGGCCATGAGCCCGCACAGGGCCAGCGCGCCGAGGAGTACCAGCGGGCCCGTCGGCAGCCTCAAACGGCCACCCCCCTCGGCGTGCTTGTCGGGCAGCATGGTGAAGCGCAGGATCGCGCCGCCCAGTGCCATGAACACTGCCGTGACGGCGAACTCGGGCAGAACAGGGATGGCCAACGCCGCGACCTGGGTACTGATCAGCGCGCCGACGAAGGCGCCGATGCTCCACGAGGCGTGCAGCCGCGACATGATCGGACCGGCCCCGGCGTGCTCGACCGCGATGCCGTTCGCGTTCATCGAGACGTCCATCGTCCCCTGGGAGATGCCGAAGACGAGGAGGCTTATCGTCAGGCTGGCGAAGTTCCAGGACGCCCCGATGAAGACCATCATGACTGCGCAGCCGACCGTCGTGAGCGGCGTCATGACGTGTGTGCCGAACCTGCTGCCGAGCCACCCACCGAAGGTCATCGTCAGGACGGCCCCGACCGACGCTCCCAGGAGGGCGAATCCCAGGCCGGTCGCGTCCAGGCCAGTCTGGGCCTTGACCGCCGGAATCCGCGCCGCCCAGATGCCGAACGAAGCGCCGTTGAGCGCGAAGGCTGCGGCGACCGCGGCGGCCTGGACGCGGAGGTTCCGTCGGGCGACCGGCATGGTGCCGGTCATGCGGCGACTCCAAGTGCGCGCGCAACCGCGACCACGACGACGGCCGCCGCTACTCCGGGGAACAGCAGACGCGTCCTTGCGACGATCAGGACGCAGACGCCGACTGCGACCGGTTCGATGCCCACAAGCAGGTGGGGCGGCTTGTCGGCCGTGAGAAGGCAGCTGACCGCGGCGAGCGCGGCCAGGGCGGCCGGGCCGGCAAGTCGGAGATAGGAGACGGCCCATGCGGGCAGCCGTTCGATCCCGGGCGCCAGCATCGGAAGGGCGCGCGAGGGGTACGTGACGGCCCACATGAGGAAGGCCAGCGGAACGAGGGCGACGCTCACGGGAGGCCGGCTTCCGAGAATGGTTCGGGCGTTTCGGGCGCGCTCGACTCGTCGGTTGGCGACGCCGGCACGGCCAACCCAAAGAACGGCCCGACCACCGCGCCGGCAACGAGCCCCAGGGACGGACCGCCGACCAGGCCGACCGGTACCGCGACGGCCACTGCGGCGAGTGCTGCGGCAACGTCTCGACGTCCGGAGACCATGCCCAGCGAAAGTCCGGCCATGGCGGCGGGGAAGGCCATGTCGAGGCCCAGCTGGTTCGTATTCACGGCTCCGGCGACGATGTAGCCGAAGCCCGAGCCGATCGTCCACGGGACGAAGATTGCCATCGCCGCGATCCAGTATCCGCGCCTCTCGAATCCGCCGATCCGCCGGAAATGGGCCAGCGCCAGGGCGAAGCTCTCGTCAGTCAGGAAGTGGGCCATAACTGCGCGTTCCCGGCGCGACGTGGCGGTGAGGTACGGCGCGACGGCGGCCGAGTAGAGGAGGTGACGGGCGTTGACCAAGGCCACGACGCCGGCGATTGCCAGCCACGAGGCGCCGTCCTTGACCATGCCCGCGGCGGCGAACTGGGCCCCTCCCGCGAGTGCGATCGTCGAGTTGGCGAGTACATCGAGGAGCGAGTAGTGGGCCTGCAGCGCGGTCAGCCCGTAGACCAGGCCGACCGGGAGCGCATATGCGGAGATAGCCAGGGCATCGCGGGTCAGCCGGCGGCGCGAATCCCGAACGGAATCGGCCACGGCCTTGCCGGTCGCCTGTTCGTCTGCAGTCAGGCTTTGCCCGCTCATCGTCTCTCCTCGGCCTCACCGACCGCCGGTGAAGTCGTTGGATCGTACCGGACGCGGGCCTGAAGCGAGCGTATGCTCCGACAATGGATGCGCAGGGGGACCTTCGAGTCCGTCTCGCCGCCTTCGACTGGCTGCGCGAGCAGGTCGAAGTCCACGGCGACGTGCTGCCGCGTTCTCTCCTGGAGACGGGTTTCTCGTTCGAGGGTCAGCGAGTCCCCCTTGTGGGCCCGCAGGGCATCTTCAAGCCGAGGGTATGCGAGTACCCGCTGTCGATCACGACGATCCCGGGCGGAGGCTACGCGGACAAGATCTCGGGCATGGACCTGCGCTACTCATACCGCGGAACCGATCCCCGGCACCCCGACAACGTGGGTCTGCGGAGCGCGATGAACCGGCATGTACCCCTGGTTCTCTTCGTTCGCCTGAAGCCAGGCCGGTACCTGGCCCACTACCCGGTCTCCGTCATCGGAGACGACCCTGCCCATCTGGCATTCGACGTTGATGTCGACGCGAGGCTGAGCGAGCTGACTCAGGCTGGTATCCCTGCCGTCAGAGACTCCATAGAACGGCGCTACGTCACCGCGGCGTTCCGCCGGCGCGTGCATCAGCGGGCCTTCCGCGAACGGGTGATCGAGGCCTATCGAGAGCAGTGCGCCATCTGCCGCCTGCGGCATCAGGAGCTGCTCGATGCTGCCCACATCGTGGCCGACGCCGAGGAGGAAGGCGATCCCGTTGTGAGCAATGGACTGGCGCTATGCAAGCTCCATCACGCCGCCTTCGATAGCTTCTTCATGACGGTTCGACCCGATTACACGATCGAAGTCAGGCGGTCGATCCTGGAAGAGAACGATGGGCCGATGCTGCTGGTCGGTCTGAAGCAAATGCACGATCAGCCGATCCAGCTGCCGAGATCGGGCGTGGACCGACCCGACCGCGATCGGCTCGAACAGCGCTATCAGCGCTTCCTTCGAGCGTCCTAGCGGCGTACCAGGACGGTCGCCACCGTCGGGCCGCCCGGGGCGCCCTGAGCCGGGCCGGGCGGACTCGGGTTCTCGTATAGCCATCACACGACTGCTATCCACTTTCGGGCGGACGTACTGGCGATCAGACCCTGGTTTGGCGATCCTCCCACGCTTGGCATTAGCGGGGATCCGCAGAGTCGGGGCTGCCTCGCGCCCCTCGGAAGGCCCTCGACTTGGATAGTAGTCACGTGGCGGATATGTCGGACATCGAACGCCGGCTGTGATTCACATGGGTCACCCGGCGAATGAGCCGCCCATCGGAGGACGGCTGGGGCCAATGTCAGTCACCCGGCGCATGAGTCGAAGCTCAAGCGCGGCTGCCGGTCGTGGCGCCCGGCGGGCCACCGGCCTGGGTCACGGCCCAGAGACACGGCCGGGTGCTAGGATCGGGCCCGCGATTGGGGCCGTGGGAGGGACGTCGATATGACCACGTCGGACTTGGGCGGGCAGCAGGCAGGGGCCGCCGACGCGGTCGGCGAGACGGGGGGCGGAGGTGCCGCGCGGCTCGCGGAAGGCAACGCGCGGTTCCTCGACAGCATCGCCTCGTCGCCGGATCGTGCCGGCCTGACGGCGGCGCTGGCCACGGCCGATCCCTATGCCATCGTCCTCGGCTGTTCGGACAGCCGAGTGCCGCCGGAGCTGATCTTCGACGAGGGCGCCGGGCGGCTCTTCGTGGTGAGAGTGGCCTCGAATGTGGCCGGCCAGAGCGAGATCGGCTCGATCGAATACGCCATCGCCCGCTGGAGCTGCCCGCTCCTCCTCGTCCTGGGCCACACCCAGTGCGGCGGCGTTGCGGCCGCCATGGACCGCTCGCCGGCGGGCGCCGACGCCGTACCGGCAGACCCAGGGGCGGTGAACCTGGGGCCGCTGCTCAGCTCGATCAAGTTCAACGTGGGGAGGGCGTCAACGACCGCACCCGATCCCTGGCTCGATGCGGTCAAGCTCAACGTCCAGGGCACTGTCGAGGCTCTGCAGCTGTGGTCGCCGATGATCCGCGAGCTCGTCAAGCTGAGACGGCTTGCGATCGTCGGGGCGATCTACCATGTGGAGACCGGCGCCGTCGAGTTCCTGGAGCCGGCCGGCTAGAACCGGGCCGCGCCGCCCGGTCCATGCGCACGGTGCGGAGCCGTCGGCAACCAGCCCTGCTCGGACCCGATGGGCGCCACGGGGTTCACGAACGTCTGTTCTGTTTCTGACGATTGGCCTACAATGAACGCCTATGCCGCAGGAACAGCTCGTCGTTCGCGGGGCCCGCGAGCACAACCTCAAGAACGTGACCGTGGCCATGCCGCGCGACCGGCTGATCGTCGTCACCGGTCTCTCCGGTTCGGGCAAGAGCAGCCTCGCCTTCGACACCATCTACGCCGAAGGCCAGCGCCGCTACGTCGAGAGCCTTTCCGCGTACGCCCGGCAGTTCCTGGGAGAGATGCAGAAGCCGGATGTGGATCAGATCGACGGCCTGTCGCCGGCCATCTCGATCGACCAGAAGGGGGCAAGCCGAAACCCGCGCTCGACCGTCGGCACGGTGACCGAGATCTACGACCACCTGCGTCTGCTGTTCGCCCGCATCGGCCACCCTCACTGCCCCACGTGCGGCCGCGAGATCGAACGCCAGTCCGTCCAGCAGATCGTCGACCAGATCTACGACCTGCCCGAGGGCACGCGGCTGATGGTCCTCGGCCCAGTGATCAAGGACCGCAAGACCGAGGGTAATCGCGAGTACGAGCAGATACGCCGGCAGGGGTTCGCCCGGGTCCGCGTCGACGGGGAGCTGATGGACCTCACCGAAACCCGTCAGCTGGACAAGTACAAGCGCCACATGATCGACGTGGTCGTGGACCGCTTTGTCGTCCGCCATGCCGAGGTCCCGGCGGACGCTCCACGCGACCCCGAGGGCCGGCCGATCGACCCAGAAACCAACGAGCCGGCCAAGCCACCGGACTCGACCCGGCTGGCGGACTCGGTCGAGACGGCCCTGAGACTGGGCGACGGCGTCGTCCTGATAGCTCCGGTTCCCCGCGACGGCGAGTCGCCGGCGTTCGAAGAGCGCCGCTACAGCGAGCGCTACAGCTGCCCGTACGACGGCACCACGGTCGACGAGCTCGAGCCGCGCAGCTTCAGCTTCAACTCGCCCCACGGCGCCTGCCCGGACTGCACCGGCATCGGCAGCCGCCTCGAGATAGACCCGGAGCGCGTCATTCCGTTCAAGAACCTGTCGCTGGCCGGCGGCGCGCTCGTGCCCTGGGCCCGCATGCCGATGGAGAACTCCTGGCACGGAAAGATCATCGAGGCGGTTTGCAAGGAGCACGGCTGGGACTACAACGCGCCGATCAAGGACCTGCCGCCGGAGGCCCTGGACTACATCCTCTACTCGGGGCGCGGCGAGCGGGTCGTCATCGGCTACCGGCACGAGCGCGGCGAGAATACGTACGGCGCCACATTTGAGGGAATCATCCCCAACCTTGAGCGACGCTTCCGCGAGACCGATTCGGACTTCATCAAATCGGAGCTCGAGCGCTACATGGTCGCCCGACCGTGCCCGACCTGCGAGGGCAAGCGGCTCAAGCCGGAGATCCTCGCCGTCACGGTCGACGGCCGGAACATCTGGCAGGTCTCCACGCTTTCGATCACCGCCGCCTGCGACTTCGTCGGCGGGCTGGCGGAGCGGCTTACCGAGCGGGAGCAGACGATCGCCCGCCAGGTCCTGAAGGAGATCTCGTCGAGACTCGGCTTCCTGCTGGACGTCGGCCTCGACTACCTCACGCTCGATCGAACCAGCCAGACGCTCTCCGGCGGCGAAGCCCAGCGCATCCGCCTGGCGACCCAGATCGGATCGAGCCTGATGGGCGTGCTGTACATCCTGGACGAACCGTCGATCGGCCTGCACCAGCGCGACAACGCCAAGCTGATTGCGACGCTCACCCGGCTGCGCGACCTTGGCAACACGGTCCTCGTGGTGGAGCACGACGAGGAGACGATCCGAACCGCGGACTGGGTCATCGACATCGGACCCGGAGCCGGAGAACACGGCGGCGAGATAGTTGCCTCCGGGTCGCTCGAGGAGATCCTGGCCGAGCCACGCTCGATCACCGGTGCCTATCTGCGCGGCGAGTTGCAGGTCGCCATCCCGGGCACCCGACGGGCCGGCAGCGGCCGCTCGCTCGTCGTCCGTGGGGCCCGCGAGCACAACCTCAAGAGCGTGGACGTGGCGTTTCCGCTGGGTCGGTTCGTGGCCGTGACCGGCGTGTCGGGGTCGGGCAAGAGCACGCTCGTCTCGGACGTGCTGTACCGGGCTCTCGCCCACGAGCTCAACGGCTCCCGTGAGAAACCGGGCGCCCACGACGCTCTGGACGGTCTCGACGCCATCGACAAGGTCATCGACATCGACCAGAGCCCGATCGGCCGGACGCCGCGCTCGAACCCGGCTACCTACACCGGCCTGTTCGCCCCGATCCGCGAGCTCTTCGCGGGAACGCAGGAGGCCCGGGTACGCGGCTACATGCCCGGCCGCTTCAGCTTCAACGTCAAGGGCGGCCGGTGCGAGCACTGCAAGGGCGACGGCATCCTCAAGATCGAGATGCAGTTCCTGCCGGATGTCTACGTTCCGTGCGAGGTCTGCAAGGGCAAGCGCTACAACCGCGAAGCCCTGGAGATCCACTACAAAGGTCGATCGATCGCCGACGTCCTGGAGATGACGATAGAGGAGGCGCTCGATTTCTTCTCGGCGGTGCCGAGCGTCAGGGCCAAGCTGCAGACGCTCTTCGACGTGGGTTTGGGCTACGTCCACCTGGGCCAGCCGGCAACCACGCTCTCCGGCGGCGAGGCCCAGCGCGTCAAGCTGGCCACGGAGCTGTCGAAGAGGGCCACCGGCAGGACGGTCTACGTCCTGGACGAGCCGACGACCGGCCTGCACATGGCGGATGTGGAGAAGCTGCTCCACGTCCTGCACCGGCTCGTAGATGCCGGCAACACGGTAATCGTCATCGAGCACAACCTGGACGTGGTCAAGACCGCGGACTGGATCGTCGACCTGGGCCCGGAGGGCGGCGAGCGGGGCGGCTATGTGATCGCGGAAGGCACGCCCGAGGACGTCGCTCGGGTTCCCGGTTCCGCCACAGGCGAGTACCTGGCCCGTGTCCTGCGCGGAGAGCCGCTCGTGCCGCTATCGGCGGTCACGTTCGCGGAGTCGGCGGGGCACGCGCCCCACGTTGTGGTGCCGGCCCCGGTCGAGATCTTGCCACCGCCGGAGAAGCGGGCGGCGGCCGCCGGACGGCCCCACTCGACCGCGTGATTGCCGGTAGCCCGGGCCATGGCCGCGCCGGAGATCGCGCCGTTGCCGCGACCGTCGGCTAGGATTGGCTCATGCCCGAAGTCGAGTACGCATTCCTGGCCGATGCCGCTGACGTTCAGGCCGGATCGAAGTTCCACGTCCTGGGGGGCGGTGTCACGCGCGTGACGGGCCCTTCCCTTCCGTTCGTCCATCCGCATCTGGCGCTCGTCGTCGGGTTGCGGATGGGATCGGCGGAGCGCAAGCGCGAGCACGAGCTCGGGTTCATCGTGACGGCGCCCGACGGAGCTGAGGTCGCCACCGCCGTCGGTCGGGTCGTTTCGCACGGTCCAGGGGAATCGAGCGATGTCGTGCTGACGATTGCCATCGACCTCTGGAACATGACTCTCAAGACCGCGGGCGAGTACGCGGTGCGGATCACCATCAACGGGTCCGAGCGAAAGCGTCTGCCGCTCGTGGTGTCCGTTGCGCGGGAGCTGGCCGCGCCCGAGCAGCAACGCTACCTGGCCTGAACGTGGCAAGGGGACCGGAGCCGGCCCGGCACGAGCTGCCGGCCATAGACGAGGCTGCTCTCGCGGCGGCACGTGCGGCCGACAGACTGCTTGAGTGCGCCCGTGAGCGAGGCATGCAGCGCTGGGTCGATTTCCTGGCGCTTGTGCCGGATCAGCTTCGTGACGCGGGAGTCGGGCAGCTGCTCGTGGTGGCGCAGCGGGCTCGGGCCGCGTATGGTCCCAAGGATTCGATTCGGGAGGCCCTGCCGATGGAGTTCACCGAGCCGTTCCTGGTCGAACTCGATCGACTTCGGAAGGCGCTGGTCCGCGAACTCGCCGAGCGGTAGAGGGGCAGGCGGCCGTGGCGCGCCCTGGTGGAGTCCCGCTCGCCCGAGAAGACCGAGACGTTTGGTGCGTCCGCGTGGGCTATTCTCGGTTCGGCACGGAATCGTCGATCGAATTGATACCCAACTGGAGGTTCATCTGATGAGCGCGTGGGCCGCGGAACCGCAGATGCATCCCTTGACGCGGGACACCGACATGGTTGTGGCCGGCATGGGTCGTCGCTTCGGGGCCTGGATCATCGACCAGATCCTGGCAGGATGTCTGGTGCTGATTCCGGTTGTCCTGGCGTTTGCCTCGGGGGCGGTAGCGATCAACGAGTCGGCGTTGGACCAGCTCAGCAGCTACCCCTACTCATCCGTCACGGTGCCACTGTTGGTCGTCAACCCGACGGGCGTGATCATGGTCACGGTCCTTTACGTCGTCATGTTGCTCGCCTACTACCCGGGGTGCTGGTGGGCCATCCGTGGCACCGTCGGACAGCGCCTGCTGTCACTTGATGTCGCATGCGTCGAGGGCCCGGACAATCTGCCACTGTCGCGGGCGATCGTGCGGTGGCTCGTTCTGTCGGGGATCTGGACGATCGTCAGCGCCGTTGTCGCCGTGATGGTCATCAACCTCATGGCCACGGTCCCATTCTCGGAGACGAGCTACAGCGGAACCCTCTCGACTTTGACCGTCAACCCACAAATCCAGAGCGTCGACACGGTCTCGAACATCTCCAGCTGGGGGTCGACTCTGTGGTCGATCGTGTTGCTGATTTCCGCTGGAAGGCACAGCCTGAAGCGCGGGCTACACGACAGGGTCGCCGGCTCCATCGTCCTGGGCAGGGCTCCGCTCGTTACGCAATGGCCCAATGGCGGCCAGTGGGGCCCGGGCGGTTCGGTGCCGGCGGGTTATCCCGGCCGGTGGGCGTCCGGCGCCTATCCGCAGGGCGGCTATCCGCCGCAGGGCGCCTATCCGCAGGGCGGGTACGCCGATGATCAGTCGACGTGGCCGATCGCCGGCAGCGGAGCGGCGACGCCGCCCGGCGACACACCCTCAGGAACGTTGCCTGGAGCCAGTAGGCCGCCACAGGATGGACCTACCGCGTGAACGACTGGTCGGCGCCACCGGGCCGAGGGAAGGCTCTCCTGCCGCCTGGCCTGAGAGTTGCCGGCATGGGTGCGCGTGTCGGCGCGTGGTTGATCGACAGCCTGATTCTCGGTGTCTTCCAGATCGCGTTCTGGACTCTGGTCCTCGGCGTTGGGGCCGTCAGCGTCAACCCCGACGCTGAGCGGCAAATGGAGGCCTCGCCTCTGACGCTACCGACGGTGCCCCCGTACCACGCAAATCTGCCCCTGCTGGCCGCTCTGCTGGCAGGATTTGTCGTCCTCAACGTGGCCTACGGGACGATCTTCTGGGCGCGTTTCAGAGGTCTGCCCGGTCAGAGGATGTTGTCGCTTCAGGTTGGCTCTGCCGCCACAGGCCGGAACCTCAGCTACCGCCGCGCCATCCTGCGGGCGACGATTGCCGTCGGCATCCCGGTCGGCGCGTTCGCGGGTGTCTTCTATGGAGTCTTCGTGTTCGAAACCTCGGTTCCCTGGTCGGACGTGATGAACCCGCAGCCCGGTGGGCCGGCGGACGCCTGGCTGTCGGTCTGGTCCGGCGTGCTGCTCCTGGCGATGTTGATGACGGTGATATGGCCGGTTCTTCTCCTGATCCTCACGGCCATGAACCCGGCGCGACAGGGCCCTCACGACAGGCTGGCCGGCTCGCTCGTGGTGGGGAAGGCCATGGCAACGTGGGTCGGCTCTGGCTATATGCCCGGCTACGGCCCGGGCTACGGCGCCGGCTACGGCCCTGGCTACGGGCCCGGCTACGGGCCGCAGCCGGGCTTCGGCTCGCCGCCGGGAGTCAGGCCGCCAGTCGTACTTGCCCCTCCTGACGCGTCGCTGCCGGCTTCGGCGGAAGGGGAGACGAGCCAGCCTGAGGGCGAAGGTTCGGCGGGGACGTCGAACGAGCCCGAGGCGCCCGTTCCGTCTCCTGACTCAGAGCCCCAGCTGCCGCCGTCTGCCGTCCCGAGCCCGTGGTCGGGGCCTGCCCGCTGGTCCAATCCGAGTGGCGGTGGGCCCGCTCAGCCCGACGGTTCCGGTGAGGGCCCGCTGTGGTTCATGTCGGGAGGCGAATCAGATGCCCGCCAGAAGCTCCACGCTGCCACCGTCGGTCGACGCATCGCCGGCTACCTGATCGACTGCGTCATCGTCTACATGGTCTTCTCGCTGGCGGCGGCGGGTGTCGCGGCGGCCCTTCTGCCATCGGGTGCCGCGACCATCGATGAGCGCACATACATTCTCCTGGGGCTCGTCGGAGGGTCCTTGCAACTCGCCTACTTCACCGTCGGATGGGCCGTGTGGCAGGGAACGCTCGGGCAGCGGCTATTGCACATGCGGGTCGCCGATGCCACTACCGGCAAGTCGCTCGGCTGGATGGATGCCATCGTGCGCTGGGCAATCCTGCAGGGACCGTTCGCACTGGCGACCATCGTTCCCGAGGTAGCCAGACTCTTCGTCCTGATGGCTGCCGTGGTGTGGTCCATGTACCTGCTGCGCACCACGACCACCGACCCGGACCTCCGAGGCCTGCACGATCGCTTCCTCAACAGCCGGGTCGCACTGGACCTCTGACCTTCCGGTGGAGTGCCTCACTGCCCGTCGGATTTCAGGCCCAGCTCGGCCTCGCTGAAGGCTTCCAGCAGGAACGGCGACGGCGACGCCGGGTCGTAGACGAGCGTCAGCGACCGGCGAGCCCGAGTCCACGCGACATAGGCGAGCCGGCGCTCTTCCTCCAGCGCTCGCTCCGGCTCGGGCGCTTCGCGCAGCGAGCGAGCCGACGGGAAGCGGCCGGCGTCGAGACCGATGACCGCAACGTGGTCGAACTCGAGGCCTTTGGTCGAGTGGGCCGTCGCCAGAGTCAGGAGAGCGTCGTCCCGGCGTAGCTCGGCCAGGCGACGGCGATGATCATCGAGGGCAGCCCTGAGCTCGGCCAGCGTTGCATACGGCGCTGCCCAACCGACCAGGGCCGCCAGCAGCTCGCCCGTCTCGACCGGGAGTGGCTCTTCGACGTCGCGCGCGTCGCCGTCGGACGTGGCTGCGGTTGCGTTCCGGGGAGCCGGGCCGGGCAGCGCCAACCTCTCGATGCCGGCCCGGGCCAGGGCCACGAGCCGCGGCAGCGGAGGGCCGTCGTCGGCGCAGCAGTCATGATGGGCGTCGTCGGCACCCGCCGCGCCCAGCTCGCCAATCGCGGCCGCAGCCTCCAGGATCGAATCGACCCGCCGGTCCTCGGAGAGGAGCTTGAGTCGGGGCGCCCGGAAGGGCAGGCCGATCTCGAGAGCGACGGCGGCGGCCGGCAGCAGCTCGGCGTTGGTGCGGGCCAGGACCGCCCGCGTCCCGCCGTCATCCGGCCAGCTCTCGAAGACGTGCCGCATTCTGACCGTCTCGTCGGTCGCATCCGGCGCTAGGACGAGCCGCCCCTGAGCGGCCGGGCCGGCCCGAATGGTCTTCACGAACCGCTCGGTATTGTGGGCGACGAGCCGAACCGCCCGCTCCACCACGGGCCGTGGGCAACGGTAGTTGATCGTGAGGTCGATGCGCCGCAAGCCCGGTAGTGCCTCGGCCAGGGCGAGGACCCTGCGGACATCCGCCAGCCTCCAACCGTAGATCGTCTGG
>Ga0182011_10001876_pt1 | contig 18188 bp, 18 predicted proteins | sample 711E1DmetaG_FD_120481 | JGI IMG/M metagenome (GOLD analysis project Ga0182011, IMG submission 120481) | Permafrost microbial communities from Stordalen Mire, Sweden - 711E1D metaG | ecosystem: Environmental > Terrestrial > Soil > Wetlands > Permafrost | place: Sweden: Stordalen | collected... | reverse complement strand
CGCCACGGATCGAGCACCCAGACAGCCGCATCGTGATAGCCCTCGCTGTCCTTCAAGGCAAAATACAAACCTATTTGCGGGTCCTCAGTCCAGTCCAGCAGTCGAGTCGGCGCAGTGTAGTGCTGCATCAAGAAATACCATTCCCAAACATTGCGTGGGCTGTGTGAGGTCAAACTTGGCGCACGTCTGACAAACTCTTCACGTATCTCATCTTCTCTTTCGAGCAGTTCTTTGACTGGGGCCCTAGGGCGATACAGTTTTGGAACCAATCTCCAACTGGAGTTCTGCGATCTACGAAACCAAAGACCGGGTTCACCGTCCTTCTTGGACTCCCAGTCCTCTTTGATTTGCTCAATGCGTTTTATGAACTGTCGCAGGTTTTTGGCTGTGTACGTTCGCATCGTCCCAACTCCACGCACTTCACTCATCCTGTGCGTTTCCCGGTAATCGCGTTATCCAGAAATTTCAGGAACCATACACCTGACTTCACCCTGTCATTCCAGAGAGTCTTTTCGCTGCCACTCACTTCGTCCATTTGCAGAAATTCCGCCTGTTCATGCACTACCAGCACTTTATTGATTTCACCATGCTGCGCGTCATAAACCAAGGTGTCGAAGAAGTCTACTCCCTCATAATGCCCCGTCAGATTCACGAAGTAGCACAGACCTCCAAACAGCCTCACGATTGCATCGACGCTGCCTTTATCTTTCCTGCCCACCAGAACGACCGAGTGTTGATGTGGTCCTTGAGCACAGGCGGCAAGAAAGTCTTCATTCAAGAACAGCTTTGCGCTGGGTGTCCCTTTGCCAGTTCGCACGAATTCCCGAACGTCGTTGAACGTGTCACGCATCGCAAAATCAACGCCCATGCGTAGTGCCAGCGCAGTGTACGCAGTTTTCGCCACCGTGCGAAGTATTTCGGGGGAGTCAATAAACTCAAGGTGACCTGAAAAGGAACCGTCCGCATCTCTGCCGGGCGTTGTTTCTTCGATGAGTTCCCACCCTCCCTTTTTCGCCTTCTCTCGCCATTCCTCTTTCTGTCTCTCCGTCAGATGCTCACCCACAATCTCCTTCACTCCGTCTTTCGCAATTGTGGTGACCACGGGCTTCAGTTGAGTGCTACCGTCGGGCATACGGTTCCCCTGACTGGCAAGACCTATATCAACGAGACGGACGCACAACTTCTCTAGTTGCTCCGTTCTCGGGCTTTTTGGTTGTGGATTTGGGTTATGATTTCGAGTCTGAGAGACGCCGATGCCCAGATGCCCAAGCGCCAAATGACATTGAACGCGGAGTTAGCAGCAGAAGCCAAGAGCACTGTCGCATTGGCATTCCGCAATGGCCCCATCGAAGATGTTCACGCAGGAAAAGAGTGCCCCACTTACGCTGGCAAAGTCGAATACTCCCACATAACGCAAGACGAGATGAAGAACATCATGAAGCGTGCTGTGGACACGGTCTACAAGTTGCTCTGTCTGAAACAGAACGATCCTGAGACGTACGAGGCGACGCTTGAGTACGGGAACCGCCACACGCGGTTTGGGATGAGCCGAAAGCGGACGTTGGCTAGTTTGGGGTCTGGACGGCCCCCGCCATACTCTTGGGATCAGGCCTCCAAGGATGATCTGCGGGATCGCAGGGGCTCCCGTATACGGTCGCTGGGCTGGTCACAAAGGCTGCCTGTACCTCTGAAACGCCCGAGCCGACCTAAGCCCCCCTCCGGGCAGCTAAACCACTTCCCAATCGAGGCATCCTGCCGGATGGTTGGCTACGTCGCTGATCCGACACTGGGAGCGGTGATGATTAACGCGAACAGGATCGTCGCCGCCCTCATCCGCCCGCTACAGTAGTTCGGATCAAAATCAGAACTTGCAGTTGCTCCCGCCTTAGAATCAACTTATTGAATGCCACGTTGCATATTCTGCTTAACCGAAAACGACAAGCTGACCGATGAGCATGTCTTCATGGCGGCGATTGGCGGAGAGCTAACCATACGTAACAGCCGACGACATAGCCGAGCACTTGAAGATCACACGTCGCCAAGTGCTCGAAATGACCCGCAGGGGACTCATCCCAGCACATCCGCTCGGCGTGGGCGAGTGTCGGAGAGTGTGGCGCTACAAGATCAGTGAAGTAGAAGCCGCCATAGCCTCGGGCACTCGCAAGCCTTCCGCGTCACACGACAACAAAATTTTGGCTGAGACACCCGCACGACGTACAATGCTTGACGGCAGTCCCCGTAGCCAGAAGGGGAAACTCTAATGGCAAAAGGGTGGTTTCGTAGGAAGAAAGGCAAGCTAGTGTACTGCTGGTACAACTCGAACGGCGACGAACGCGCGAAGGTTGTGGGGCCGAGCACCATGACTGACGAAGAAGGCTGGCTGGAAGTGGGCACGCACGGATTGGACAAGCTCGTCAACCAGCCAGACCCAGCGAAGGTGACGTTCGGCGAGGTGCTGCAACATTACCTCGCTTATGGAAAGAAGAAGACGGGCGAGGACAAGGCTCACTCCAGCAAGAACACGGATGGGCGCAACGCTCGGCTTCACCTAAGCCGCTGGTCGCAACACGTGGCTAAGGACATCGAACCGCTCGAAATTCAAGAGTGGATCGATGGACTTTCCAAAGGGCTTCGTTCCAAAGTCAGGAACATGATGTCTGCCGTTTATAGCCACGGTCAGAAATTCCGCATGATCCCACGGACTGAGGAGTCCAATCCCATGAAGTGGGTCAGCGCCACGACGGTCTCGGATTACGAGGCGGTCAGCCTGAGCCCAGAAGAGTCGTTCGCGATATTGGAACGGATCGGCGATCCTTTGGTACGTGTGCTGGTCATTGTGGTAGCAGTCACCGCCACTCGTATCGGGGAAGCTCTCGGACTCATGTGGTCGGATATTGATTGGAAGAAACTGAAGATCAACATCCGACGCGATTGGGTAGATGGCGAACTGGGGCGTCCAAAGTCGAGGGCGTCTAAGGCTCCAGTCGAGATGCACGAGACGCTTGCTGCGTTATTGCAGGCGTGGCGTCAACAGACACCGTACAGCAAGGACTCGGACTTTTTGTTCCCATCGTTCAAGCTGCACGGCAAGCAGCCTCGAATCGGCAGCATGGTCGTGCAGGACTATTTGAGACCTGCGGCTGTCGCCGCTGGAGTGATCCCTGAGGATTGCCCGAGGTTCGGGTTTCACAACCTGAGGCACGGGCTTTCTACCTTCCTGATCGAAAACGGACACGACCCTGTGGTGGTGCAGCGTATGCTTCGTCAGTCGCACGTGGACATGACGATGCATTATGTGCACAACAGCCACAAGGCAAGGGACGCCCAAGGTCAGTTCATCGAGCGTTTCCTGCCGAACGGTGGTACTGTAGCCGATGCGGAAGAGCCGAATGACGAAAAGCGGGTGCCAGTGCGGGTGCAGTGAATTGTCAGCAAAATAGCAAGTGCTGTAGAATGAGAGAACGAGCGGGAGTAACTCAGTGGTAGAGTGCGACCTTGCCAAGGTCGAAGTCGCGGGTTCAAATCCCGTCTCCCGCTCCAAACGTTATGAAGCCCTTTCCTCCGGGAAGGGTTTTTCTTTGCCCCTGACAAAATCCGCCGTTATGGCGTCACGGTGAAAGCGGTCGTGCTGGAGGCTTTGCCGCCGGGTGTGGTTGCCACGACCTTTCCAGTCTTGGCTCCCGCGGGAACGACAAACGTTACCTTGCTGTCGGAATTCACAGTGAAGGCCGTCACTGCGACTCCGCCAACGGAGATCGCCGACGCCTGGATTAATCCCGTTCCGCTGATTACGACCTGGTCTCCAACTTTGCCGCTGGTGGGAGCGATACTCGTGATTTTCGGAGTCACCTTGAATACTCGATTGCTTATCAGCGTACTGCTCGGTGTAGTGATTCTGACAAATCCCGTTTCTCCCGATGGAACCTTCACGGTCAGGTAGGTGTCGGAAATCACCTTGAACGTCGCGGCGGGAGTTCCGTTAAATTTAACGCTGGTGGTGCCGGAGAATCCCTGCCCGAGAATTCCGATCGTCTTGCCCACCGTGCCTACAGTAGTGACCAGCGACGCAAAGGGCGAAACTCCATAATCAAAACTGTAGATACCACCCTTGCCGGGCGTGCCACCTCGCTCCGTCATTCCGAAGAGTTTGCCGCTCGTATGCTGCATCGGAGTCGCGTAAGCTCCGTCTCCATGAGGTGCGTCGAAGCTGTACAGAACCGAGTACGCACCACCGGTGGTGAGTTGGAAGATCACTCCATAACCGTTTTTGCCTCCCCAGATCGTGGCGCCATAAAGGTTTCCGTCGCTGCCCGCAACCAGGCCAGCGAAGGCTTGATACCCGTCTAGCGTGTGAACGGAATCGAAGCTCAATACAACCGTCAGGGTTCCCGCCGTGGTGATCTTGTAAATGACTCCCGCATTCGAAGCTCCGCCAGCTGTGGTTGTGCCATACAGCAATCCGTCGGATGCCTGCACCAGTCCGCCGATGGGAAAGGATCCGTGCGTACCGTCGAAGTTGTATAGCGTCGTCACCTTGGTGCCCGCGATCTTGTAGACGGTGCCGGCAGAGAACGTGCCTCCGAATTCCGTGACTCCGTAATAATTGCCGTCGGTTGCCTCCAGGAGTGGTCCAAAGGTGGTGGCTGGGATCGGCTTTATCACTGTTACGACACCCTTGGTCGTCATTTTGAAGGCGACTCCCGGATACGATGTTCCGTGGAATACTCCATCGGTGCCGAGAACGAGTGCGGACACCGGATGTCCGCCATCGGCAGCTCCCTTGAAATCGTAGAGTACGGTCAGATTTCCTGAAGGCGTGATCTTGAAGATGTTTCCGAAGCCATTCGCACCGCCCTCCTCGGTTGTTCCGTAAAGGTCGCCGTCGACGCCGAGGGTCAGTCCGCCAACGGGAGTGCTCCCGTGGACCGTATCGAAGTTATAGATGATGTTGAAAGTCCCCGACGGCGTAATCTTGAAAACGATGCCCACGCTGCTCGAGCCACCGGACGAGGTGATGCCGTAAAGGCTGCCATCTTGCCCTTGCGTCATGAGGGAAGGATATTGTGGGCAGCAACCTCCGCCAGCTGCACCGAACTCGTAGAGATCCGAGTAGCCTTGCGCGCTCGCGATTGATGTGCTGAGTCCGAGGAAAAGCAGCAGTCCTATCGTGAGCCGCTGGAGTTGATGGACGCACTGCGTCGTAAGGCGAAATCTTCGGTCACACGAAACGCTACACGGAGCAGAGGCTGCCGTTCCGGTCATATGAGTTTTCTCCTTATCCCCAAAAAAGCCAGCAGACAGCGGTGTCTGGCGGCACCGTCTTGGCGGAAAGAATAGCGCAAAATGGGCAAAAATACACGGGTTGGCCGGAAAAATTAGCGCCGGCCAGTAGCCCAAGTTGCACTGTGTTGCACATCCCGGAACCGGGTACTTGGACTTTCCTATGGTTATGGCTGAGGCAGCTGCTTTCAGAGTATTCGGCGTGCACGGCTATACGACGCTTGCGGGCGAATCTATCCCCATGCGAGGGTTCTTAAGTAGTTGAATGGGTTAGGACATTCGACTTTGCCAAGGTCGAGGTTTAAAATTGTTTTTTCCGGCTGTCAAATCCTCCATCGTCTCTGTCGCCTCACGGGCGTACTCCACCATTGGTCGAAGGCGCGTCGCGTCTCAACTTTCGGAACCCTAGTCGTGCAGAACGACGTGGAGCAGCGAGCTGTGGACCTGCAGACCGCCGTTGTAATGAATGAAACCCAGTTTCCTGAACCGGTTCATGAAAAAACTGACCCGGGAGCGGGTGGTGCCGATCATTTCCGCCAGCATCTCCTGGCTGATCTTCGGGACTACCTTCTCGGGTAGGCCTTCCTTGCCGAAATGAGCGAGCAGCAGAAGGATCCGGGCCAGCCTCTTTTCGCTCGAATTGAAAAGCTGATCGACCAGATCTTCTTCGTAACGGATGTTCCGCGTCAACAAATAGGCCACGAACAGGTCGGAAAACTGGTGTTCGCGATGAAGCGTATCCATCATGGCTTTCTTGTCGATTCGCAGAACGGCGCAATCCGTCATGGCGGTCGCCGAGTCCATGCGGAGCGCTTGGCCGGCAAGCGAACCTTCGCCGAAGAACTCTCCATCACCCAATATGCCAATCGTTGCTTCCTTGCCGGTCTTGGAGACCACGGTGAGTTTCACTTTGCCCGTCTGGATATAAAACACGGCGTCAGCGGCATCCCCTTGCGCAAAGATTCCCTGTTTCCTTCTGAAGAGCAAAGAGGTTCTCCCCTCGCCGATGGTTGCGAGGAACGCATGGGGATCGAAATCGCGTTTCTTCTTGGCCGCTGCCCTTGGACTTATGACAATATGCCCGGGTTGGAGTGCCGGGTCGATTGGTGCGTCGCGGCCGATTTTCCTGCCGCTTGGAGAACCGTTGAGTTGGCGAGCAGGAGCCATAAGCACCTTCTTCCGCCTACACAAGGGAGATTTAATTTTAGCATCTTCGTGGGTGCCGTCAATATCGGAAACTCTAAGGAAACCAAGGGCCATCATGCTGGGTGGACCAAATCGGGAAAACCCGAGTTGAGGGGAGTTGTGTGTGATGGCTCAAGAAAGTGATCCATTCTGCACAGTATTGTCAGAGCTAGCGAGCGAATCTATTCGTGTCTCAAAAGGGCAGTTTGCCCACCCACACCAGACGGCCTGACCAAGCCGACCCAGATATGGTTTGCCTGGTCGTCCGGGTGGTGACAGACATGAGGTTATCCATGAAGAGAGCGATGTTCGTACTTGCGATGTTGAGCCTCGGCACGCTGTGCTGGGCAGGGTCGGCGCTGGAAGATGCCACCGACCGGCTGAACAATGCGACCAGTGTGATGCACGAAATCATGGGGATGCCCGACAAGGGAATCCCGGAAGAAGTGTTGCACCACGCAAAGTGCGTAGGGGTTATACCGCACATGGTCAAAGGCGGCTTTATCTTCGGAGCTAAGGAAGGCAAAGGCGTAGCCACTTGCCGTACGGCGGATGGCTGGAGCGCGCCGGCGTTCATCACGATTTCGGGCGGAAGCTGGGGACTGCAGATCGGTGTGGAAGCTGTGGACGTGGTATTGATCTTTCAGAACGACAAAGCGGTGCAAAGGCTGCTATCGAGTAACTTCCAAATTGGAGGGGACGCTTCCGCGGCAGCCGGTCCAGTGGGACGCCATGCCGAGGCCGGTACGGATTGGAAGTTGGATACAGAGATCCTGACCTACTCCCGTGCCAAGGGTGCGTTCGCCGGGCTTACGTTGGAAGGCGCATCGCTACGTCAAGACAGCGATTCCCGGCACGCGATGTACGGAGACGTCACTACCAAGGCCCTGCTCTTGGGCGAAGTGCCGGTTCCGCCTGCGGCCCGGCCGTTCGTTGCGGAAGTTCGCGGAGCAAAAGCCGAGGCCAGAGAGGACGAACGTAAGTAGAACTGGCAGATTCGGGATTGCCGCTGTTTGTCATTGAGCCGGTCTGGCATGTTCAAGCGGCGGCAGAATCCCATCCTCTGTTCTCTTATCCGCGTGTGCAGAGCTGTTCTCTCGCGCACGGTGGATGAGGTTGACGTGCGTGTGCTCGCAACGCGGGTGACCTTCGAGACACTCCCTAAAGGCAGAGTGCCCCGTCATGCCACGCTCGGGCTATAATTTTGGCTCGGTGGTCATGCCCAGTTACGCGTTGGTATCATACGTCCGCAATCCGGTTGGCGAGTTCGTGGAAAAACTGCGCCGGGAACTCCACCCGACCATGGCTCACATGGCGGCCCATCTCACCATTCTTCCTCCGCGAGAGCTGACGGGAACCGAAGAAGCAGCGCTGGAATTTCTGGAAGAGGCGTGTGGCCGCGTCGTTCCGTTCCGAGTCGACTTCGGAGACGCGGAAACCTTCCTGCCTACGACGCCGACGGTATTCATCGAGGTTAAGCAGGGTGCATCGCGGATGAGCGAATTGCACGATCAACTCTGCGGGAAGGGACTGCGCTGCGAGGAGAGTTGGCCCTATATTCCGCATCTCACGATTTTGAAGACGGAAAGGGATGAGCAGGCGCGTGCGGCATACGTGGTGGCGCGGGAGCGATGGGCGCAGTTTTCCGGCAAACGGCAGGTTCAGGTGGAAGAGCTAGTGTTCGTCCGCGAGACAGACGGCTGCTGGCAGGACGTAGCGAGGGTGCCGCTGGGACACGGCCAATTGTCGTCAAAATCATAGTCTGAAAAATCTACGGAAAGAGCCCGCAACGCTATCCCTAAGCAAGCCCCCCGTAACCCTTGAAAACCCTTAATTAGCGGCCAGTTTCGCTGATCTTCGGTACATGTACTTTCCGCCCGTTGCCAACTCCATCGGCTGGATTACCATAGATTCAACGGGCTGCAACCCGAGCGCCGGATCCCAGGCTGCGGGCTTGATCGAAACTTTGATCGGAAGAGTGCATATGCAAATTGGGGTCTATGGATCCGGCTACCTTGCAACTGTCATCTCCGCCTGCCTCGCCGACTTCGGCACGCCGGTCTGCTGCTGCCACGCCGACGGCTCGCGCATCATGGACGTTGCCAAGGGCAACATACCTTTCTTCGAAAAAAACCTTCAGGAAGTAATTCGGCGCAACGTGCGTTCGGGACGCCTGGTGTATTCGGCCGATCCGGAAGACCTGGCGCGCAAGGCGCAGGTGATTTTTCTCGCCGAAGATTTCGCGGAGGGACTGGAAGAACTCGTAATGCGACTAGCGGCCGCGGCTGGGCGCTTCCAGGTGCTGTCGATCGTCACGCCGGTTCGGGTGGGTTCGACCACGAAGATTGAAAAAATGCTGAAGGAGAAAGGGCTGAAGAGCCTGCTGGTGTGCCAACCGATGTTCTTCACCAATGGATGCGCGGTCGAAGACTTCAATTGGCCCGACCGGATCATCCTGGGAACGCCTTCAAGCGAAGCCGTCTCTTCGCTGAAACAGATTTTTCATCCGCTGGTCATGCGCGGCGTTCCGGTGCTGGTCACGAATTACGAAACGGCGGAGTTGGCGCGCGAAGCGACGACAGCGTTTGTGGCGACCAAGATTTCATTCATCAACGAAATTGCGAGCCTGTGCGAACACGTGAACGCCGATGCGGTTAGCCTGTCGCTGGCGCTGGGGCTGGACAAGAAAATCGCCCCGCGCTGCCTGCAACCCGGCGCTGGCATGGGTGGGATTTTCGCCGAGACTGACATGGAATCGCTGACCGGGCTGGCGCGAGAGAACCGTGTCGACCTGAAAGTGCTGAATGCCGCCCGCTCGGTGAATGTGGACCTAGCGAACCGGCTGATGCAGAAAGTGGCCGCCGCGATCGACAGTGTACAGAACAAAGATGTCGGCATTCTGGGCTTGGCTTTCAAGCCAAACACCAACTCGGTTGCGGGATCGGCGTCGCTTCAACTGGCGCAGAACTTGCTGGCCGGGGGAGCGCGTGTGCGGACTTACGATCCGGTGGCGATGCCCGATGCGCGACTGCAACTGAACGGCATGGTGAAATATTGCGAGTCAGCCTACGGAGTCGCCGAAGGAGTCGATGCCCTGATTGTCGCGACCGGCTGGCCGGAGTTCCGAACGCTCGATTTCGCCAGGATCCGCCATCTGGTAAAACGGCCGATCATCATCGACACCAAGAATCTGCTCGACTCGTCACGTCTGCGCGCCATGGGATTCCAGTACATGGGCGTGGGCAGACCGTAACTGCCGGAACTACAATTCTCGATCTTGATGTCACGCGTGCGCGCTCGACTGCGCGCGTCCCTGATCATCCCGCGGACCGTTGATTTGATTCGGGATGGTGTTTACTGGTTGGTATTCCCCCCGCACCCCTACCCCCCCTCCCCCCTAGCTAATGGAATCATGGGGTTAGCGGGAGTTTTTTGGTTCGGTCTTTGAATCTAAAGGACTTATACTTAAAATATTCTGGAATAAGGAGTTAGGGGAGAGATCGGGTCATCTGGCCATCGGGTGATCGGATGATCGGGTCATCTGAGTTCAAATGCTCGTTTTTCGGCCGGGGCAGGGGCGCTGGAGAATTTGCATGTCAAATAAAAAAGGATGCGGGGAAGGATTCCAAACCTTTTTTGATCTCTATATCTATTTTATCAAGTTGGAGGGGGGTACACCGCCAGATTTGGCGGGTTTATTTTCCTTGGCGATTCAATGACATAGAGAAAAAAGCAGGGAAATTGGGGATTGACAAGATTTTGGGAAATCTAGATTTCGAAACTGGTCGGGGAAAGACCTTTTATCACAGGGACGCACACGGAGGAGTTCAGAGGAAAGCTCGGGAAGCTGGCGATGGTTAGGAAGGCGGAGTGGTGGCGGTGGAACTGGCAGCGTACTGGACAGTCGGGGGCGGTCGGCATTCCTTGTGGGTACTCGTGATGCGGTCACGGCACTGGCCTGAATGGTTCGGCGGATGGACACCTCGTCTGACCGGCGGTCTGCGCTTGTGCCGGTGGCCCAGCGGAACCAAGCCCCCCCATTATCAGTCGTGGGATGCTGAGCGCTTTCCTGGGCCCAGCAGGGCGCGGCCGGGGAACACATCCGGCACGATCTTGCCTTCGTCGACGACTACGGTTCCTCCTACCAGCAAGTAGCGCACGCCTACACTCGGCTCCATTGGCTTCTCGAATGTGGAGCGGTCGCTGATGGTATTGGCATCGAACACCACGATGTCAGCGTCGGCGCCCTCTTGCAGTCTGCCTTTTCGCTGGGCATCGGGAGTCGAACGCTCCAGCATCTCCGCCGGCATGAGAGTCATTTTGCGGAGCGCATCCATGAGCGTGAGGGTTCCCTTTTCGCGGACGTATTGCGCCAGCACGCGCGAGTAGGTTCCAGCGTTGCGGGGATGGCCTTCGGCGCCATCGCTGGCGATCATCACCAGCGGATGGGGAATCACTTTGTCCACCACTTCCTGGGTACTGGCGTAAACCAGCACCCATTGCGTCGTCGTGGAATTATGCAACTCGTCGAAACGCTGCTTGGTGAGATGCTCGCCGGTGCCGGGAAACACGAGGTCTCCGTAGCCGATACCCAGCTTCTCCTGCCAACCTGGATTGAATAACGCCGAGTTCACGGCGGTCATGCCCGCGATGTAGGGATACGCCTCGGTGGTGACGTCCAAGCCGCGGGCGCGCGCTCCTTCCACCATGGAGAGACACTCCAGTGAGTCGCGCAGGCAAGTGCTGTTGATATGCACGATGTGCAGCGAAGCGCCCGTGATGGCGGCCGCTCCAATCACTTCGCCGACGGCCTCGATGGCGGAGCCGGGCTCGACGCGGCCGGCGCTGCGCATGTGGGTGTAGACCGGCACTCTCCGCGCGGCGGCGAGACGGAATATGTCAATTACTTCGAGCCTGGTCGCTCCGGGCGTGTACTGGATGCCCATGCCGATGGCCAAGCCGCCGGCGTCGAGCTCCGCACGCAGGCGCTCTCGTATGCTCTCGATTTGTTCGGGAGTGGCGGGCTGATCGGTCGCGGGTCCGCTCTTGGGCAGGATGTCACCCTCCGGCAGCGGCGCGCCGAACACGAGAGCCCGCGCCGCTACATGGCTGGCCGAGGTGCCATAGTGAATGAGCGAGTGGCCTTCCTTGGCTTTCAAAAACTGGGCGACATCGGGGGCGCCGATTTCCAACTCGAGTGCAGTGGTTACACCGTCTTGCGCCTTGACGCGCTGGCTCTCCAGGTTCTGGGCGTGCTGGTGGAGATCGATGAATCCGGGAGCGACGACGAGACCGCTGGCGTGAACGACGCGCCGTCCGCTCAGCGCCTCGGAGGAGACGCGGGCGATCTTGCCGTCGCGGACGCCGACGTTGCGCACGGCATCCAGGCCAGTTTCGGGATCCATGACGCGGCCGCCCTCGAGCACAAGATCGTATTGCTGCGCGGCTGCTATGGTTGAGAACAGTAGAAGACAGAGAGAGAAAATCAGCTTGCGCATGGTTGCTCCGATGAGACAAGCGATGATAGCAGGCCACTCCGACTCCGCCGCGACTCGGCAATTGCTATAATTGTCAATTGCGGTGGGAGTAGCTCAATTTGGTAGAGCATCGGACTGTGGCTCCGACGGTTGTGGGTTCAATTCCCATCTCCCACCCCAAAGATTCAGTGAGTTGTAGAGCCTTCCGTGCCGTTTCCGTGCTGTAAAGCCCGTTGTACTACTTTTTCATGTGCTAGCCGAAGATCCGATGGAACCGTGTCCCCGTAGTTTACCGTTGTGGTGATGCTGGAATGTCGCATCATGCGCTGTTGTACTCCGATGGGCGAGCCGAGCGCATCTAGCCAACTGCGGGAAGTGTGCCGAAAACAGTGACTGCTCACGTGGGCAATCCCCAGGCGCTTGCACGTTGCGGTTAGCGTGTTCCAAACCAGCGTGTAGCCAAGCGGCATACGGCCCAACTTGACCGGGCGGGCAAAGATCCAATCTTCGGCGTCTGCAAACTGTGTAGTTTGCTTCCACGCTTTCAGAATTTCCAGCAACTCATCCGCGCAAGCCATCTTGCGGGCTGAGTGCCGAGACTTCACGTTATCCACAATCGCTTTCCCTACGCCCCTGTTTATGCTCACCGTCTTGCCCAGCCAATCCACATCCTTCCACTTGAGACCTAGCACCTCCGAGATGCGAAGTCCGAAAGAAATAGCTAACAGAAAGAACGTGCGCCAGCGAATGTGGCCAACAGTTTTTGAAATTCTTCTGTTGTCAGACTTCGCGGGACTCGCATCCGTTGGCTGGCACCGGGGACAGTCACAAGCTCCATGGGGTTGCGCTGTACGGGGACGTGTCCCGCCCACACGCTGTACCCCCAGAGAATGCGCATCAACCCTCGGACGTGCGCCCGGCTCTTGGGGGCAATGTCCAGCGCGAGAGCAACTCGTGCTCCTTTGTCAGTCATACATGACGGCCCGCGACAGCGAAACGCGTTAGAGAACTCGCCGCGGTTGTTAGCAACAGCCCATTTGAACATTAACTGCCCAATTGTTGGTGATCCGGAAGTTGGCCAGAAACGGGCTTGGGGGACATCAAGGGCGATCTCCTCGAAGCCGACCTCTGGCCAACATTCGTTGGGAGTCCCCACCCCGCCGGGGCAACTTCCGGTTAGTCGTTACTCGGCGAAATCCCAATCTACTTAACGGAGTCCTTCCGGAAATGAAAGCCACTTTGGCCTTTGCTTTTGACGACTGAGCACTGGCAGACGAAAAACAAACAATAACTTGACCGGCTCATGACAACCACACGGGGACAACTCGCTATTTTGTCCTTAGTCCCAGCCGTGGACGCTCCCGTTATGAAGATACTGACGTCGATCTGCGCGTTGCTTTTCTCGGCAGCATCAATGTTCGGCCAAGCTGCCGTTCGCAAAGACGCTGCGGTTACGGCGGTCACCGGGGAAAGCTGGCTCAATCACCTCCACCGGCCGTTTGACGAAACCAGCATGGGTAAAACCTGGCGCTTGGGGCCGGTGGATCCAGCGACAGATCAGCCTCCTTCAGGTTCACGTCCGTCCGCCCTGTCCGGGTCCGCCTCATCCGGCGTACGAATGGAGACTCTGCACGGCTCCGATTTGTACCGCCTGAATTGTCAGGGATGTCATGGCGAGTCTGGTCGCGGAGCTCCGCCTGAAATCGGGTCGCTCATTGACCCGGTGCGGGCAACCTCCACAGCGCTGGTGGAGGAGCGGATGAAAAAAATCGGAATAGTGTTCAGCCGCCGGCAGACGATGGAGTTGGTGACCCAGTCCAGAGGTGCTCTGCTCAAGCGCCTGCACGAGGGCGGAAAGGATATGCCTTCTTTTCATCACTTGAGTGAAGCGGAAATTCGTGCGCTGGTCGCTTACCTCAGGCAACTCGCCGGTGTTCCGGGCGCTGAAAAAGAACAGGTTGCACTGCAAGAGTCGCACGTTCGCATCGGTGAACTGATCGTGAAATCCACTTGCCACGTATGCCATGGCGCGACGGGGATTAACCCCGCGCCCCCGGAGCTTTCCGAAGGCGCAATTCCTCCGCTAAGCGCGCTCCGCGTGCGTGTAAACCGGGCCGGGTTGGTGCGGAAGGTCATAAGTGGAATGCCTGTAATCATGGGCGCGACATCATTGACGACTTACCGGGGGCGGATGCCGGTCTTCAATTATCTGAGCGAGAACGAGGCGGCGGATGTCTATGAGTACCTTACTCACTATCCGCCCACGGAATTGGCAAGCGTTAGTCGGACTTTTCAGCCGTCTTTGCCCGCTCCAACCGAGCCGCCGGTCGATCGCGAACCGATCGATCGCCAAGACCTTGTTAGGGATCCGCACATCGCGCCGTCTCAACTTTCAGTTTCGCGCGAACCGGCCGAATCTTTTGTTTTGCCGGTCAGCATGGGAATGTTCGTGGCCGCACTCCTGACGCTAGGGGGCTGGATCACATGGCGCGAATTCCAAAGGCTCTCAGTTGAGAGTCAGGCCCGAGCAGCCTCGCGTCGGCCGGGAATTGACCCGGCGCTATGGATGAGACTTCCTCCGAGGGACGAACTGCTAAGGGGATCTCCGACCCTGCTTAACGAGGCCATGGAAGGCAAGCCCTCTGATTGGATGAATGAAGAAAGAATCTCTTAACAGATAAGGAGGTCATTTTGCTTAAGTCAAAGATCGCGGCGTGTTGTTCACTCGTTATCTACTTGTGTACTGTCCCATCTGCTTATGCGATTCCTGCGTTTGCGCGGCAATACGGAACTTCGTGTGCGACGTGCCACGTGGACTTTCCCAAACTGAACGATTTCGGGAAGGCGTTCAAGGACGCGAGCTTCAAGTTTCCCAAAGATGACGAAACCTTCATCAAGATTCCTCCCGTCATATTAGGATCGCCGGCGCAAAAAGAGTTGTGGCCGCATACTATCTGGCCGGGAACCATCCCGGGCATCCCGCCCATCGGCTTGCGCTACAACCAATTCTTCCAGGCGACGAACGGAAATGCCAACAAGTTCAACGCCTTGCTCCCGCCGGGAACGGTGGGCGCCTACATCCCAACCACGGACTTTGAGACCGGCTTCTTCAGCATTTTCACCGCAGGCAATCTTGGCGACAATATCGGTTTTTGGGTGGATGACGACATCAGCGTTTCCGGCGCCAATGCCAACGGAGGGTTGGGAGACGCCTATCTCAGGTTCGGAGACGTGAGCCGCTTCTTAAGACTTCCCACCGATTCCTTGACCGCGAAAATCGGGCAATTTGAGCTCGACCTTCCGTTTACCCAGGCTCGCGCTTACGATATAAGCCCTTACGACATTTACACCCAGACCAACATCGGGGCCGCAAATCCAAACTTTCCGCAGCAGTTCGTGAATAACCAAGTCAGCATGCAGGATGTGGGAAAGGGCATAGAGATCAGTGGCGGCCATCACTACGGCGGGTATCACTATTCGCTTGCCATCATCGATCAGAACACCAGCGGGACGCCGCCAGCCTTTCCGGGCAATGTTCCTTCCGGCGCTGGCGGCAGTAACGGCGGAGTCGGGTTCAATTCCGATTCCAACTTCAAAGATCTGTACGGACGGTTAGTGTACCGGGCCAATCTGGACCGCGATCCCGCCACGCGCCACGACGTCCAGGCCGCAGGCAAGACGGGACCCCACACCCACAACTACATCACGCTCGGATCCTACTATCTGTACGGACGCTCGGTGCAAAGTATCTCGGGATTTACGCCCAATGGCACGGCTCCCACTGTGCTCACAGCCCGCGAACCTTTCTATCGCGCAGGCGGCGACTTCGATTTCAATCTGCATGACAAGTTCGATGTCTATGGTCTCTACATGTACGGGCACGACAATAACCTTTTGCCGACGGTCACCGGCGAAGCCACCGGGCCAACGGGGTTTGTGCGCGGCAATCCGGCAACTTTTTCCGGCGGCTTCGTGCAGGCCGATTACATGGTCTATCCCTGGATCGTGGCTATCATGCGCTGGGACCGTGTCAACTCCTCTTCGGATTTGCTGAACGGTTATCTGGCGAGTACGGCCGGCGCTCCCGTTACTCCATTTTTTTCGCCGTTCAGTTCGGTAAGGAACCGGTTTACTCCCGGCGCGCAGTTTCTCATCCATCCCAATATCAAGGCTTCGTTTGAATACGAGATTCGGCCGCAGCAAGTCGTGTACAACGCGGCCAACCTCCAATCGAATGGGGTTCCCATGCGACTTACGAACCCGTTCCGCACCAACACGGCGGTCGTGGCTCTGGAATTTGTGTACTGACGGCGGAGTACGCATCTCGCCGAGTGGCAAGTCGTAATCAGTCTTAACAGTTTTGAAGGAGAGACAAACAACATGCAGCGCAATCTTTTGCAAGTGGCGTTTCTGGGCGCGGTCCTGAGCCTCATGGCTCACGCCAGCACGATCAGCGGCAAAGTCGCGGGAGTTCCGGGTGTGTCGGTGATCTATGTGGAAGCGATTGCCGGAAAGACTTTTCCTGTCCCTGCGGAACAGCCCGTCGTGGCGCAAAGGCACTTGATGTTCCAGCCCCACATCCTTCCGGTACAGCAGGGCAGCACAGTGGAGTTTCTCAATAGCGACAGCGTCGCGCACAATGTTTTCTGGCCCTCCGTCGGCGGCAACAAGAAGCTCGCGCATAATCTGGGCACGTGGCCGCAAAACGAAAAACGCGCATTCAAGTTCGACGCCGTCGGCGCGGTCCCGCTGTTGTGCAATGTGCATCCCGAGATGAACGGCTACATCGTCGTTGTGCCCACGCCCTATTTTGCCCTGACCAGCGAATCCGGCGAATACAAAATCGAGAACGTTCCCGACGGCAGCTACAGCCTGGCGGCCTGGCACGAAGGCATCAAAAACCAGTCCAAACACGTGGACGTTGCGGGCGACGCCAAAGCAGACTTTACTCTGAGCCGGTAGACCCCATGACGAACCATAAAATGCTGAACCACAAAAACTGGATTCTCTGCCTCGGTCTGACTCTTCTGACTGCAGGTTTTTCGCGAGCGCAAGTGGTCTCTCCCAGCCAGATCAAGGATGCCCACCTGCGCTCGCTTCAACTCCAGTACAACTCCGAGTTGAGCGCGGTCGGCAGAGAGATTCTCGCCGCGAAGTTCGACTATCCTTTTTACCTGAGCCTCGCGCTCGACCTCGACCAGGCCCGACAGCAACGTGTTGTTCAGCGCTCGCTTCGCTTCGAAGAGTTCAACGAACGCACCGTGCTGGCTATCTCCGGCAACTACTTCGCCGCCTACTCGGAGGACAAACTGAACGGCGAATCCCGCGCGCGCGATTCCTTTCTCAGCGTTGTGCTGCCGATTTTGAAAGCGGCGGTTCCTCGTTTCCAGTCCAGCCCCGACGTGCAAGGGTACGCCGTCGAGATTTCCCACCATGTGCTCGGATCGGCCATGAAAGTCGCCGTCGAGCAACCGGAAAACCTAATGGTCTTCCTGCCTCAAGCCGACGCCGTCCGTCTGGTCGCGTCCTCCGATGTGAACATCCAGCAGTCAGCTCTGCTGAACGGACAGGCCTTCCTCAACGGGGAGCCGATCTCTATCTGGCTGAACACCGAGATTCCTCATTCCATGCGTCCTCCGGATGGGCCTGCAAACCCTTCGGTGGTTAGAGACGTCGTTCGTCTTCCTTCCAGCGACCCTCCGACCCAGCGTGCTCACGACACCTCTGTTCAGGCAGTGGAGACATTGCAGATCTCCAGGCAGCAGACCGTCACCCGAGTAGTGAAAGACCTTGACTCGCAGGCGCACTTCGTCGCCTACGCGCCGCCCGGCTTCGTCGTCTTCCGACAAGGCATCTACCTTGAGCTTTCGCTCCACACCAACCTTCCCTCGTCGGCTGCGGGATCGCGTTACAAGATTGCCGCCATCGCATTTGATGAGCACATCGCCCATCTCGTTCGTCCGGTGGTTGCCTACTTCGAAGATGCAGCGGATTTTGACGGCATCAGTTTCAGTACCACGGTGAGCGTAGGCGGTAACACAGGAATGGAGGGGAGCTCGGAAGCCGTCGAATTTTTCTTCCCCTTCTCCCTCCTCCGCTGCTATCAAAAATATGATTGCACTGGCCAGCAACTGATTGACGGCGGCACTGTGCTGGTCAATGGAGAGCGAGTGTCACTCGACCTGCAAACAGCTGAAGGCTTCTGAGCGTCCAGGTCCAGTTTGAAGGATAAGGTCAGGCGTTAAT
>Ga0182011_10001875_pt1 | contig 18191 bp, 28 predicted proteins | sample 711E1DmetaG_FD_120481 | JGI IMG/M metagenome (GOLD analysis project Ga0182011, IMG submission 120481) | Permafrost microbial communities from Stordalen Mire, Sweden - 711E1D metaG | ecosystem: Environmental > Terrestrial > Soil > Wetlands > Permafrost | place: Sweden: Stordalen | collected... | reverse complement strand
TACCATTTGATAAAAGGTCATACATAGAAGGCTGATCTGTCGTATTTATTATTGTTCGAGTTATGGATGAAATCCATGAATTAGATGGTAATTTATCTGTAAATTGAGCTTTTGAAGTCGGTCTTGGAAATAAATATCCAAATTTGTTATTTCCCTGATTGACTCCTATAACTGCATCACCTCGCACAGTAATTTTGCTTTGTAAGCTCATAATTTTACTTTTCTGTTCCGGTGTCAATCTAGGACCAGCGTAAACAAAGTTACTTGCGAACACAATAACAACAACAAGCAGAATTAATTTTTTAAGCATTTCTTTTCTCCTTAAGTTTTATTTTTTAGAATTATGTAATTAAAATACTGTTTATTTAAGAACGAACTAAAAATACCTTTTCGTCAATATAATACTATTATAAAAACTTGTCAATATACATTTTTGTATGAATATTTTTAGTTTTTAATATAGTCAAGTGTAAAAATTTCTTCATATTTTAATGTTTTTATATGTGCAATAATTTTTTATTTGCAACAAAATTTCTTCCACTATTTTATGTTTACTCTCCACTGTCTTTCCTGCAATATGGTTTGTTAATATGACATTTTCAAATGAAAAAAATCTTTTATTTATAAAGGGTTCATTCTCAAAAACATCAAGCCCGGCAAAAAATATTTTCTTTTCTTTTAACATTTTTAATAAATATTTTTCCTCGATAACTTTACCCCTTGATGTATTAATTAAAACTGAATTTTTTTTTAAGAGTTCTAACTTTTTTTGCGAAATGAAATTTTCGTTAAATTTATTTAAAGGAATATGAACTGTAATTATGTCAGAATTTGTTATAATATATTTAAGGCTTTTAAATTTGAGGTGCGGGTTTTTAAGCCTGACTTCCCTGTCAATATCGTTCGCATAAACAATCATACCGAACGCTGAAGCAAGCTTCGCAACATACGACCCTACCTTGCCTATCCCGATTATTCCTATCTTTTTACCTTTTAATTCATATGTTTCAAAATCCGTTCCGGCAAAATTTCCCGAGCGAACGAGCTTATCGGCAAAACAAATTTTTTTATATATTGCCAGTATTAAAGCCACCGTATGCTCGGCAGTTGATACATAATTCCCGTTTTCCGAATACAAAATTTTTATTTTATTTTTCTTTGCGGTTTTAACATCTATATGGTCGGTACCCCGCGAGCAGGTTGCTATCACTTTGAATTTACAGGTATCAAGAAATTGTTTATTGATTTCGCGCGTTGAACGGATTATTAAAATGTGATATTTTGCGGGAAGAAGTAATATTTCGGAATTCGATATTCCGATTTTAAATTCAATGATAAATAAATTTTTATCAAATATTTTAAAATATTTTTCATCAACTTTATCTGCAACAAGGATTCTAATTACATTCATTGGGAGAGGCATTTAAACAAATAATTTCATAAATAATTCGTAAATCAATATATTTAAAATAAGAACAACGATTAATTTGAATTATAATTAATCAAGTCCGCAATTTCTTTTCCGGCGGGTCTTTTAAATTATGCATAAAAAATCAAAAATTAATATTTCTTATCATTAAATTTTTCACCGACCCGATAATTTTATAATTCAGGAATTGGATATAAAATAAACCAAATATAAAACGTAACAATCAACTTTCTTTGGCAACCGGGTTTTTTAATGCCTCTTCGATTAACTGAATGATTTCGGATTTTCCTTCGCCGGTTATGATTGAGAACGGAATAAAATCTTTGCAGAGTTCATCATTATTTACGATTTTAGCAGCCCGGTAAATTTGTTTTTCCATTTTATTTTTGGAAATTTTATCAGCTTTCGTGAGAACAATTGTGTACGGAATTTCATAATATTCAAGCCAGCTTACCATCAGTTCATCGAGATATGTCGGCTCGTGCCTGGCATCAATTAATACAAAGACCATATTAACATTTTGTCTTTCACTGATATATTCTTCAACAAGCTTACGCCAGCCTGCACGTATCTGTTCCGGAACTTTTGCGTATCCATATCCGGGCAGGTCAACAAGATAGAAATCTTCGTTTATTAAAAAATAATTCAGTTGTCTTGTTTTCCCGGGAACTGAACCTATTTTAGCTAAATTCTTTTTATTGCAAATTTTATTAATTAAAGATGATTTCCCGACATTTGACCGGCCTACGAAAACAAATTCAGAGAGAACGGTTTTCGGTAATGTCCGTAAATCATAAATACTATTAATAAATTCAGCTGATTTAATTTTCATCTTAAAATTTTTAAATATTAAACGACCTTAACTTATAAAATTTAAGAATTTGAATATTTTTTATACTCTAACAAAGTTAAGACATTAAATAACGAAAAGTACCTTATTGTTGAAAATTCTATAAAAATGACTGCATTCTTTAGTAAAAATAAGAATAATTTAGTATTAAAGAAATAGAAAAATCAGTCTTAAGATTAACCCGGCAAGTTTAACATAAATGGAATTGATTATTAATTCTTACAGGTAAAATTAAATCAGTAATTGAAGTTATGCATTTGTCATCCTGAACTTGTTTCAGGGTCTATAATTTGATTAAAAATGAAATTCCGGAACAATTTCAGAATGACAAAACAAACTGTTATCATCGCAATGCGTTACTTCAGTCAGTAAATAAATTTAAATTTTTATTATAATAAAAAAAAACTTCAAAATCATTTCCGATTTTGAAGTTTAATATTGAAAAAATTTTAAAAAATCTATTCTTCTTTTTTGGGCTTCCGGGGTTTGGAAATTTTTGTAACCTTTTTTGGTTTACCTTCAGATGTTTTTGTTTTCGCTTTTTTATCCGTTTTATTTTTTTCGGTTTTTTCCTTACCCGTATTTTTTTTAGTTTCTTTTTTGGGTTTTGAAACTTTCTTTTTATCTTTAGCTTCTTTTTCTTCAACCGGCTTGGTTTCTTCCGCAGGAGCCATATCTGTTTCTTTTGTTTCACCCGGCTTCTTTTTTTCTTCTTTCTTTTTCTGTGCAGCTTCTTTTTCCTTAAATATACTATAATCTACAAATTCGATGATTGCTTCATTGGCTCCGTCTCCCGGTCTGAATCCTGTTTTTAAAACTCTTGTGTAGCCACCGGGCCTGTTTTTAATTTTTTCGGCAATTTCATCGAATAATATTCTGATAGCTTCTTTATCATTTAACAATTTCCTTACAATCCTTCTCTGATGAATGGATTTTTCCGGATCCGAATTTAAGAAACCCATCGCTTTTTTTGACTTTGTCAATAATGGTTCAATATATGTTCTAAGTTCTTTTGCTTTCGCTTCGGTTGTTTTAATTCTTTTATATTTAATAAGAGAAATAGCCATATTTGATAGTAAAGCTTTCCTGTGACTTGCAGTTCTTTTTAATTTTCTTCCTTTTTTTCTATGTTCCATCTAAAATAATTTATAAGTTTAGTTTTATTTATTTTTCTCTTCTTTAAGATATTTATCAATATCCATTCCGAAAGTTAAACCGAATCCTTCAATGAGTTCGGTCAATTCCGCTAAAGACTTTCGGCCGAAATTTCTGAAATGAAGCATTTCGGATTCATTTTTACTTACAAGTTCAGCAATAGATTTTATTTCAGCCGAACGTAAACAGTTCTGTGAACGGACTGAAAGATCAAGTTCATCGACGGGAGTCAATAATATTTTTCTAATCATTTCAAATTGTTCGTCTTTTTCACTGACTTCTACTTTCTTTTCTTCCAGCTCCGGCCTCAGGTCGAGGAATAACTGAACATGTTCTTTTAATATTCTCGAAGAGATTATTACAGCTTCTTCGGGATTCATTGTCCCGTTTGTAAATATTTCAAGAATTAATTTTTCATAATCTGTTCTTTGCCCGACGCGTGTATTTTCAATTATATAATTAACTTTCGTAACAGGCGAAAAAATTGAATCTATAGGAATAACCCCGATAGGAAATTCGTATTTTTTATTTTCTTCGGAAGGCACATAACCTATTCCATATCCCATTCTCAGCTCAAGATTAAGATGTGCATCTTTGTTCAATGTTGCAATGTGGTGATTAGGATTCATTATATGAAAATCAGCCGTAGCATTTTGTATATCCTGAGCAGTAAATTCACCGGGACCGGATAATTTCAATTCAATTTTATTCGATTTATTTGTTAAATCTTTGAATTTAATTTCCTTTAAATTCAGAATAATTTCCGACAAGTCTTCAACTATACCTTTGATTGGTGTAAATTCGTGCTGTATATCATTTACTTTAATTGCTACTATTGCAGTTCCCGGAAGTGAAGAAACGAGTATCCTTCTCAAAGCATTACCAATTGTAACAGCATAACCTCTTTCAAGAGGCTGAACTATGAATTTCCCGTAAGTATCTGTGTATGTTGATTCTTCAATTACGACTTTTTCAGGTATTTGTAAATGATTAATCTTCATTTTTGTATAAAATTAAAAATTAAGTTAAAAAAATTATTTAGAGTATAACTCTACGATTTGCTGCTCGTTTCCGATAAACGGCACTTCTGTCCTTTCAGGAATATGCAGAAAAGTTCCGGACATATTTGCTTTATCGAGATTAAGCCATGGAACAATCATATTATCCTTCATTCTTTTCATTGCTTCGTGAAATACGGGTAATTTCTTACTTTTATCACGAACCTGTACGACATCCCCGGCTTTCAATAAAAATGAAGGAACGTTTACAACTTTTCCATTAACCAATAAATGTTTATGATTTATAAGCTGGCGCGCAGATTTCCTTGAAGGAGCTAATCCGAGTCTATACAAAGTATTATCAAATCTGCTTTCAAGCAATTTGACTAAATTTTCCCCGGTTATCCCTTTTTTCTTTGCAGCTAATTCAAAATAATTTCTGAATTGTTTTTCAAGTAATCCATATGTTTTACGAATTTTTTGCTTTTCCCTGAGCTGTAATGAATAATCGCTGATTCTTGGCCTTTTGCTTAATCCATGCTGTCCGGGAGGATAATTTCTGATTTCAATCGGGCATTTGTCTGTATAACATTTTGTTCCCTTCAAAAAGAGCTTTGTTCTTTCCCTTCTGCACAATTTACAATTTGCGTCGGTATATCTTGCCATTTATTTTATGTTATTTTATGTTTTTTTATTTTTATTTAAAATTAATCTATGAGTGTTGATTTATATTTAACTGTTTTAAAGATGCCGAAATCTTTCAACAACATATAAATTTATTGTATTATTTTAAACTCTTCTTCTCTTCGGTGGTCTGCATCCATTGTGAGGTAAAGGAGTAATATCTTTAATAGATGTAATTTCCAACCCTGAAGTATTCAAAGACCTGACTGCCGCATCTCGTCCGGAACCAACACCTTTAATAAGAACTTCAACTTTTTTAAGTCCTGAATCAATTGCTTCTTTTGCGGCTGATTCTGCCGTTAATTGTGCTGCAAAAGGAGTATTCTTTTTTGAACCTTTAAATCCCATTTTTCCGGAGGACGCCCAGGAAATCGTATTTCCATACATATCCGTTAAAGTAACAATGACATTATTAAATGTAGCTTTTACATGAGCAATTCCATTTGATTCTACCTGAATTTTTTTCTTCGATTTTTTAAAAGTTTTTGCCAAAACAAATTTTATTTAAAATTTAAAATTAAGATTATTAAAATTATATCTTATTTCTTAGCGACAGCTTTCTTTTTGCCCGCAACAGTTTTCCTCTTTCCTTTTCTTGTTCTTGCATTCGTTCTCGTTCTTTGTCCGCGAACCGGTAAGCCTTTTCTATGCCTTTTTCCTCTATACGTTCCGATATCCATCAACCTTTTAATATTCATCTGAACTTCCGATTTTAAAGCACCTTCTACTTTAAACTCACTGCTGATGGCATTTCTGATATGATTCGTCTGGTCATCCGTCAGTTGCGAGACCTTGATGTTTTCATCGATACCAAGTCGTGATAATATTTTCTTTGATGTTGAAACGCCAATACCAAAAATTGAAGTTAGCCCGATGACGATTCTTTTATTTTTTGGTAAATCAACTCCAGCTATTCTTGCCAATTTATTTTCTCCTGATTATCTTTTTGAATTTTCAAAATAAAATTATTTCCCTGTTTCAAAAGGCGGATAAATTATCCCTGCCTTTGTTTGTGCTTCGGATTCGGACAAATAACGCGTACAACACCATTGCGTTTTATAATTTTACATTTGTCACACATTTTTTTTACTGAACTTCTGACTTTCATTGTAATAAGTATTTTTCGTTTATAATTCAATTAATTGAGCACCTTTCAACCGGTTTTTCAACCCTGATTGAATGACACTTTAATTTATTTATATCTATAAGTAATCCTGCCTTTAGTAAGATCATAAGGCGAAAGTTCTACTGTAACTTTATCTCCCTGCAATATTCTAATATAATTCATTCTCATTTTACCGGAAATATGAGCAAGAATTTCATGACCATTCTCAAGTTTTACTTTAAAACTTGTGTTTGGAAGAATATCCGTAATAATACCATCAACTTTTATTGAATCTTGTTTTACCAATTATACTAAATTAGTATTTATTTTGTTAAAATTTCCGGTTCTGCGTCAGTAATCAAAATCGTATGCTCAAAATGAGCTGAAGGTTCATTATCTTTAGTGATTGTAGTCCAACCGTCTTTTAAGGTAACAACTGCATAAGTCCCATAGTTCACCATCGGCTCGATAGCCAAAGTCATACCCCTTAATAGTTTCATATTATTAGTAGAACTATAATAATTCAGGACAGCCGGGTCTTCGTGAAGATTCTTACCGATACCGTGACCACAAAGAGACCTTACAACCCCGTAACCTGATCCTTCGACAAAATTTTGTATTGCGCCGGCAATATCATTAAGAGTATTCCCTGCTAAAGCCATTTCAATTCCTCTATATAATGATTCTTCGGTAACTCTCATCAATCTTTTCTTTTTATCTGATACTTTACCCACACTAAAAGTATAGGCAGAATCACCAAAATATCCGTTTTTTTTAACACCAACATCAACAGAAACAATATCACCTTCTGTTAAAATTCTTTGTCCGGGAATCCCATGAACGACGACTTCATTTATTGAAATGCAACTACTCGCCGGAAATTTATTTTTTTTGGGTCCGTAACCTTTGAATGCAGGATAAGCCTCGTGAGATATTATAAAATCTTCGATTCTCGAATCTAATTCTTTTGTAGTTACACCGGGTAAAATGAAATCTTTAATATATTTAAGAACATCAGCTACAATTTTGCAGCTTTCCCTCATTAATTCTATTTCTTCTTTTGTCTTTATTAAAGACATTTTTTATCAGAACCTTCTGGATTTTAATTTTGAACCTTTCATAAAACCATCATAATGTCTCATGAGTAAATGTGATTCAACCTGCTGCAATGTATCCAAAGCAACCCCGACTACGATGAGTAGACTCGTACCTCCAAAAAACTGGGATAATCCCTGAGTTACACCAAGTTTCATCAGAAATGTCGGAATTATTGCAATTATTGCTAAAAATATAGAACCCGGCAAAGTTATTTTAGTTAAAATATTATCGATAAAATCCGAAGTAGGCTTACCCGGTCTTACACCAGGAATAAATCCTCCCTGTCTTTTCATGTTATCCGCTACATCTTTAGGATTAAACGCAATTGCAGTATAAAAATAAGTGAAAAATATAATCAACAAGGCATATACGGCTGAATAAACGTAACTTGTATGATCAAAATATTTTGAAATAGATTGCATGAATTCACTATTCGGGAAAAATGAAAGAACTGTATTCGGAATAAACATAATAGATTGTGCAAATATTAACGGCATAACACCTGCCTGATTTACCTTCATAGGTATGTATTGCGTAACGCCGCCGAATACTTTTCGACCCACCACTCGTTTCGCATACTGCACAGGTATTTTCCGAGTAGCCACCGTAACTGCAATAACACCTGCGATAATCATAACGAAACCTGCAATATAAATTGCTTCAATAAGAATGTTTCTTACACCGGAAGCAATTATTTGATATTCATCAAATAAAGAATACGGAAATCTGTCTATAATACCGATAAAAATAATCAGCGAAATACCATTACCAATACCTTTTTCAGTAATTTGTTCTCCAAACCACATCAATAGAATTGTGCCTGCAGTCAGGAAAATTACCGTGGATATTGTAAAAAGAAAATGTGATATTTCCGGACTAATAATATCCATATCACCCATACCTTTTTTACTCGCTAAAGAAACGCTAATACCCCACGCCTGCATAGCGGCAACCGGGATAGTTAACATACGGGTCATTTGATTAATTTTTTTACGACCATCCTCGCCTTCTTTTTGAAGCTTCTGAAAATAAGGAAAAACAGCACCGAGTAACTGGATTATAATTGATGCACTGATATAAGGCATTATACCGCACGAAAAAATGGCTGCTTTACTGAAAGCACCGCCCACGAATAAATCGTATAATCCGAATAGTGTATTTGCTGAATTATTCTTATTTGCTTCCGCGAGAATCGAAGCATTAATGCCGGGAAGTGTTATATGGGCACCAATTCTAACAACTATTAATAATGCGATTGTAAAAATTATTCTTGACCGTAGTTCTTCAATTTTAAAAATATTTCTGAAGTTTTCTACAAAACCACTCATATTGTTATCGCTTTCCCTCCAACCGACTCAATTTTTTCAAGAGCAGACTTACTGAAAGCATTTGCAGTAATTTCAAGTTTGGATTTTAATTCACCGGTCCCAAGAATTTTTAACGGCAGATTTTTATTTTGTAAAAATTTCTTATTGATCAGAAAATCAATATTTAAAATCGTTTCGTTGATTTTTCCTTCATCTATAAGCTTTTGAATTGTACCAACGTTTAAAATATTAAATTCTACGCGATTAATATTTTTAAATCCGAATTTTGGAAGTCTCCTTTGAAGGGGCATCTGACCACCTTCAAACCAAGCTCTGTTTTTATAACCGGCGCGTGATTTTGCACCATTTTCCCCTCTTGTTGATGTACCGCCAAATCCGGAACCCTGCCCTCTGCCAACTCTCTTTTTCTTCTTTCTTGAGCCTTCAGCATATTTGAGATTACTTAATATATCCATTATAAATTTTGTCAGTTAAACCTTTTTGAACTTTTAATTTCTGTTAAATAAACCGAATTTAGAATTTTTTAACATTATATTCCCAAAAATAAATATATATGAGATGTTAAAAATTAGTGTGTAATAACCTGAAAATCTTAAATTAAATCTATATCTTATAAACTAAAAAAATCCTTTGTCCCGACACGTCGGGACAAAGGAGTGTTAAATTAGAACTTTTATTTCATATTAAAAATGAACGTTTAACATAATACTTGCAATACCTGTTCCAATCGTTGTCTGACTTGCACCTTTATATTCATTTGTGGTACCACCATTAGTTACTTTTACATCAGGTTGACCATTCGATGAGAAGCCTAATGTATATTTACCACCAAGAGATAATCCGGGAGTGAAATACCAATCAAAACCAAGGTTTATACCAGCACCAATCGTGCTTCCCGAAAATTCATATTTACCATCAGTCCATTCTTGTGTTGAACTTCCCATACCAAAATTAACGTTGAGTCCAAGATATGGAGAAACACTATATAATGATCTAAAATGATAATTGGCATCGATTGAAGCACCAAAAGTAGTTCCTGTTGTTTTATAGCTGGTTCCCGGTCCGATAAGTCCTTCTGTTGTTGGAGAAGTACTGAAATTTCCAAAATTAAGGCCTATCGCAAGGGCTATATCTCTTGAAACGTAGTACTGGAATCCAATACCGTACATTTGACTTACAGTTAATTTGGATGAATCGACACCACCACCTGTAAATACTGGATTTGAATAACTTCCGGCCATTGATGATCCAAGATTTCCACTAACGAATGGTGCATAGAAAAATACCAAACATTTCGAGCCTTGATACACTTCAGGTTTTGTGCCGTCCCAATTTTTGTTAATCTGTGCAAAAGACAAACTGGAGACGAAAAGAACTAATGATAAAGCAACGAGTAATTTTTTCATTTTTCTTCCTTTCATTTTTAGTTTTTAATTTATGGTTTTTAGAAAAAGCTAACTTAACTCTTTAATTATAATACTGAATAAAAATAATATCGCTTTACTATTTTTAAAAGAATATTGTTACAAAAGAACTTAGCATCAGGCATTTTCAACTTTCACAAGATGCTTAACTTTCTCAATCATACCCCTGATTTGAGGAGTATCTTTTTTTACCACAGAATAATTCGGTCTTCCGAGACCTAAAGCTTCAATTGTCTTTTTCTGATTCTTTATTCTGTCAATTACACTCTTTGTTTGAGTTATTTTTATATTTTTATCCATTTTAAAATCTTCTCAATAGTCTAAATACTGTTATACTTTGTTATACAATAAGTTATAACAAGTTATTAAACTTTTACTTTAAGTTAAAACATTATTGGAAATAAATCAAGATTAAAATAAATTTCCATTTAATATTTGAAAAAACGAATTTGTTAAGAAAACCTATCCGTTAAATAATTCATTAAGCGAAATTCCTCTTAATTCAGAAGCTTTCTTAGCATCATATAAACTTCTCAATGCGTTAATTGTCGCTTTAACAACATTATGAGGATTTGAAGAACCTAATAACTTTGTAAGAACATCCTGAATACCTGCACTTTCAAGAACGGCTCTGACTCCACCACCTGCGATTAATCCTGTACCGGGAGAAGCGGGTTTTAACATAACCTTTGCAGCTCCATATTTCCCGATTATTTCAAACGGCAAAGTTCCTTTATAAATCGGAACTTCAATTAAATTTTTCCTCGCATCTTCGACACTTTTTTTAATTGAATCAGTTACTTCATTGGCTTTACCAAGGCCTATACCAACGTGACCTCTACCGTCACCCACGACACTTACAGCACTGAAACTGAATCTGCGTCCGCCTTTTACAACTTTTGCAACTCTACCTATGTGAACTAACTTCTCTTTTAGCTCTAATTCGCCAGCCTTAATGAATTTTTTTGCCATTTATCTATATAATAAAATAAGATTATATTTATTAAATATCAATTAATAATTTAAGTATCAAATTTCAAATATCAAGTATCAAGTATCAAGTATCAAGTATCAAGTATCAAGTATCAAGTATCAAGTATCAAGTAATGAGCATCAAAAAATTGCAATTAAACTATATCACCATTCCGCTATCTCACTATTTGTTCTGTTCTCAGGGGAGGATTCGAACCTCCACTCACGGCTTCAGAGGCCGCTGTCCTACCATTAGACGACCTAAGAGTATATTTTTTATCTGTTAATACTCTGAAGGAATCTAATTTTTAAAAAAGGAGTATTCAGCATCAAGTATCCATCATTAAAAAACTTTATAAACTTTATAACTTTATAACTTTATGAACTGCTCTATAGCCATTTGTTCTCAGGGGAGGATTCGAACCTCCGCTAACGGCTCCAAAGGCCGCTGTCCTACCATTAGACGACCCGAGAGAGTTATACCGTACTTCAACATTGATTAATAATGAAACATTTAATAAAATGTCGATGCAAAATTAAAATTTCAAACCACCTTCCCGGGCACCATCTGCAAAAGCCTTAACTCTGCCATGATATAAATATCCGTTTCTGTCAAATACTACTTCCTTATAATCTGTAGCAATAGCTTTACCGGCAAGCATTTTACCGATAACCTTGCTTTTCGCGACTTTTCCTTTAATCTCTTTTAAACCGTCAATGCATTCTTTGGATAACGAAGAAACAGATAATAAAGTTTTAGAATGAACATCGTCAACCAGTTGAGCATAAATATTATTCAGACTGCGGTATACCACGAGTCTTGGTCTCTCAGGAGTTCCATTCACTTTTTTTCTTATCTTGAATTTTATTTTATCTCTTCTATTTAAATTTTTCTTATTCACGATTTTTTTCTTAATAAACTTTATAAACTTGATATATTTTAAAAACTTACTTTGCTGCTGTCTTCCCTGCTTTTCTTCTTATCTTTTCATCATCGTATTTAATACCTTTCCCTTTGTAAGGTTCCGGTGGCCTGAAAGACCTGATTTTCGAAGCTATTGCACCCACGAGTTGCTTATCAACACCATTTACTATAATAGATGTTGGCGTAGGAGCTTCAAGTTTAATTTCTTCCGGCGGTGTAAAAACAATAGGATGAGAAAATCCCAGGAGTAAAACCAACTTTTTATTTTTTATTTCTGCTTTATAACCGATACCAACGAGTTCAAGTTTTTTTGAATATCCTTCTGTAACACCTGTAACCATATTTTGTAACAACGACCTGTATAATCCATGGAGCGATTTATTTTTTTTAAAATCATTGCTTCGTGTAAAAGTAACTTCTTTGTCCTGCAACCCGACACTGATATCACCTTTAATATCTAACGTAAGTTTTCCTTTAGGTCCCGTCACTTCAATGCAGTTATCAACTTTATTGATTTTAACACCTTGTGTTATCTCTACCGGTTTTTTTCCTATTCTGCTCATTTTTTATTTAAATACTATTTAATATTTTATTACCAGATGGTACAAATAACTTCACCACCGACGTTTAATTTCTTAGCTTGTATTCCCGTCATAATACCTTTAGATGTAGAAACTATCGCTATACCAAGCCCGTTACGAACTCTCGGAATTTTATCAGATTTAATATAACGCCTGATTCCGGGCTTACTAATCTTTTTAAGTCCTCCAATAACACTTATACCATCATTATATTTTAATTTAAGCGACAAATAATTTTTATTTCCCGCTTTTTCAATCACAGAGTATTCATGTATAAAACTATTATTTTTTAAAATTTCAGCAATTCCAATTTTCAATTTAGAAGACGGAATGTCTACAGTTTTCTTTTCAGCCTTTATCGCATTTCTTATTCTCGTTAAAAAGTCCGCTATTGGATCAGACATTGACATAATTTTTTCTCTCCTGTTTTATTTTACCAGCTTGATTTAATAACACCCGGAATTTTCCCTTGCAAAGCCAATTCCCTGAATACTAATCTTGATACTCCAAACTTTCTGTAATATGACCTTGCTCTCCCGGTTATATTGCACCTGTTATGAAGTCGTGTTGCACTGCTATCCCGTGGAAGTTTTGCTAACGCCGCATAATCATGAGCCGCTTTTAATTCTTTGCGTTTCTCGGAATATTTTGTTACGAGTGCTACTCTTTTCGCTTGTCTTGCTATTAATGATTTTCTAGCCATTAATGAATATTAATTTAATTTTTTATATCATAACAATAAATGTTATGGTACTTTATTTTACAAATGGAATTCCAAATGTTTTCAGTAAATAATAAGATTCTTCATCTGTTTTAGCCGTCGTCACGAATGTTACATCCATTCCGGATATTCTGTTAACATTATCCACATTAATTTCGGGAAAAATAATCTGTTCTTTGATGCCAAGAGTATAGTTTCCTCTTCCGTCAAAACTTTTATCGGAAAGTCCTCTGAAATCTCTTATTCGGGGAATAGCGACACTTATCAATCTGTCAAGAAATTCATACATTCTTGCATTTCTTAACGTAACTCTGACCCCGATATTCATACCTTCCCTTAACTTGAAATTAGAGACAGATTTCTTTGCTTTTACTACTGTGGGTTTTTGCCCGGTCATAGCTTCAATTTCCTTAACAGTCGAATCAATAATCTTGGGATCCACAGTTGCAGCACCTACACCTACATTAATACAGATTTTTTCGAGCTTTGGAGCCTGCATTTTATTTTTGTAGCTGAATTTCTTCATAAGCTCATCTATAACCTTTGTCTTATAAAAATCAAATAACCTCACAGGTACTTTTTCTTCGACAAAAGCTTCTTTACTGCCGGCTTTATCGCCTTTTTTTGCTTTTTTAGGATCTGTTTCTTCTTTTGTCTTTTTTCTATCTTGCTTGGTTTGTGCCATAAAAATTTAGCTTATTAAAATTTCACCGGATTTTTTACTTTTTCTCAATCTTTTTAACTTATTTGTCACTTCATCTTTAACAACCTCCATACCAATTCTTGTAGGAAGATTTGTTTTGGGACACATTAGTTCAACATTCGTAATATCAATAGGGGCTTCCCTTCTTATGATGCCACCCTGCTGATTTTTTTGATTAGGTCTTGTATGTCTGTGAATAATATTTACGCCTTCAACAATAATTTTACCTTTTTTTCTGTCAATAAAAAGAATTTTTCCAGTCGTTCCTTTCGCATTCCCGCTTAAAACTTTCACAGTATCATTTTTCTTTAATCTTGTTTTTTTCATTATAATTAACTTTACTTTGTTTTCAAATAACTTCGGGAGCTAATGAGATAATTTTCATAAATTGTTTTTCTCTTAATTCTCTCGCAACGGGTCCGAATATACGTGTGCCTTTAGGTTCATTTTGTGCATTTATCAGTACGGCAGCATTTTCGTCAAATTTGATACAACTTCCGTCTTTTCTCTGAACTTCTTTTACAGTCCGGACAATAACAGCTCTTGACACCTCTCCTTTTTTTACTGTTCCGCCGGGAATTGCAGATTTAACAGAGACAACGATTATGTCCCCTAAACTTGCATATCTTCTATCAGAACCACCAAGAACTCTTATACATCTGACAGATTTTGCCCCGGAATTATCTGCTACCGTTAAATTTGTTTCTTCCTGTATCATTTTCTATATAATATAAATTCGTATTTTACAATTATTGTATTTACTTAAAATCCGGTTTACCGCTTTTTTGAAATAATAAAAAAATATTTTTATTTATTTCGCCTTTTCAATAATTTCAACAAGTCTCCATCTTTTCAGCTTACTTAAAGGTCTCGTTTCCATGATTTTTACTATATCCCCCTCATTACATTCATTTTTTTCATCGTGCGCGATAAACTTAGTAGTCTTTTTGAAGAATTTTTTATAAATCGGATGCTTTACTTTTTTCTCAATAGCTACAGTAATTGATTTTTGCATTTTATTGCTCACTACTACTCCGACCCGAATCTTTCTTTTGGAATTCCGGACCAATGAAGTATCTTTTGAATTATCCCGTTCTTTCTCTGATATGTTTTTTTCTTCGCTCATTAAGTAAATAGATATTCTTTATTTCTTTAAATTATTATTTTTTTCAGTTAATTCCCGTTCTTTTAAAATCGTTATTATTTTGGCTATTTCTCTTTTTGTATTAGTTAAAGCTTTAAAATTTTCCAACTGCCCTGAAGAATGTTGAAACCTGAAATTTTCAAGAGCTTCATAAGAGTCTTTTAAGGTTACCTTCAAATCCTCAGTCGATAAATCTCTAATTTGATAAGTTTTCATTTTATTTAATTTTCAAACTTTAATACAACTTAAGTGTCGTATTAAGCTACTCTTTTTACAAATTTTGTTTTTATGGGCAATTTATGCGAAGCTAATCTGAATGCTTCTTCTGCAACATTTTGTGTAACGCCGTCAACTTCAAACATAATTTTCCCCGGTTGAACTACTGACACCCAGTATTCAGGTGCTCCTTTTCCTTTACCCATTCTTGTTTCAGCCGGTTTTTTTGTAACCGGTTTATCCGGGAATATTCTAATCCATACTTTACCGTCTCTTTTCATAAACCTTGTTATCGCAATTCGGGCAGCTTCAATTTGCCTGTCGGTTATCCAGGCAGCATCCAGCGATTTCAAACCAAAAGCACCAAAAGAAACGAGGTTGCCTCTTTGTGCCTGACCTCTTCTGTTTCCTTTTTGGGATTTTCTAAATTTAACCCTTTTGGGCATTAACATAATAAATAAACTCCGCTAAATATATTGAACTAAATTAATAATTATTTTTTGTTAGTTTTTCACCTCTGCAAATCCATACTTTAACACCGATTGCACCATAAATAGTTTGTGCGGTCACGGAAGCATAATCAATGTCAGCTCTTAATGTCTGAAGCGGTATTCTTCCTTCTTTATATTGTTCGGTTCTGGCAATTTCTGCACCACCGAGTCTACCCGCACACATAACTTTAATACCCTCAGCACCCATCCTCATCGTAGAAGTAATTGCCGATTTCATTGCGCGCCTGAAAGAGACCCGGCTTGATATTTGACCGGCAATATTTTCACCTACAAGCTGAGCACTCAGTTCGGGTTTTTTAATTTCATTAACGTTTATCTTTACTTCCTTATTGGTTATCTTTTTAATCTCATTTTCAAGTTGCGTTATTTCTTTCCCGCTTTTACCTATAACGAAACCGGGTCTTGATGTATTAATAGTAAGAGTAATTTTTTTCAAAGTTCTTTCAATTAATACTTTTGCAACTCCGGCTTTTTCGAGTCTTTTCCTAAGGTAACCTCTGATTAAAGAGTCCTCTTTTAATTTAAGAGCAAAACTTTTTTCGTCGTACCACTGAGAATCCCAGGTATTTATGACTCCCAGTCTAAAACCTATAGGATGTGTCTTTTGTCCCAAAAAAACTCCTTAAAGATATTTAAATTTTTTAATTAAACTTTATTTTCTATGTTTTCCACAACCAGCGTCAAATGCGCCGAACGTTTTCTTATTCTGTAAGCCCTGCCCTGCGGTGCGGGCAACATTCTTTTTAATGAAGGTCCGCCATTTACAAAAGCCTGTTTTACGATTACTTCATCTTTATTAAGCCTTCCGGTATCAAGTTTCCTTATAAGATTCGAAAATGCAGATACCAGTGTTTTTTCAACAACTTTAGCAGAATGTTTTTTTGAAAATTTTAAAATAGAGAGGGCGTCTTCGACATTTTGATTTCTAATTAAATCAACAACTAATCCCATTTTTCTTGGTGAAGAACCTATAAATCGAGTTATCGCTCTGGCTTCCATTATTTCACACCTCCCGCTTTTTCTTCTTTTCTCTGACCCGAATGTGCTCTGAATGTCCTTGTATGAGAGAATTCTCCAAGTTTATGCCCTACCATATTTTCAGAAACAAAAACCGGTATAAACTTATTTCCATTATGTACTGCAAACGTATGTCCTATAAATTCAGGAATTATAGTGCAGGCTCGAGCCCAGGTCTTTACCACTTTTTTCTGATTTTTTTCATTCAGTTTCTCAACTTTTGATAACAGTTTATAATCTATGTTGGGTCCCTTTTTTAATGAACGTGACATTTATTATTTCCTCTTTTTTACAATATATTTATCAGAATCGCTTTTCTTTTTGCGAGTTTTATAACCTTTAGCAGGTAAACCCCATGGGCTTACAGGATGTCCGCCACCGGAAGTTTTACCTTCACCGCCACCCATCGGATGGTCAACAGGATTCATAGCAACACCTCTTACATGCGGTCTTATCCCCATCCAGCGTGATCTTCCGGCTTTACCTATACTTATATTTTCATGGTCAATATTACCAACAACTCCGATCGTGGCTTTACATTCACTTTTTATCATCCTTACCTCACCGGAAGGTAATTTTACCTGGCAATATTTTGCATCTTTTGCTACTATCTGTGCTGAAGTGCCGGCGCTTCTTGCGAGTTGTCCACCCTTACCGGGCTTCATTTCAATATTATGAATGAAGGTTCCTACGGGAATTGCCGAGAGTTGCATCGTATTACCTGTTTTTATTTCAGATTCATTAGATGACTGAATAACCTCGCCTACTTTCAGACCGTCAGGAGCAATAATATAAGCTTTCCCGCCATCCGGATATTGAATTAAAGCAATTCTCGACGTTCTGTTTGGATCATATTCAACGGAAATAACTTTTGCTTCTTCAGCATTGTTCCTTTTAAAATCTATGATTCTGTATCTTCTTTTATGTCCGCCGCCTCTGTGACGTGAAGTAACCCTGCCAAGGTTATTTCGACCGCCTGATTTTTTTAAAGGGGCTATCAAAGATTTTTCAGGTGTATCTTTTGTTATCTCATCGAACGTAGAAATCGAGTAATATCTCGTTGCAGGAGTAACCGGTTTTAGTTTTCTAAGTGCCATTTTATTTTAAAAATCCCTGTATATACTATACCTAAAAAATTATAAACTTCAAATTAGTGAAAATATTAAAAAAAGTCAACATATTAATAAATTGTAAACAGAGAATATCTCACAGCTGTCCAAAATAAAAATGGAACTAAATTAATTATTTAATATTTTTTAGAATATCGACTTTTTTGGACATATTTAATTAGAATTAAAAACAGACCCCCCTATTTCTGTTCAAATAATT
>Ga0182011_10001872_pt1 | contig 18220 bp, 13 predicted proteins | sample 711E1DmetaG_FD_120481 | JGI IMG/M metagenome (GOLD analysis project Ga0182011, IMG submission 120481) | Permafrost microbial communities from Stordalen Mire, Sweden - 711E1D metaG | ecosystem: Environmental > Terrestrial > Soil > Wetlands > Permafrost | place: Sweden: Stordalen | collected... | reverse complement strand
TCGACTGTAACTGTTTGATCTTCTTAGTGTGCACTGTGGCTTGGTGGAGCAGAAAACCGGGCTCGGATTTGTCAGTTTCACGCCTGAAGGATCCGGGCCAGCGGCCCGGGGGCGAGACTGTGGAGAAACCATGAACATCATCCAGAAGAAACATCTCCTCGCCCTCGTGCTGCTAGTCGGCACGCCGCTGGCAATCGGCTGCGGCCAAAACAATGGGCCAGCCACCTCCGGCAGCGGAGGCGCCCAGAGCGGTGGAGTCGGCGCGGGAGGCAGCGCGCCCAATACCGGCGGCAAGCTCGCCTCAGGTGGACAGATCGTGACTGGCGGTAGCGCGGGCGGCGCCGCATCTGGAGGCGCCAACGGCGGCTCCACGGGTACCGGCGGTGTTGCTCCTACTGGAGGCTCAGTTGGCACCGGAGGAGCCAGCGGTCACGATGCTGCCGCGGCCGGCGGCAGTACCGCTTCAGGCGGGAACACCGGGCAAGGCGGCGCCACCGGCGGGACTACCGCTGCTGGCGGAAGCACCGACACCGGTGGAAGTGTCGCCCCAGACGGAAGCATCACCTCCGACGGAAGCGTCGCCCCCGACGGAAGCGTCACCCCAGACGGAAGCGTCACCCCCGACGGAAGCACCGCCCCCGACGGAAGCGCCGCCCCCGACGGAAGCGTCGCCCCAGACGCCCCCCCTACCGACGTGAGCGTCGCCACCGGCGGAAGCTCCGGCACAGGTGGCACCGCTGCCGGTGGCACGACCGGCAGTGGAGGCACGACCGGAACCGGGGGCTCGACTGTCCCGCCGGGTCCTCGGGTCCGAACCATCATTCCCCTCGACCGGAACTGGTTGTTCAACAAGGGTGACGCGACCGGGGCGGACCAAGCGGCTTTCGCGGATACCACGTGGCGCCCGGTGAACCTCCCGCACGACTGGAGCGTCGAGGGGCCGTTCTCGCAAACCGCCCCGATGACCGGCCGTGGGGGTTACCTGGCGTCGGGAATCGCTTGGTACCGAAATCACTTCACTCTTCCCGCAGCCGTCACTTCGGGCCAGCAAGTCTACGTCGAATTCGACGGCGTCATGGCGCACGGCACCGTTTATGTCAACGGGACTCAGCTCGGAAATCATCCCTACGGCTACGTGAGCTACCGCTACGACATGACCAAGAGCATCAAGTTCGGGTCGGAAAATGTGATCGCGGTCGAGACCGACACCAGCTCGCAGCCCGCCTCGCGCTACTACGCGGGCGCTGGAATCTACCGACACGCCCGCGTCATCGCGACCGATCCGGTGCACGTCGATCAGTGGGCCACCTACGTCAGCACCAAGGGCGCGACGGCTGCATCGGCAACCGTCCACGTCACTACCTCGGTGCTCAATTCGGGCACGTCGTCTCAAAGTGTGGGCGTGCAGGGCATCGTCAGCGATCCCAGCGGGACGGCACTGGCACCCGTCACCGCGGCTGCTCAGAGCATCGCTGCGGGCGCATCGGCCAACTTCACCTTCGATGTCCCGGTCACGAATCCCAAACTATGGGACCTCGCTAATCCGAACATGTATCAACTCGTGACCAACGTCCAAGTCGGCAGCACCACAGTGGACGACGACGTCACCCCCTTCGGAATCCGGAGCCTCACGTTCGACGGCACTACGGGCATGAATATCAATGGCAAGAACGTGAAGCTCCAAGGCGTGTGCTTGCATCAGGACTACCACGGGCTTGGATTGGCTGCGCCACAGCGGGCAATCCAGCGGCGGCTTGCGGCGCTCAAGGTCTTCGGGGTGAACGCCATTCGCACGGCCCACGATCCACCCAACCCGGAATTCCTCGATCTGTGCGACCGGATGGGCATTCTCGTCATGGACGAGTTTTTCGACGTCTGGGTCGCAAGAAAGTACGAGGATGTTGGCGATGACTCGGCCTACTTCATGACGACTGCGACCAACCCTACTGGAATGCCCGCGGTGCCCGGGACTGCAACCGGTGCACCCTGGTACCAGGTCGATGTGACCGGGATCGTCGCGCGGGATCGCAACCACCCCAGCATCGCCCTGTACAGTACCGGCAACGAAATCCGCGATTCGATCGGCACGCGAACTCCGATCCTGACCAAGATGGTTTCCATCTGTCACACGCTCGACCCCGACCGTGCTGTCACCCAGGCCCTGTTCCGGCCCTCCGATTCTGGTGACGTCACCGGAGCCACGCGGACCCTGGTCGACGTTTTCGGCGGCAACTACCGCACCGACGAAGTCATTACCGCCATGGGAATGGCGCCTACGCGCGCCGGCTTGTTCACCGAGATGGGTACCGAACTGACCACTTGGGCCACCGTCACGTCTACCCCGGCGCTCACGGGCGAGTTCATGTGGACGGGGGTTGACTATATGGGCGAGCATGACGGCGGATGGCCATCATTCGGGGGCAACGGGGCCCTGCTAGACGAAATGGGGACTGCGAGGGACATGGCCTACTCGTGGCAGACGACATGGGGGGCGCCCAAGACCACGCCACCAGACACGGGAGCAACAGCGGGCAAGGTCACACTCACCGCCGATCACACTGCGATAACCACCGACGTGAACGACCTCTCGTTCGTCAAGGCCGCGGTATCCACCGACACCACCATAACCTTCGCCATCGCAGGTCCCGGCACCATCATAGCGGTGGACAGCGGGAGCATGGTTCAGGAGTCGTTCCGCGGGAACACGCGCAACACCTTCGGCGGCCTAGCCTTTGCGATCGTCCAGGCAACCGGCGCCGGAACCATCACGGTGACGGCATCGGCGTCGGGGCTCACCGACGGCACCGCGACTGTGACTGCCACCGACGGCACCTTCGTTCCGTGCTCCGGAACCTGTGACTAGACAGACGTGAGGTTGCGTATCCGGTAGCGGACGACCTCACCAAACACGCGCACAATCCGCCGCAAGGCCACCTCGCGGCTCTGTCCCACCTCGCGCGCAAATGGGCGGATGGTGACTGGAGCAAAACCACAGCCCGCCTGGCGCATGCGCTCCAGTAACTCGAAGCTGAACACGAAGGTCTCGCTTCGCACCGTGGCCAGATCGATCATTCCGAGCCAACGCCGATGGAAGACGTAGGAACCGTCGAAATCCACGCGCAGCCCGCCCAAGTCCCGCACCAGGGCGTGAAACACCAGCGACATCAAGCGGCGCCACGGCCCCGAGGGTGGCGTGACGTAGGTGCTGACCACGGTGGTCTCGGGCGTGGCCCAGGGCAGAAAGGTCAGCAACGACTGCGGCCGGACCTGGCGGTCGGCCGGGAGAAAGGCGATGTAGTCGCAACCGGCAGCGGCGTATCCGCTGCGCAGGGCTGCGCCCATGCCCAGGTTGCGGGCGTGGCGCACAACCCGCACGTCGCCCTCGCTCGCTGCCTCGGCTCGGGCCGCGGTGCCGTCGCACGAGCCGTCGTCGACCACGATGATCTCGTAGCCGGACAGCCACAGGCGGCCGACGCGCCGGCAGTCGCGCACAGCCGCCGTGATGGATGCCTCCTCGTTCCAGGCCAGCAGCACCATGGACAGGGTATGCGGACTTTTCGGGGCCCGAATCAGCTCTGCGGCTTCGCTGACCTCGGTGACCACGAAATCCGCTCCCGCCTCTTCCAGTAACGGCACCTCGGCCATAGCATGCGCGCAGCCGATGGCGATGACCGAGGCTGCCGGCGCGGCCTGACGGGCTGCCAGGGCCGCGCCCATGTCAGCAGAGTCATGGCCGACCAGAAACACGCGCTTGGCGCCTGCGGCTTCGGGCGCCGAGAGAATGGCAAGCACGGGCTCCGCGGCTGGCTTGATCGATGCAGCCCCTTTGCGCGCCTGAATGCTGAAAAAGCGCGCCGGATCGATCCCAACCGCGCGCAAAGCGGCCAGGGTGCACGAGTGATGGTTGTTGGTGTAGAGCGCGACCGGCATCCCAGACAGACGCTGCAAGAGAGAGCGCGCCTCAGAATGAATCGAGCAGGCCGGGCCACAGCGGGCCTCCTCTTCATCAATGACTGCCCAAAGCCGAGTCGCGAGACGAGCACCCGCCTCGGCATCCCGTGCGCCAAGTTTCGCGCAGGCCGATTCGATGCTCGCAATCAGGCCCTCGCCATCGACGGCAATGCCTTCGGTCGCAATGATGGCATTCAGTTCGCGGCGGACCCGCGCGGTGTCCAGGTGAAGGTCCACCAGAACGCCGTCCAGGCCCACAATGGCAATAGCAGCCGGCCCGGTCATGGTCCAGGCCCGTCCAGAGGAACATCGGGTTCCCAGCGAGACGACATGGGTATGAGTCTACTCCCGGCGGAAAGGCGTAACCAGTCGGCCACGGCTACGACGTTCACATCCACCTGGCGGAACTGTGGTCACGGCGTGACCGCGCCAAACTGGTGCGCTTCCGCAAAGGGAGTTACGACGAATACTGCGGCAACTGCGTCGGCGTGCACGCAACGCCGCGAGTGCCTTGAGCAACACCAAGGCCGAAACGCCGCCGGCGCGATAGAGCAAGGCGACTATGACCTGGAACAACCAGTAGATGTCGATCCAGGGGCGGCCTGCGTTGGTGTAGGTGTAGATGTCGAAGCGAGGGACCGCGCTGTGCTCGAGAATGAATTGTCCGGTGCGCAGGTGCCACCAGACGTCGAAATCCGCCATGGGGAAGCAGCCCAGCGGAAAAACGAGCGCAAACAGCTCCACCAAGACAGCGCCGCGCCACCGATGGTGGCGGCGTTCGGGCGCCTGGCTCGCACTTTCGTCCCTGGCTTCTGGCATGTTTGGTCTCAACCCATGACAGTGGGACGATACTCGAACCAATCAAAGTCGGCGGGAACAGTGCAAGGCCGGCCTCGGCCGGTGGCATACATTCCAAGCACCACACCGCAAAAGTGCATCGGCCCGCGACGCGCGATGGTCTCGGCGGATAGGGCCCGCGTGGGCACCCGGCCGAGTAGGACACGGGCACGTCCGGTCCCGGCCAAGAGCTGGTAGCGATCACCCTCGGCGCGGACGCTGAGTTCGACTGGACCGGTGGGAATGGGCGCGCGCCCCAGCACGCGCGACACGCCGCCGATCCGGCGCACAGCCACCACTTCGCGCCCGGCTTGGCCGAGTCGCACGGCCAGATCGAGGTGAAAATCCTCTCGCGCCCGCACTGACAGGCCCGCCTCTTCGCCCGGCTGCTGGGGCGAAAAATCCAACCAGGTCTTGCAGCACATGACAAAATCCTGCTGGCGACGAGCAACGAAAGCAACTGGCCCAACCTCATCCAGGCTGGCGGGCTGGCCCCACAGGCGCAGGTGCCCTGCCCGCTCCCCGAGCCTGACTGCGCTGTTGGGCGGATTGCGAACATGCACCCAAATCGGGTCGAGGGCCAAGCCGTCGAAGTCGTCGCGCGCCGGCACCGGGGCAAAGAGATGAGGCGGCAACTGCGGAGCGGCCATTTCAAGCTCGACCTGTCCCGCATCGCCAATCACCGGCCAGCCATCGTCGGAAAAGTGCACCGGCGCAAGAAAGGTCTCACGGCCGAGGTGATGATGGCGGCCGGTTCGCGGCCGGATGCCGAGAAAAACCGCCCACACGCTTCCGTCCTCCAGGGCGACAAGGTCAGCATGCCCAGTTGCCTGAATTGGATGCCGCCGACGCTGGCGATGGCTGAGCACCGGATTGTGCGGACAAGGCTCAAACGGTCCGAAAGGCGAATCTGCCCGCGCCGCGACCTCACAATGGCCGTAGGCGGTGCCGCCCTCGGCAGCCAATAGGTAAATGCGTCCATGCAGGGCGTGCAGGTGCGCCCCCTCGGGCCAGACACCACCTGTGCCACGCCAGATCACCTGCATAGATCCCTTCAATCGTCCCCTGCCAAGGTCCAGTTCGGCCTGCTCAATGACCGGATGATCGAAGTCTGCCCCTTTTCCGTCGCGCGCGTAGTACACGCGGCCGTGGTCAAAGAACAACGACGGATCGAAGCCGCCGTCATCGATCCAAACTGGATCCGACCAAGGGCCCTCCGGTCGCGAAGCGGTGACCAGAAAACTCCCACCGCCGCCCACATGGGTGGTCACCAGGAGGAAGCGGCCGCGATAATAGCGCAAGGTCGGCGCGTAAATCCCGCCTGAGCTGGCTACGCCGGTCAGGTCAAGTTGGCTTCTGCGTGCCAGCACATGGCCAAGCTGCTGCCAGTGCACCAGATCGCGGCTGTGAAAGATGGGAACGCCCGGGAAGTACTCGAAGCTGCTGGTGACGAGGTAGAGGTCGCGCCCAACCCGACAAATGCTGGGATCGGGATAGAATCCGGGGAGAATCGGATTGCGAAAAGTTCGGCGTCCGCGTGGCGACACGGCATTACCCCTTGACTGCGCCCGAAGTCAGACCGCTGATGAATTCCCTCTGCAAGGCAAAAAAGAGCACCGCGGGCGGGATCATGGCGAGAGCGGTCCCGGTCAGAAACACGCCTTGATCGCGCCTGAATTCGCCCAGGTACAGATTCAGCACCACCGGCAACGTGAGCTTGTCCTGGCTGTGGAGGAACACATTGGGAGCGAAAAAGGCATTCCAGTTGCCGAGGAAACAGATCAGGCAGAACGCCGCGGCCATGGGCCGCACCAGCGGCATCACCAGACGAAGATAGATGCCGAACTCACCGCAGCCATCCAAGCGAGCAGCGTCGATCATCTCGTTGGGGACGCTCAAGCAGGCCTGGCGAAAGAGGAAGATGCCATAGGCGCCGACCATCCCGGGGATGACGAGCCCGGCGAGTGAATCCACCAGTCCCAAGTCCACCACCATCTTGTACAGCGGCGCCAGCAACAGGACCGAGGGAATCATCATGGACCCGAGCATGAACAGAGTCAGCGCGGTCTTGCCGCGAAACTCGTATTTGGCCAAAGCGAAGCCTCCCAACGAACAGAAGAAGATCTGCAATACCGTGGTGCATGTGGCGTACACGGTCGAATTGAGCACGTATTCCCAGAAGTACACGGGACCCGTCAGGCTGGGCCGCCCCTTGAACAACTCGCGAAAGTTGTTGAGGTTCAGGGTCTTCTCCGACCACTGCTCTATCGGGGGCAGGAAGATGTACTCGTTGAGCACCGAGTGATCCTTGAACACCGCGGCCAGCAGCCAGGTGAAGGGCGCCAGCACCACCACGGCGCCCAGACCCATGAGCGTCCAGCGCGCAAAGCGAGATGCCGTCCGCCTCCGTCCCAGCAGGCGAAGGGCAACGAAGGCCAGGAACAGCGCCAGCAAGAAGATCTGCAGGAGGTTCATTCTTGCTAGTCCTCCTCGGCGACGCGGCCCAGCCGGATCTGAATCAGGCTGATGGTGAAGATGATCACGGCCACCACCCAGCCCACTGCAGATCCCAAACCCAAGTCGCCGCATCGGAAGGCATTGTAGTTCAGGTAGGTGATGAGCGTCAGCCCGGCGTCGTTGGCCCCGTAGCCGTAACTCTCACTTAGCAGGGTCAGCGGCAGCTCGAAGAGCTGGTACGAGCCAATCACGCTCATGATCACGACGAAGATCACCACGTGGCGCATCGAGGGAAGGGTGACGTGCCACAAGATCTGCCAGGGACTGGCCCCATCGATGCGCGCCGCCTCTTGCAGCGTCTTGTCCACGGTTTGCAAGGCCGCGAGGAAGTAGATCATGTTGAAGCCGACCCAAAGCCACAGCGAGGTCAGAACGATGGCCGGCATGATGAGACGGGGCTCACTCAGCCAGCGCGCCTCCAGTCCCCAGTGTAGGACCATCTGGAACCCCCGATTGACGAGGCCGTAGCGCGGCGTGAACAGGACGCTGAAGAGAATGCCCACCAAGACCTGGCCCACCAGATTGGGCGAGAAGAACACCAGCCGAAAGAATCCCTTCACTTTGTCGCCGCCTGAATTGAGCAGCAGCGCCAGGGCCATTGAAAGCGGCAATTGTATGAAGACCGAGACGAGAGCAAATAGGGTGGTATTGAGCAAAGCTCGCCTGAAGACCGAATCCGTGAACAAGTAGACGAAATTGGCCAGTCCCACAAAGGCGCGGCTGCGTGGCCCATTGGTCTCGTAGAACGCGAGGAGAATGGCATTGATGAAGGGGACGGCAAAGAACACCGCGGTCAACACGATATAGGGCGACAAGAAGAGATAGGGCGCCTTGCCCTTGTAGCGCGGCCGGGCCGGCGGCCGCGTGGGTCGCTGGGGGACCTTGTCGCTCATAGCTTCCCCTTGGCCAGAATCTTTTCGCGTCTGGCCAGCCGGCGCACCGATTCGGCTGCCTCGGCCAATTCCGCCCGGATCTTCTCCAGCAAACCGGCCTCGCCCTTCTCCGAGTAGTACTGTGCGGATCGGTTGTAGGCCCGGTCCAGGGCGAGCCGCCCGGCGTCGTCCACTGGGCTCGAATACACGGGCGGCGCCTCAGGCGCCAGCTCCGCATACATCTGTCCCACGCGCTGATTGGAATAGTAGGGGAAAGGCGTGGCGAACTCGGGCAGATTCCACGCGTCTTTCAGCGCCGGCAGTATGTTGGTCGCCAGAAAGCGCTCACCCAGTTGGGTGGTGTCGAAGTAGAGGTACTTGGCCAGCTCCCAGGCGAGATCCGGGTGACGCGTCTGCTTCATGATCATCAGGCCAGTGCCTCCCCAGGTCGACGTGCGCCGCCCGCCCCGGGTCCAGGCCGGCAGCGGCATCAGCGCCATCTTGCCTGACAACGCCGGCGCCTCATCGGCAAACACCCAGCTGCGCCAGTCGGGCGCCCAGTGAAACAACACCAACCCGTCCGTCATGGCCTTGACCACCGGCTGTCCCCAGCCGCACTCGTAGCCGATCTTGTGCGGTCCGCGTGTCTGTTCGATGTACCAGCGGATGAGCTGCGCGTTGTCCTCGGTAGCGAAAGCCACCTCGCCCTGCGGGTCAAACACCTGGCCGCCCCGCTGGAACATCAGCACCTGCAAGGCCCAGTTCCCGTCGTAGCGCATGTCGAGCATGTAGCGATCGATGATCCCGTCGCCGTCGAGATCGCGGCTCACCTGCCGCCCCACTTCCACGAACTTCTCCCACGTGTCCAGCTTGCTCACGTCGATGCCCAGCGCTTCGACCAGATCGCGCCGGTACGCCAGCATCACCGGATGCACATCGTGGGGCAACGCGTACACGCGCCCGCGCGTCGACCAAAGACTCAGGCGCGATTCCACCAGGCGCTTGTCCAGTCCGTCGGCACGCATCCGATCGGTCAGGTCCAGCAGCCCAAAATCCTCCGCTGGTCCGCGCGTGAAGAAACCCAAAGATCCTGCGAACACTTCCGACAGATCCGGAACCTCGGTGCCGGCCAGGATGGCGTTCTGCAGTCGCGCCTGCAGGGAGGCCCAGTTGGCGAATTGCAACTGGACCTTGACCCCGTGCTCGCGCTCGAAGCGCGGGATGGCCTTGCGATAGGCGTCGAACTGGGCCTCGGTGTGGGTGACGATGACCAGATCGGGCCGCGCCTCGTGCCGGCGGGCGGTGACCACGCGCAGACCCACCGCCACAACCGCAATGACCAGCAACCAGAAGGGTGCCCTGCCGTACGGGAAGTTGCTGACGAAACGCATAACGACCGATGGGGGATTTGGAAGGTCTTTTAACATTTTGCGGTCTTGCCGGGAAAGGGCGGCGTTTGCCCTTCCGACCCGCAAAGCTTCGCGCTAAAGTCACCGGCGCGCCGAGCGCGTCCAATGGCGAGCGTCGAGCTTTCCCACGTGCACAAGATCTACGAAGGCGGATTTTCTGCCGTCGACGATTTCACCCTGCACATAGCAGATCGGGAGTTCATCGTCCTGGTGGGTCCATCGGGCTGCGGAAAGTCCACCACCCTGCGCATGATTGCGGGCCTGGAGGAGATCACCTCGGGCACCATCTCCATCGGCGGCCGCTTGATGAACCAGGTGCCGCCCAAGGACCGCGACATCGCCATGGTCTTTCAGAGCTACGCGCTCTATCCCCACATGTCGGCGTTTGAGAACATGGCCTTTGCCCTCAGCCTGCGCCGCGTGCCCAAGGCCACCATCAATGAGAAAGTCCAGCGCGCCGCCGAGAAGTTGGGGATCGCGCAGCTCCTCGACAAGCGGCCGCGCCAATTGTCGGGCGGGCAACGCCAGCGGGTGGCCCTAGGACGCGCCATCGTGCGCGACCCGCAGTGTTTCCTTTTTGACGAACCCCTGTCGAACCTGGACGCCAAGCTGCGGGTCGAGATGCGCGCCGAGATCAAGCGGCTGCACCTGGAATTGGGCAGCACCACGGTGTACGTGACCCACGATCAGGAAGAAGCAATCACCCTTGGCGATCGCGTGGTGGTCATGAAGGACGGCGTGGTCCACCAGTGTGCCGGCCCGTTGGAAATCTATCATCGTCCGGCCAACCGCTTCGTGGCCGGGTTTCTCGGCTCCCCGCCTATGAACTTCTTCGCCGGCCGCTTGATCGACGAAACCGGACGGCTGTTTTTCGACGAAGGCACGGCCAAGCTCCCGGTGCCGGCCTGGGCTGTGCCTGCCCTGCGCGAGCGTCCGGCCGGAAATCCCGATCTGGTGATGGGCGTGCGGCCCGAAGCCCTTGTCCTTCCTCGGCCGGGCGACACGGGTGCAGCGGCCGCGGCGAGCCTGCCCATGAAGCTTTGGTTGGTGCAACCGCTGGGCGCCAAGATGGATATCTACCTCGCCACTGCCCGACACGAACGCATTGTGGCCCATGTGGACGCACGCGCAGGCTTGGGCGTGGGCGCGACTCTGCCCGTGGCTATCGACATGGATCGCGTGCACTTCTTCGAGCCCGGGGAAACCGGCCGGGCCATCGCGAGTCGCGACGTTCCGCCCGCGTGACGAGAAGCTGTGGAGGACATATGGCGCGCTACCTAGGACTGGACGCCAGCACGCAGAGCCTGTCGGCGCTGGTCATCGATATGGACACGGGCGCGGTCTGCGCCAACCACAGCGTCGGGTTCGGCGAGCGGCTGCCGCAATACCATTCGCCCAAAGGATTCCTTGTGCATGACGATCCCCGAGTCAGGCACAGCGATCCCCTGATGTGGGTCGAGGCGCTGGAATTGCTCCTCGAAGACTTGGTCAAAGCGAGCGTGGACCTTGGAAGCGTGCGGGGGGTGTCCGGGGCCGGGCAGCAGCACGGCTCAGTTTACCTGGCGCGTTCCTTCGACACAGTCGGCGCATGGTCGACCGAGCGGCCGCTGCGGGATCAGGTGCAACCGTTGCTCAGCCGCCGCACGTCTCCAATTTGGATGGACAGCGCCACCAGCGTGGAATGCGCCGAGATCGCTCGCGCCGCCGGCGGCGACGACCGTGTGGTGGCGCTCACCGGATCGCGGGCCATCGAACGCTTCACCGGCCCACAGATCCGCAAGTTCTACAAGGACTCGCCCGCGGACTGGGCGCGCACCTGCGAGATCCACTTGGTCAGCTCATTCATGGCCTCATTGCTCACGGCCCACAGTGCGCCGATTGACCTGGGTGATGGCGCGGGCATGAATCTTCTCGATCTCGGCACCGGGACCTGGAGCCCGGACTTGCTCGACGCCACCGCGCCAGGTCTGAAAGCGAAACTGCGGCCGCCGGTTTCGTGCACCACCCGAGTAGGCGTGGTGGCCGACTTCTTCGTAAAGAAGTACGGCTTCTCCCCCGACACACCGGTCATCGCGTTCACCGGCGACAACCCTAGCAGCCTGGTTGGCATGGGCGCCACTCGTCCCGGCACTGCAGTCATCAGCCTCGGCACCAGCGACACTGTGTTCGCGGCCATGGCAGCGCCGCGCACCGATCCGCGCGGCTACGGTCACGTTTTCGGAAACCCCGCGGGCAACTTCATGGCCCTGGCCTGCTTTGCCAACGGCTCGCTCGCGCGCGAAGAGATCGCGCACCGCTTTGGACTGGATTGGGACGCCTTTGCGGATGGCATTCTGAAACGCACGCGGCCCGGCAACCGAGGCAATCTGCTCTTGCCCTTTTTCGTCCCCGAGATCACACCGCGCGTGCCTGTCCCGCTGGTTCGCTGGTTCGGATCGGAGGCGTTTGTCGACGGCCACGACCCTTATGCCGCTGCCCGCGCCGTGGTGGAAGCGCAGGCGCTCAGCTTGCGTCTCTACTCGCGCTGGATTGGCGAGGACATGAACCCCATTCTGGTCACCGGGGGCGCCTCGTGCAATCCCGGCATCTTGCGCGTGCTGGCCGACGTGTTCCAGGCGCGCATCGTGCCGCTGCAGGTGTCCAATTCCTCGGCCCTGGGCGGCGCCCTGCGCGCGGCCCAAGCAGTGGGCGGCACGGCATGGGACGAGCTAGCTCGCCGCTTTTCCGCCCCAGCCAACCACCTCGCGGTGAAGCCCGACCCGGCCACCCGGGCCGTGTACGACGAAGCCGGCCACGAACTGGAACGCCGGCTCAACGAAATCCTGGTCTGAAGGGGGCGACCGCAGGTCACCCCTACAATCCCGCGGCACTATGTTCCACCCAGGGGCGACCGCAGGTCACCCCTACAATCCCGCGGCACTATGTTCCACGTAGGGGCGACCACAGGTCAGGCACTATGTTCCACGTAGGGGCGACCACAGGTCAGGCACTATGTTCCACGTAGGGGCGACCTGCGGTCGCCCCGCACTGAATCCGACTCTAGCCAAACCGTTTGTAAAGGGGTAAAAGAAACTCATGCAGGATTCGTTCTTTTCAGCCATTGAGCCCATTCGCTATGGCGGACCCGATGCCGCGTCTGCCCTGGCCTTCCGCTACTATGACAAGAATCGCGTCGTGCGCGGCAAGCGCATGGAGGATCACCTGCGCATGGCGGTGTGCTTCTGGCACAGCTTTGCCTCGGACGGGAAAGACATGTTCGGCAGCGGAACCTTCCAGCGGCCCTGGCAAGGCGCGGGCGACGCGCTCGATCGTGCCAAGCAGCAGGCCGCGATCGCCTTCGATTTCTTCTCCCGCTTGGGCGCGCCCTTCTACTGTTTCCACGATCGCGACGTGTCGCCCGAGGGGCGCAGCCTGGCCGAGACGAACAAGATGCTCGACGGGATGGCCGATGTCCTGGCCAGCCACATGCAGCGCACCGGGGTGAAACTCTTGTGGGGGACGGCCAATCTGTTCTCGCACCCGCGCTACATGGCGGGTGCTGCCACCAACCCCGATCCCGAGGTCTTTGCCTACGCCGCAGCCCAGGTGAAACAGGCACTGGAAGTGACCCAACGCCTGGGTGGAGAGAACTACGTGCTGTGGGGCGGACGGGAAGGCTACGAGACCCTGCTCAACACCGACATGAAGCGCGAGCTTGACCAGCTCGGGCGTTTCATGAATCTGGTCGCCGAGCACAAACAAAAAATCGGCTTTCGCGGGCCATTGCTCATCGAGCCCAAACCGCGCGAGCCAACCAAGCACCAGTACGACTACGACGCCGCGGCGGTGGACGCTTTTCTGCAGCGCTACGGCCTGGCCAATGGCGACTTCCGCCTGAACATCGAAGCCAACCATGCCACCCTGGCTGGTCACACCTTCGAACACGAAGTGGCCTATGCTTTGGCGGCCGGCCTGTTCGGCAGCATCGACATGAATCGGGGCGACACCCTCTTGGGCTGGGACACCGACCAATTCCCCAATGACCTGGGCGAGCTGTCGCTGCTACTCGCGCGCATCCTGCAAGCGGGCGGCTTTTCCACCGGCGGGTTCAACTTCGACGCCAAGGTGCGCCGGCAGAGCTTCGAGCCCGAGGACCTGTTCCACGCCCATGTGGGCGGCATGGACATCCTGGCGCACGCCTTGCTGGTCGCCGACCGCATCCTGGCTGACGGCAAGCTCCCGGCGTTGGTGGACGCACGCTACGCCGGCTGGAAACAAGGGCTGGGGAAAGAGATCCTCGACCGCAAGCTGTCGCTGGAACAAATCGCCAGTCAGGTCACATCCCGCAACATCGATCCCAAGCCGCGCTCGGGCCGACAAGAGATGTTGGAGAATCTGGTCAGCAGATACCTGTAGGCACGTCTGCGAGTCCCCGCTCCTTATCATCATCCCTCGGCTAGCGCAGGGGCTCCAGATCCTGCAACAGCCGCCCAGCCGCCACGGCACGGATCTTCCTGTCCATGGGAAAGGTGTGCGCGCCGGCATGGAAGACGTCAAGACTGTGCAGGGCCAAATCCTCCATGGCGATACGCATGGACTTGGTAATCGTGGGCGCCGAGCTGCGCTGGAACTCGAAACCGTAGCGCCGGCCGCCGCGAATCACCAGGAGGTCCAACTCAGCGCCCTGGTGAGTCGCCCAGAAGAAGCACTCATCGCGTTCCGCGCCCAGGCGCTGTATCACCTGTGGACGTACTCCACCCTGGTGTCTATCTTCCGCTACAGTTCCGTCGCGCTACGCGCCCTAACGTCGTGGCTGCCGACAATACGGTACGAGCGCACGATCTTTTCCATCGCCAACAGCACCGAGCCGGTCAGCTCGGCGCGATCGCCCAGGGTTGAGGGAACGATGGCCACCCCGCGCGGCAGAAGGGCGTGGCGCGCGACGGAGGCGCGTACCTCGTGCAGGAACGGCTCGCCCGCCTCAATCACTGGACCGCCGAGCACAATCATCTCGGGATTGAGGATATTGAGCAAATACGAGATGCCGCGGCCCAGGTGCTCACTGCCTTGGGCCAGAATCCGCTTGGCAACCGCGTCGCCCTGCGCTGCCGCCGCGGCAATGGCCGCCACATCCAGCCGGCCCTCAACCCGAACGAGCCGCGTCGCTTGTTTGCTCGCAATCGCGTCCTCGACCGCGCGGAGCAGAGCCATGGTCGAGGCCACGGTCTCCAGGCAACCGCGCCGCCCGCACCCGCACGGCGGCCCATCGTCGCTCACTGGACAGTGACCGATCTCGCCGGAAAATCCGCTTTGCCCGTGGAAGAGCCGGCCGTCGATCACGATGCCCGCACCCACGCCGCTGCCCACGTAGAGCCACACATAGGAACGCACCCCGCGCGCCGCCCCCACCCGCCCCTCGGCCACTGCCGAGGCTTGCGTGATGTTGTTGACTACGACCGGGACCCGCAGTTCGTCCTGCAGGGCCTCGCGCAACGGCACGTCTTGCCAGGCGAGGTTGGGCGCCAGCACGCACACTCCGGTTTCCTGGTCGACCAGGCCAGGCACCGTCGCGCCCGCGGCGGCAACCCGCGTCCATGGGATCTTGGCCGCCTGCAAAGCCTCGGTCACTGCCGACCGCACCACCTTGCTCGCCCGCGCCGCTGCATTCCGCAGCGACGGCCGCCCGCGCACGACCCGGATGATGCCGCGAGCGTCGGCCACCGCGACCCGAGTCGCGCGCATCCCGAAATGGATGCCCAGGTAAGCGGCGGAGGCGTCGTTGAATTCGAGCAGGCGCGCCGGACGGCCCCCGCCCGAGAGTGACTCGCCCAGCCCAACCTCGCGCACAGTTCCGTCGTCGATGAACTCGTCGATGATGGTCGACACCGTGGGCTTGGTCAGCTTCGAACGGCGGGCCAGCTCTGTGCGCGAGACCCGTCCCGCCCGACGGACCAGGTCCAAGATGATCGACCGGTTGACCTCACGGATGGCCTGGTTGTCGCCCTTGCCCAGCATTGATTCGTAACGCTCGCGCATGTTGGCCTAGGCTGAGACAAATTGCCGACCATCGGTTCGATTGTCCACGGCGCAGACAGCGTACTTTCCCATCGCGAGGAAGACAAGGCTGTTTCCAAGGTAAAAGCCCTTTCCGAAATGGCAGGGACCCGCTAGGCTTGCCTTGATGTCCAGCCAGGTACTCTGTCGCTGCGCGCTTCTCGGCTTGATGCTCGGCGGGTGCATCAAGCGAACCGCGCCTCCTCCTTCTTCGCCCGCCTCTGAAGCGCCGCAGGCTTCGCTTGCCCTGGAGGCCGCGAATGCGCGCATTGCCACTGTGCCCCGGGTTGACCTTCTCGGCGGGCGCGGGCTGCGGGACTTCGTCCTGCAGGGCGAAGTCCAGAAGGTCGAAGTCAGCCAGGTCCCGGTGCAGGGACAGCCCTTCGCGGAAGCCACCCGTCTGCGGGTCAAGGAAGGCTCGGGCCTGGAGTATGCGGTCCAGCTCCAGGCCCCGACCACTGCGCGGGTCGAGGTTAATGATGTCTTGCTGGCCACCTTTCACTTACGCACCGAGGTCCCCAAGGACGATGGCGTGGGCGAGACTTCCTTCGTGTTCGAGCTGGGGAAACCACCATACACCAAGTCGGTGGAATACCCGGTCCAGGCCCCTGCGGAATGGACCAAGGTGCAGATCCGCTTCCAATCTGTGGAGGCCTACGCCGCCGGTGAGGCGCATATGAATCTCCACCTGGGCTACGATACAGAAACCATCGACATCGCTGGCGTCACCGTCGAGGATTTCGGCAAACGACTGGCGCTGAGCCAGTTGCCCAGCACCCGCACCGCTGACCGCCGCCGGGAAAAGGCCAATGCAGCCTTGGCCGCGGCCCGCGACCAGGCAGCCCTGGCAGGCCCACCCATCGAGGGCGGCGAGCTGGGTTTCGAGGTCAAGCCCAAGGTCGTCATTCGCGCCATCAGCCCGTATGTGTACGGCATTAACTCGCAGAAGAATGAAGGCTTCGGTGCCACGGTTCGACGCATGGGTGGCAACCGGCAGACCGCCTACAATTGGGAGATCAACGCCTCCAACGCGGGCAACGACTACCAGCATTCCAGCGACGAGTGGGCTTGCACGGCGATGGGCTATCGCAATTGCAGCACCCCGGGAGCGCAGTTCCTGGATTTCGTGTCGGACAACCACGCCGCGGGGATGGAATCGATCGTAACCATCCCTCTGGTCGACTACGTCACCGCGGACAAGAATGGGTCAGTGGCCGAGAACGAGAAGGCGCCAAGCCCGCGCTGGGTGCGCTCATTCCCGAGAAAGCCCGGGCCGTTTACCCTATCGCCCGATCTCTCCGACGGGAAAGTCTATGAAGACGAGTTCGTCAACCTGCTGGTGACCAAGCTGGGTAAGGCGCAACAGGGCGGCGCCCGCTTCTACTCGCTCGACAATGAACCGGCGCTCTGGCCTGGCACCCATCCGCGGGTTCATCCTGAAAAGACCACCTATCGCGAAATGATCGAGCGAAGCCAGGCGACTGCCGATGCCATTCTGGCCGTGGATCCGACCGCGTTCGTGCTCGGGGGTGTCATGTACGGTTGGAGCGAGTTCATGACCCTGGAAGGTGCTCCCGACGCCACCGAATGGAACAAGAAGTACAACACCTATCTCGACTACTTTTTGGCTGCGATGCAGAAGCTGGAAGCCAAGCACGGAAGGCGCCTGGTCCATGCCCTGGATGTCCATTGGTACCCGGAGGAGCGGGGCACCAAGCGCATCACCGAGAAGGACGTGTCTCCCAAGACCATCGCCGCGCGTTTGCAGGCGCCGCGCAGTCTTTGGGATCCTGACTACACGGGAAAGACCGGGATCGGCGCCTCCCAAGGCAAGCCCCTGCGCCTTATTCCCTGGCTGCTCGAACGGATTACCGAGCGATACCCGGGCACCAAGCTGGCCCTGACGGAATACAACTTCGGGGCGGGCGAGCATATCTCGGGCGGACTGGCCCAGGTGGATCTGCTGGGGATTTTCGGGCGCGAGGGAATGTACCTGGCCAACTATTGGGGAGACGGCGCGGGAAACACGGTTCTGCCGCCCTACACGCAGGCGGCCTACCGCCTGTATCGCAATTACGACGGCAAGAATGGCCGCTTTGGCGACACCGCGGTCGCTGCAACCACCGACAATGCCAAGGCGTCTATCTACGCGGCCCTGGATTCCAGCAAAGCCCTTTCCATGATCGTCATCAACAAGGAACTGCACACCGCGTTCGCCGGCAAAATCCACATCGAGGCCGGGAACTGCAAGTCAGCGAACGTATTCGTCCTGGATGGCAGCGAGCCGACCGTGCGCCCGATGCCTGCGGTCGCGGTCAAGGACGAACAGATCGAGTATCGCCTGCCGCCGCTCTCCGCGACGCTGTTTGTCTGTCGGCCGTAGGATGCAGAGTCACGTGGTACAACGCATCTGTTGCGCAACATAGCCGTTGGCTGCCTGTGCGCGCCCCGCCCGCATTACGTTTCTTGTAGGGGCGCCCTGCGGTCTACCGCTCTCAACTTAGCGCGGCCATGATCGTAGCCCGCGCGGTCTTCCGGCTGCGTCGGTGATCACCCTGCCGCGGTTTGCGCGGCGGGATGGGCGGGAAATCGGGCAGCGGT
>Ga0182011_10001871_pt1 | contig 18221 bp, 12 predicted proteins | sample 711E1DmetaG_FD_120481 | JGI IMG/M metagenome (GOLD analysis project Ga0182011, IMG submission 120481) | Permafrost microbial communities from Stordalen Mire, Sweden - 711E1D metaG | ecosystem: Environmental > Terrestrial > Soil > Wetlands > Permafrost | place: Sweden: Stordalen | collected... | reverse complement strand
TGGCCGGGGTGTTGGCCGACAGCTTGCCCGCGAGGCCGTTACCGACGCGGGTGTCGAGCAGTCTGGCCGGGGCGATCGGGACGTAGGAGGCACCGGACGTATCGGGTGGCGTGACCCTGTTGGAAGCGGCGGAGGCAGGCCCTGTCCCAACCGTATTCGTCGCGGTCACGGTGAAGGTGTAGGCAGTGCCGTTGGTCAGGCCGGACACGGTGCAGCTCAAGGCACCCGCCGTGGTGCAAGTCTTCCCATCGGGTGCGCTGGTCACGGCGTAGCCGGTGATGGGCGAGCCGCCATCGGATGCCGGGGCGGACCAGGAGACGAGGGCCGACGAGTCGGAGCCGACGGCCGTAACGCTCGTCGGGGCGCCGGGTAACTCGTCGGCTCCCTGGATCGTCAACCCGGGACCGTAGTAGATCTGGAGGATTTCCTCCGCGGTTTGTCCCGCGAGGGCACAGTTGAGGGCGCTGCGCTGCATCAGGTAACTGCCGCCCTGCGTATGCGCATCCGCTCCGCAGGCGACATTGGTTCCCGGTCGGTAGCCCGTCAAGATGAAGGAGCCAGTTCTGGTGATCGATTCGGACCAGGTGCTTTCGACCGCCTGGATGTGGCTCGCCGCCGGTGTGTACGTTTCGGGCTTGTAGCCCTGGTCGTTGGAGTTGTCGATTACGTCATAGCAGCCGCCCGTGCCGGTTCCGCCTCGCCAGTGCATCGTGTAGTACCAGGCGTACTGCTTGATTGCCACCGCACCGGCCCTGAGCGCCTCCATGGACCAGGCCGGCGGCCACTCCGCCGGCATCACCACCTCGACATACGTCTCGAAGTCGACCGTCTGGACCGTGCCGGCCTGCGGGCCGCTCGTTCGATAGACTCGGATCGTCGGGGGCGGAGCCGTGGTGCTCGACCAGCCGCTGCACACGGCCGCCTGCGCGACGGGCGGCTTCACCACGGCCGGCAGCCAGAAAGCGGCGGCTAGCAGTGCCGCAGCGGCTAGTCGGCGCATGCCCCGACGATACGCCGCCTTGCGTGGCTCATGGCGCACTCCTCGTTCGCCGCCTTACTGGCGGAAGACCACCTTACGGAGCGAAGTATCCGGTCACATCCACTACGAGATCCGTCGTAGCACCGCTGGTCGATATGTACGTTGCGCTCAGGGTTCCGCCTGTGCCGAGGCCGACGGTCAGCCCATTGCCCCTGACCTGGCCGGACAGGAAGTTGACCGTGGACGCGCCCGGGTTGGCGACGGGGTCCGGCCCCACGTAAGCGGCCCAGCCGTTGGTCTGGTTGACCGCCGTCACCTGACCCGTGACCGCGTCAGCAGTCGACGGCACGCCGCCGAGGCCGGTGACCTGGAACGTCCCCGGCACATTGGCGGAGAACGGGCCGGCCAGGCCGTTGCCCACCCTGGTGTCCAGCAGCCTGGCGGGCACGACGGGTATGTACGTGGAACCGCCCAATCCGGAAGCAAAGTACCCGGTGACGTCGAAGACGAGGTCGGTTGTGGCGCCCTTGGTCGAAATGTACGTCGCGCTCAGCGTCCCCGTCGAGCTCAGGCCCACGGTCACGCTGTTGGCCAGGACCTGGCCGGCGGCGAAGTTGATCGTAGAAGTGGTTGGGGTCGGGGTGGCGTTTGGTCCGAGGGCGACGGCCCAAGACTTGGTCTGGTCGACGATGGTCAGATTCCCCGTGACCGCGGTGGCCGTCGCCGGCACACCGCCGCGCCCTGCTACCTGGAATGTCGCCGGCACACCGGCCGAGAGGGCGCCGCTGAGGCCGTTGCCGACTCTCGTGTCGAGCAGCCGCGTGGGAGACAACGGCACGTATGTGGCGCCGCTGGCATCCGGCACGAAGTAACCGGTGACGTCGAAGACAAGGTCGGTGGTGTTGCCCGCAGTCGACATGTACGTGGCGCTCAGCGTCCCCGTCGAACTCAAGCCCACCGTCTGACCCCGGCTCACGATGTCGCCGCGCTCGAAATTGAGGTTCGAGGTCGTCGGAGCAGCGGTTGCAACGGGTCCAAGGTAGACAGCCCAACTGTTGGTCTCGTCGGCGACGGTCAGATCGCCGGTGACCGCGGTCGCATTCGCCGGCACGCCGCCCCGACCGGTCACCTGGAACGTTTGTGGCACGTTGGCAGCCAGCTTGCCGGATATGCCGTTCTTGGCCCGAGTGTCGAGCAACCGCGTCGGGACAATCGGCACGTAGGTAGCGCCGGCCGCCTGCGTCTCGAACGTGGAGGCGATGGCATTGGTGAGATCCCCGTCTCCATTGTTGTTGTCGTAGCCCAGCGCCCAGATGCCCGCGCCGCGAAGGTTCCAACCATCGATGGCGGCGCACTTCGCACCAAGGGCACGCGCATCGTCGAAGTAGAGCTCACGCCACGTGCTCTGGGTGCCTCCGTAGTTGCCGTAGTACGCGGTCCAGGCAGTCTGCTCGCCCGGGTCGTACAACGTGCCGAGGTGCGTGCTGTCGCTCATGGCGGCAAGGCCTGCGGCTGTCGAGTAGTAGACCTCGGCTGGTTGCCCGTATGCGGTCAGGTCGCCCGGGGGCGCATCGAGGGCGGTGCTCGTGCCGGTGGACCAGGCCTCGCCGTACCAGGGCAAACCCAGGATCACCTTAGACGGGTCAACCTGGGCCGTGAACGCATCGACCGCGCTGGTGAGGTCGTAGATCGTTGGGCTGGTCAGTGGATCGATCGATCCGGTCGTGGCCGGCGTTCCGCCGCGGAAGTTGTAGCCCATGATGAAGACTGCGTCTGCGGCTCCGGGGGCCAGGAGGTTTGCGAGGTCGTATGTGCTCGGGTGGCCGGTTGCGCAGAAGGTCAGCTCGTAGCCCGGATGCAGCGCGTCCAGCTGAGCCCGGAGCGTCCGGACGAAAGCGATGTAGTTGGCCGACTGCCCGGGCGCGATCGGCTCGAAGTCGAGATCGACGCCGTCGGCCCCTCGGCCATGGACCTCTGCGGCGATCTGCTGAGCTGCATTCAGGCTTGCGGCCGGACTCGAGAGGAGCGTCGTCTGGGCAGCGGCCCCGGCGCTACCCCAGGCGAAACTCTCGACCGTCAACGCGACCCGGGTGCCGTGAGCGTGGGCGTTGGTGATCACCGAGGTCATCGTCGAGCTCTCCCAGCCGTTCCAGCCATTGCCGGTCTTGTCGAGCGTGCCATCCGTGTTGAGGTCGATGCCGAAGTAGGCGATCGTCGAAAGGGAGTTGTAGTCGAGCGTGCTGCCCAGCTCCCAGTAGGGCAGGAACCCAAAGACCTCGCGCCGCAGAAGGTTCGTGGTTCCGTTCGGGGTAACCGGCCCCGGACTCGCCAGGTTGGGGGCCACGGCGGTGCTCCCTTGGCCGGCCGGGAGAGCGACAGGTGCCGCGCCGTCGACCATTACCGAATCTCCGGGTCGCGGCCGGAATGGAACGGTCACCGCGCCGCCCGGGGCGAACGAGTAACGGTCAGCGGCGTGCGCCATGGCCTCCTGATACTGAATCGAAGGCCCATTCGCCCCCACCGTGTCGACGTTGTTTGCCTGCGCGGGCGATGCAGCGATCAGGCAGGCGGAGACCGCGAGGGCGGTGGCGAGCCCGATCGTGAGCGGCACGCTGCGGGTATGTCGGCCACGGCCCCCCGTCAGCCGCACAAGCAGCGAGAGGGGCAGAGGCATCGACACGCTGTCGAACATGACAATCCTCATCCGAAAACACGGCGGCCGCCTGCCCTGAAGGGCAGACGAGACGATCGGCACGGGTCGCTCCAATTGATGGAGCGACTCCACTGGTCAACCTGCAGATTGTCGGACGATAACGCAAACCTTTTCGGGTGAGGCCCCTTAGCGAATCCTACCACCGGGCTACGATCGTCTGTCCAGATCGTGCACGGGGACAGGCCTGGGCAGTTTGTTTCGGGCGCCCGGTCGGGCCTCGCCCGATAATGGCAACGACAGTGATCGACCCATCCGGGTAACGGCTGGAGTGCACCTTCGGGTCGACATTGATCCATGCTACCTGGGCCGGGCGTGCGTCCGGCAGCCCATCCAAGGTACTAGAACAGGACGCGCGGACGCTGTAGTTCGGTCATCACCAACCTGGCTCGTGCTGCCTGATCTGCGATCGCATCGGCCAAGATTGCGGGGCGCGAACAGTCAACCCCTACTCCCAACTGCCTCGGACACCTGCTCCACGTGCCACTCGAGCATGGGTCGGACCACGCCTGGAAACTCGTTGGCAAACACCCCGCGAACGCCGTCCCCCTCGCTTCGGTCCACGACCACGAAGGCCACTGCCTCACGCTCGATGGCGTGGACGATCGTTGGGTTGTACGTACTGACGACCGAGGTGACGATGACCCTTCCTTCGGCGAGGAAGTTGCCAGGGATGCGGCACACGGCTCGCACCAGGCCCGGCCGCCGCGAAGAACTCCACCACCGGCGGTCGTTCCAGTCGTTATTGATGAAGAGACAGACTCCCTCGTCGTTGTAGAAGTGCAGGTTCACCGACGGCCGAAGCTCGCCGGACGCTCTGGTCCAGTACTCAACTTCTATATCTATCCCGCGACGGATGTCGATCTCCTCGGCCGGACCGCCGCCGGCGGGGACGACCCGGACGCTCTTCAGACGCGCCACGTCATCGCCCGGCGCGGTGGCCTGGTCGGTCCATTCCCGCGAGCTCGTTCGCCCGGGACCAGATTCCAGGTAGCGCTTGACGGCCTGGTGGGTCGGGCCGTCGACCACGACCCGGCCGCGATCGAGCAGGATGGCCCGATTGCACAGCCTCAGGATCGCCGGCATGCTGTGCGAGACGAAGATGACCGTCCGGCCCCCTTCGCCGATCTCCGACATCTTGCCCAAACACTTCTTCTGGAACTCGGCGTCGCCGACCGCAAGGACCTCGTCGATGAAAAGGATCTCCGGCTCCAGGAAGGCGGCCACGGCGAAGCCGAGCCGTACCTTCATGCCGCTCGAGTAGCGCTTGACCGGTGTGTCCAGGAACTGGCCGATATCTGCGAAGGCAACGATCTCGTCGAACCTACGCAGAATCTCCGCCCGCTTCATGCCCAGGATGGCCCCGCTGAGGAAGATGTTGTCTCGGCCGGTGAGCTCCTGGTGAAAGCCGGTCCCGACCTCGAGCAACGACCCAACGCGTCCGTGCAGCTCCGCGCGGCCCAGTGTCGGCTCGGTGATGCGCGACATGATCTTGAGCAGGGTGGACTTGCCGGCGCCATTTCGGCCGATCACCCCGACGACCGAGCCGCGCGGCACCTCGAAGGAGACATCCCGGAGGGCCCAGAAGTCGTCGCCTCGGTCCTTGCTCCCGGTCCGCCGGAACGGGTTCGTGATCGCATTCCAGAGTGTCTCTGTGAGACGGCCGTACGGATCCCGACGTAAGCCGATCCGATACTTCTTGGCGAGTCCACTTGCAGAGATCGCGATCTCGACCATCAGATGACGTCCGCGAAAGTCCGCTCGACGCGGCGGAAGTAAGTCAGTGAACCGAGCAGGAGCAGCACCGACGCCGCGGCCGAAACGAAGATGAGATCGTCCGGCCGAGGACCGCCGATGAGGGCCCAGCGAAACCCTTCTAGCACGCCGCTCATCGGGTTCAATGCGTAAAGCACGTGCCATTTGGCCGGAATGAGCGTGCTCGTATAGACCACGGGCGAGGCGAACATCCATAGCTGGATCAGGAACGGCACAACGTACTTGACGTCTCGATACCTGACGTTCACGGCGGCAAGGAAAGTGCCCACGCCGAGTGCCGTTACGAGGGCCAACAGCGCCAGAGCGGGTAGCCAGACGATCGCCAGGGAGGGAACGGCACCGAAGTAAAGCATGACGACGGCCAGTGCCCCGAGCGAGATCACGAAGTCCAGCAGGAACGACCCGACGGAGGCAAAAGGAAGGAGCAGCCGGGGGAAATAGACCTTGGTGATGATGGCTTCACTGCTCACCAAGCTGTTGGATGCGCCGGCCAGACTCGAGGCAAAAAGGGTCCACGGAACCAGGCCCGCCATGGCGAAGAGCGGATAGGGGATGCCAGCCGGTCCGACGCCTGGCAGGCGGCCGAGGGAGGCAGAGAAGACCAGCATCAGGAGCACTGGCTGCAACACGGCCCAGGCAGCTCCAAAGACAGTCTGCTTGTACCGAACCTTGAGATCGCGCCAGGTAAAGAAGTAAAGGAGTTCGCGATGAGACCACAGTTCGGCCAACCCCAGCTCGCGCCATCCGTGGCGAGCCTCAATCACAACGACTGGTTCGTGGATCTCCCGCCGCGGACCGACCTCCGGCTTGAGGCCCGCGCTCACTGCCATTCAGACCTCCGTGCCGTCGTTCCGTTACAGCGCTGAGACCCTGCCGAGCCACCCGAGTGAGGACTCCGGTCAGGACGGGCTGCCCCTGAATCGCGGAGGGTCCGTGCGGCCGACTGGCCCCAGAACGCCGTCCGGCTGTCTCTGGGTAGTATGCAGCCTAAGCTCCGATTGCGGAGGAAGGCTGTCTCAACAGGCCCGTCGCGGCGTGGTCTGCTCGATCAATGACCTATCCCATACCACCAGCGAGCCAGGCGCTACCGTCCCGTCCCGCCCAGGACTGCAGGCACCGTTCGGGCGATGATCTTGAAATCGAGCCAGAGCGACCACGTGTCGATGTACTCCAGATCCTTCTCGACCCAGTGATCGAACTCGGGGTGGCGGCGGGCGCCGATCTGCCAGAGGCCCGTCATGCCCGGCTTCATGGAGAGGCGGCGGCGATGCCAGATGTCGTACTTCTCAACCTCGCAAGGCAGCGGGGGACGAGGTCCAACCAGGCTCATCTCTCCACGCACCACGTTCAACAGCTGCGGAAGCTCGTCGAGCGACGTACGGCGCAGGAACCGCCCGACACCAGTAACGCGCGGGTCGCGTTCAACCTTGAAGGCGTGCCCGCGGATCACGTTGAGCCCCTGCAGATCGTCGAGCCGCTGCTCCGCATCGGAGCACATGCTGCGGTACTTGACCACTCTGAACGTCCGCCCGTGCAGCCCCACGCGCTCCTGCTGGAAGAACGCGCTGCCGGGCGAGTCCAGTTTGACGAGCACTGCAAGCAGTGCGAGCAGTGGCGAGAGTACGAGCAGCAGGAAAGCGCTGCCGGCGACGTCGAGAGCGCGCTTGGCTGCCAGGCCGACCACCCGGTCGGGTCCCCTTACAAGCGAAAGGATGGGCAGGCCGTCGATCTCCTCGATGTGCCCGCTGCTCAGCGTCCGCTCCATCACGGCTACCGGAATCCGCACGATCTTGCCCTCTTCCTCGCACAGCCGGACGACCTCGTCGATCGTCTCCTGTTCGGAGAACGGAAGGCAGATCGCAACCTCGTCGACGACATCGGAGTGCAGGATGGCGATGAACTGCTGGTCGTCCAGCGTCCCAAGCAGCGGGCGGGTGAGGACGACCCCGTTGTCTGTGGCCATGCCCTTGAGGTGGCCGATGACCTTGATCCCGAGCTCATGGTGGTCTTCGACCAGATCAGCGAACCGCTGGGCTCGATCGTTGGCGCCGATCACGAGCATGAAGCGCGTGTTGTGGCCGCTGCGGCGAAGGCTTGCGAGCAGCAAACGCATCCCGATCCGGGTGGCGAGCGCCGCCACCGCCATCGAGGGGAAGAGGAGGAGGAGCAAGAGCCGGCTCACGTCCGGGAGCTTGAATACGAAGAGGAACGCCAGGGTTACCAGGGCGAACGTCAGGGTCGCCTGCAGGATGTCACCGGCCTCACTGCGCAGCGTCCAACGGGCACGGGAGCGGTAGAGGCCGTGCATCCACAGAGCGACGACCCACGCGCCGGCGAGGAGGACCGCCGTGGCGCGTGCGTCGGGCAGAGCCGACTCCAGAGTCGGGAGCGCCTCGTCGCTGCCGAATCGGAGGACGGACAGCAGCAGAGCGAGGCAGATGGCCATGCCTGCATCCGCCAGCATCAGCGTCGTGCGGAACGCCAAACCGTGACGTCGGATCATCTTGCCCCGCCTCCAACCTGCATCGGGGACGGCGCCAGGGCGCGTGCCCGCTGTTTCGGACCGGTCCGTACGCCCGGACCGCGGGCCGTGAGTGGGGGCTTCCCGCTCGGGCTGTTGGGCCATTCTACTCACGTCGCCAAGTCCCTGGAAGCGGGCGGGCCAGACGATGTGCTAGAGTCCGGCCGATTTGGATACACAGCCGCCGACTGCGAGGGGCCGCGGGAGTTCGCCGTCGCTGGCAGCCCTGCTCTCCTTCTTGTGGCCGGGCTTGGGTCAGTTCTACCTGGGGAAGCGCCGCGCGGCCGCGGTCTTCGCCGTGCCTGCGGTGCTGGTCCTGCTGCTCCTTGCCTATGGATTGCAGCGGGGGGCTGTGGTCTTCGCCGCCCAGCTCTTCGCCGACCGGACCGTCGGCTTGGCTGCCGTCGCGATTCTGGTGCTGCTAGGTGCCTGGAGGTTCGCGTCCGTCCTGCATGCATTCCTGGGTGGGGAACGGCGGGAGAAACACAGAGTTCTCGACCAGGCCGTCATGGCCGCGCTGGCCGCGGTCATCGTCATCAGCCACCTTGGCAGCGGCTACTACGTGCTGGCGTACACCAACGCCGGCTCCGAGGTGTTCGATTCGAACAACACTGCCTTGATCGACCAGGCGACTCCGGGCCCCAGCCTGGCTCCCGGGCAGACACCGGAACCTGGGGAGACGGTGGCCCTTCCCACGCCGGTGTCAATAGACAACCGCGTAACCATCCTGTTCACCGGCGTGGACTCGGCTCCGGGCCGCGGCGAGACCCTCTACGACTCGATCATGGTCGTCAGCTACGACCCGAAGACCAACTCCGCGCAGATGGTCAGCGTGCCCCGCGACAGCGCCAGCTTCCCGATGTACTTCGGCACCCATCCGGTGGTCCCGGTCACGACCCGGATCAACTCCGTGCCTTCCTATGTCCGCCACGGCTGGATCATCTCGCCCGACAGCCCGTACGTCACGCTCGTCAAAGAGGTGAGCTACCTCGTCGGCATCCCGATCAACTACTACGCTGTCATGGACCTTGGCGGTTTCGTGAAGATGATCGACGCAGTCGGTGGGATCGACGTCGTCAACCCGAGCGCGATCAACGACCCTTCGTACGACTGGCTCAATGGCGCGCCCTACGGCTTCTCTCTGGCCGCAGGGCCGCAGCATCTCGACGGCGAGCACGCCCTGGCGTACGTGAGATCGCGTCACGGCGCCGACAACAACGACTGGGTCAGGGAGTCGCGGCAGCAGCAGGTTCTGGTGGCCCTGTTGCGCCAGATGGCTCAACCGAGCGAGTTTCTGGCCCTCCCGAGCCTCATCTCGACGCTTGGATCGAGCGTGACCACGGACTTCCCGGCGAACAAGGTGGCCGACTACGTGGCCATCGGCCAGAACATCCCGAGCCAGAACATCACGCAGGTCGTGCTGGGGCCGCCGACGTACACGCTCACGGGCGTCAACGACGTGAACTCGGCCTCGACGACGTGTCTGATCAACGCGAAGGTCGCCGCGGAGTCGATCACGCTCTTTGGCCAGGACAGCACCTGGTACGGCAAGCCCGCGCCCCCCAACACCTGCCCGTAGACCGCCTTTCACGACGCGGGTCAGGGCCTCTTCACCTGTCGCACCGCCGTTCACCCGGTCACGGTTGCCGGCTCTTCTCGTATCGTTGCCGCCATGCCCGACTCAAACCGGCCGGCGGCCGCCACTTTCGGCCCCGGCCTCGAAGTGTGCCAGAGCGCGGCGGACGGGCACACTTACCCAGATGGGCACCGGGGCGAGTTCCAACTCCAGCCCCAAGACTCGCGCGCTGCCGGCGGGCCGTCCTGAGGCTCAGCCAGCCGCCACCACCAGGACGTTCCAGGCCGCTACGGACGGAGGATTCTCGAGATCCGGGAAGGCCGTGACGGCTCTGAGAGTAAGGCCAGCGTCCCTGAGGAACCGGCCCAACTCGTCTTCGAAGAAGTAGCGCATTCGATGCGTTTCGAAGACGGTCGAGTCCGGATGTCCGAGCCGGCGACTTGTGAGCCGATACTTGACGGAACAGACGTGGCCGTCCAGCTCGAGCGTGCCTACTGCTCTGCGCTCTATCTCGCCGTCTTCGATCTCGATAACCCTGACCCGTTCAGACGGGCCGACCGCAATCACGGCTGGGCCATACCACACATCGAAGACGAATAACCCTCCGGGCTCCAGATGTAGCCGCACATTGGCCAGTGTCGCGCGGACCGCTGCGTCGGTTATCTGATAGCCGACCACGGCAAACATCGAAAGGACCGCGTCGAACCGCCGATCGAGCCCGATCGTTTGGATATCGCCGCGCAGAAACGTGGCGCGGCTGGGGGCGACATCGATCGCCCGCCGACGCGCGCGCTTCAGCATGCCCTCCGAGAGGTCAACTCCCACCACTTCGTAGCCCCGGCGAGCGAACTCGACGGAGTGGCGGCCCGTGCCGCAGCCGAGGTCGAGCAGACTCCTAACCGGGCGGTCGCTGCGCTTGAAGATCCCCTCCACGAGATCGCACTCGGCTCCGTAATCCTTGTCTGCGTAGAGCGCGTCGTACGAATCCGAGTAGTCGGTGCCGAAGACTTCAGTCATGCGAGAACCTGTTTCACTGCTGCGATCACGGCCTCTTGTTGCTCCTCCGTTAGCGCCACGCCCGACGGCAAGTACAGGCCCATCTCAGCCAATTCGTCGGTCACCGGGTATGTCTCACCCTGGAAGAGCCCGCGCTCCCGCAGGGCTGGCTGGCGATCCATGCCCAGGAAGAACGGGCGCGTCTCCACTCCGAGCGCCGACAAGGCTCCGGCCAGCGACACTGCGCTGTGGCCGCTCCCCTTCTCGAGCACCAGTCCGTTCATCCACCATACCGAATGCGCCCACGGTCGCTCAACCTGCAGTCGGACGCCGGGTACGGAGGCGAGCGCCGCGAGGTAGCGTGCGCCGATCGCACGCTTGCGCTCGACGGTATCGCCGATGCGCTCAGCCTGAGCCAGACCAATCGCTGCCTGGACGTTCGTCAGTCGGAAGTTGAACCCGAGCTCCTCGTGCAGGAACCGCCGCCCTGGAAGGAAGGCCAGGTTCCGGAGGTGGCGCAGTCGGTCGGCGAGGGCTTCGTCGTCGGTGACGACCATGCCACCTTCGCCGCTGGTGACGAGCTTGTTGGCATAGAAGCTGAAGCAGCTGAGGTCGCCGAAACTGCCGCAGCGTCGCCACTCTGATTGCGGCCCCCGCCGGGACAGGTATTCGGCGCCGTGGGCTTCTGCAGCGTCCTCAATCACGGCGAGACCGTGTTTCTCGGCGAGTTCGAGCAGCGGGTCCATGTCAACCGGGTGCCCGTAGATGTGGACCGGCATGATGGCCCGAGTCCGAGGCGTGATCCGCGCCGCCACCTCAGACACATCCATGCACCAGGTCTCCGGGTCGCTATCGACCAGAACGGGCACCGCGCCTTGATACACGGCCGCCGTGGCACACGAGATGATCGTGAACGCCGGCATGATGACTTCGTCGCCGGGCCCAAGGTTCAGGGCCGCAACTGCGAGCTGCAGGGCAACGGTCCCATTGCAGACGGCGACGCCGTATCGCCTGCCGCAGTAGGCGGCCCAGTTCTCCTCGAACCCTCCGATGAACCGCCCGGTCGAGGAGATCCAGCCTGTCCGCAGACATTCGGTGACGTACTCGAGCTCACGGCCGTCGAGACGTGGCTCGTTTACGGCGATCACTCGGGTCTGGGTTCGCCCGAAGGATCGAACCGCTCTTTCTCCGCCTGGCCGCTGTATGGCCCCTGCTTGACCTCCAGGAGGACGGTGCCCTCGAGCATGCGGAAGCCATGTCCGCCACTGAGTGAGAGAACGAGATCGCCGGCCTCGAGTTCCCGCGAGGTCACCAGGGCGCGATCGTCATCGTAGATGTCCACGATGCAGCGGCCGCTCCTGACCATGAGCAGCTCGGAGGTCCCGACGACGGTCCGCACGACTGGCAGATGGACGTGAGGCACAACGGCGCCGCCGGCCGGATAAACCACGAAACCGCCCTGGAACGAGGCGTCATAGCCCGTGAAGAACGTCGTGGAGTCCGCTGCGGCGTCGGCTCGGACGATGTAGGCGAGCAGTGTCTGGCCTGCCCGGATGGCCTCGATGGCGGTCATCGCCCGGTGGCCACGATCTCAGTGGAATTCATGGATTCGATCATACAGGCTCGCAGTTCCCGTAGGCTCACCCGCCGGGCTCCGCCTCCGATCGACGCACCGCTGGCCGGCAGATGACGCCCGATGGCTGCTGCGCGGGGGCGTGGAAGGCGTTCGTCACCAATACGCCCCATTCTCAACCCTGTCGAAGTGACGCGGTGTCTCGGTTGGCTTCGGGCGCGTCCAGTGCTCGTTGTACAACTTGGAGATGATCTCGTGGTCATCCCAGCGACCGCCGCGGATGCCGAATAGAACCTGGGTGGCGCCCCCCATGTGTATGGCGATCTTGCCAAGGCTCTTTGCGTGAGCAGCCAGCGGCAACCCATAGGCGCCCGCCCCAACGATGCACACGTCGAAGTCGATCGCCTCCATCCCCAACTTCATGTAGCTGAGGGCTTCGAACCAGGAAGTGTACTCAGTCTTCTCTCCAGCGATGGACTGTATCGCCTTCAGAACATGTAGCTCAAAGTCCGGAAGAATCAGGGGGTTCTCGAAGAGCAGCCGGCGTCTCTGCTCGTAGTTCTCAACGATCGAGTCGGCGAATGGATGCACCACGAGCACTCGTTTGCCGGCGAGCTCGATGCTCCATGGTTCCTCGTGGTAGTAAGGCTCGAGGCTCCGGAGCGGCACCAGATCGGCGCGAGAGCAGAATTCCCGGGCAAGATCGCTCTCCCCGCGGTTGAACCACACGCACATCGCGTCGAGCTGGCGCACGGCTTCCAGGTATTGCTCTGCAAAGCGATCGAGTGTCCCGTTGGTCGCCGGGAAGAAACCGGCGTTGTTGCTCATCATGAAGACAACGGACTCGGGGTAGTCCTTCTTGGAGGCTCTACCTCGACGGGTCTCCAGGTGGTGCGTGATGCAGTCGAGTTCGACCGTGCCCGCTCGTCCGGCGAGATACGGACCACCGGCGATCAGGGCCTCGCGAATCAGGGAGTTGCCCTCACTCAGCGTCAAGATCGCTTTGTGATAGTCCGACGGCTTGGCAAGACTCTGCTGTGGCTGACGCCGCTGCTCCCAGGCACGAACTGCCTTGACTCCGAGCACTCGCCCTATCTGGCTGCGCAGGGACATTGGGACTCAGACCTCTCCGGCGGTAGGCGCCACCGGCCCTCTATGGGTCCGCTTGCGGGCGACGTGGTGCAGAACCCGCAGTGTCGCTCGCGGCGACAGAGGCCAGATCAGCTGCGAGAGAATCGCGCATCGGAGCGCGCCGCGTGAGTCGCCGGCCGCGATCCGGAGGTCGGCGAGGGTCCGGTAGTGGCTGGCGAGAACACGCAGTCCGGCAACTCTGACGACCTCGCGCCAGTGCCTGGACACGACATGCTCGTAGCCGTCGGCAGCCCGCCGGCCATCTCTTGAGATGGCGCCGCGAGTCCTGAGATCGTAGAGGAAGGTCGGCTGCGCAACAAATCCGAACGAGGCGAGCTTGGCGAGGCGAATCGAGGTATCCCACTCCTGGTAAGCGGGGACGGACTCGCTCAACAGCCCGATCCGGTCGAGAAGCTCTCGCTTTACGATCATGCCCTGGAACATCGGCGAGGGCGCGGTCAGCAGAGCCCGATAGACGTTCCCCTCCACCGGTGAAATTGGGAACGGCACCTCACCTTCCGGCCCGATGGCATCACACCCGGAATGGACAACCTCCAGGCCAGTTGTGCGCGCGGCCTCCAGCCTCATCTCGATGCTCTCCGGGTAATAGGCGTCGTCTGAGTCGAGCCACGCGATCCACTCGCCACGTGCGGCACGGATGCCGGTGTTACGCGCAGCCTGCGCTCCCCGATTGAGCGGGTGTGAGAGCACACGGAGGCGCGGCTCGTGGCGCCCGATTTCCCTTGCGATCTCGGCAGTATCGTCGCTCGAGCCGTCGTCGACCACGATGATCTCGAGCGCCTCGAAGGTCTGGTTACGGATGCTCTCGATCGCGGCGGCGATAGTCTCGGCCCGGTTGTAGGCGGGAACGATCACGCTGACCGCGGGTACCTGTGGGGCGTTGCCAGTAGCCTCGAGCCCACCCGGGCCTCGGTCGACCGGTTGAAGCGCGGCGTCCCGAACACGGAGCGCGGCGTCCCGGATGATCGCCGAGAGCCGAGCGATGTACTCGCGCCGCCCGTATGAAGCCAGGCGCTTCGTCCCCGCTGAGACGAGTTCGCCCCGAAGCCGATCGTCAGACCAAAGGGAGTAAACGCCGTCGGCGATCGCAGCCACCGAATTTGGATCTACGAGGATCGCCGCATCGCCGCACTGCTCGCGGATCCCACGCAGATCCGACGTCAAGACCGGTACTCCAAGAGCCCACGCCTCGAGAACGGGGATGTTGGTGGGCCCGAAGAAAGTCGGCAGGAGCACCCCGCGTGACGCGGCATAGAGAGGCGCCATCAGGTCGTCCTCGACGTAGCCAAGGAGACGGATGAGATCCTCCACTCCTTCGTCGGCGGCTGTTCTGCGCAGTTCGTTTAGAACGGAAGCCCTCAGTGGATCGGCCGCGGACCCACACATCACGACACTTACGTCGACGCCCCGATCGTGGCGGATCCGGGCCAAAGCCCGGACGACTCGCACGTGGTTCTTGTGGGGCCAGAACTGAGCCGGGAAGAAGAGGTATTGCTCGGGAAGATCAAGGCCCTTGCGAACGGACGCAGCCGCCGGCACCGCCGCTGCCGCGTCGAGATACGAGGCAGGTAGGAAAGGCAGAACCTGGACACGTTCGACCGAGACGACGTCGCCGTAGCAATCCAGCACGTCCTCGCGCCCGACTTCGGAGTCGACTAGGACCGTCAAGGCGTGCCTGATCCCATTACGGAACAGGTACTCGCGCTGCTCCCACTGCCCATTGGCGGATACTTCCGGGAATTCAGGGTGGAGGCGATGCTGGAGATCGTGAACCGCCATCACGTACGGCACTCCCGACTCGAACCCATATGACGAGGGGGCCGGGAACACCAAGAAATCGACGCCAAATCTGGCGATCCACTCGCCCAGGGCAGGCAGCGCCCTCACTCGATACTCAGGATCAACCCCGGCTCGACGCTTGTGCAGAACTGCCCTGGCACGCGCGGTGGCCTTGCCAACCGGGCCGAACTCCACGACTCGCCGGGCTACTGTGCGGAGTCTCCAGCGAACTGTTCGGGGCCAGAAAGGAGCGACCTGGTACCCGCGTGTCCGCCAGGCTTGAGCTCGCTCCCAGGACTGCCGATCCGCGAACATGACCAACTCGGGCCGCGGTTCGATCGCCAGAAGGCCGTCGAGCATGGTGACGCTGTACTGATAGATGCCGCCCCCTGAGCCCTCTAGGATTGGCACCACACCCACGCGCAGCAGCCGATCGGATCCCATTGTTGAGCCGCGTCTAGTAGGTGAGAACGGTTGGCGCAGGCTGCGGGGATGGCGGCGCCCCAACTGCCTCATAGCGGAACCCCAATCCCCTCATCGTCGGTCCGTCGAGCAGCCGCCTACCGTCGATCACGACCGGAGCGGCCATCGTCGGCGCAAGCGAGCGCCAGTCGAGATGGAGGAACTCCGGCCATTCGGTGCCAATCACGGCAGCCCCGGCACCCTGGAGGGCCTCCGCCGCCGTGGCGGCCAGATGCAGGCCAGGGAGGGCGGCAGAAGCGTTCTGGGCGGCGTAAGGGTCATAGCCCACGACCTCGACACCGCCCGCCATCAGCAGTTCGGCCACTCGTAGAGCGGGCGAGGATCGAACGTCGTCGGTGCCTGCCTTGAAGGCTAGGCCGAGCATGGCAACTCGCCGGTGACCCGGCTGGAGCGCCCTCAGAACGCGACGCGCGAACCGTCGTTGGTGGGACTCGTTGGCTTCTGAGGCCGCCGACGTCACGTGCATCTCCAGCCCGAGGTCGCGCCCCACATTGGTGAGGGACTTGAGGTCCTTGGGCAGGCAGCTGCCGCCAAACCCGAAGCCGGGCTGCATATAGCTCTTGCCCAGGCGTGGGTCCAGTCCGATGCCCTCGATGACCTTCATGACGTCCGCGCCGAGTTCCTCGCACAGGACGGCCAGTTCGTTGGCGTAGGAGAGCTTCAGGGCAAGGTAGGCGTTGGCCCCATTCTTGATGAGGTCGGCTTCGACCACGCTCACCACCATGACCGGGCAGGTGTCGGTACCGAGGACGGCCTGGACCACGGCCAGGGCCGCCTCGTCCGGGTCTGGGAAAGTGCCGATAACCACACGGCTCGGAGCCAGGAAGCCCTCCAGGGCCCTTCCTTGGGCCAGGAACTCAGGGTTAGTGAAGATGCGGGATGGGTCGCCGCCAGACCAGCGAACGATCTGGTCATTGGACCCGGCTGGCAACGTACTTCGAATGACGAGCGGCACACGCGATTGCACGAGGGGGCGCGACGCCTCCAAGGCACTCCGGAGCTGCCCCAGATCGCTCCTGCCGTCTTCGCCGACGGGTGTCCCAACGCAGATCATGACCGCGTCAGACGGCCCCTCGGGAATCCCCGATACAGGGCGGATGCGCCCCCGAATCGCCGGATCCGCGAAGGCCGCCTCCATACCCGGCTCGTGAATTGGCAGCTCGCCCGCGGAGAGGGCATCGAGCCTGTCCTGGCGAACTTCCACGAGGTCGATCGTGTGGCCGCGAGACGCCAGGCCTACGGTCGTTGCCAGCCCGACATATCCGGCACCGACAACGGTGAGATGGTAAGCGTTCGACATTGGCGCAACGATACAAGAAGTGACCGTCCCATGGTCGCGGCGCCAACGCGCCCGCCCCCGACCCACTGCATTGCGAGCCCGCCAGCGACGGCGAGAGCCTGACCCGAGATATCGCCCCCTGCCAGGTCAGTCGGCAACTCCGGCCAGACGTCTTTGTGCGAGAATCCTACCGTGACTGATCAATCCTCCGCGCCAAAGAAGGCCCTTATCACGGGCATCACCGGTCAGGATGGCTCGTACCTGGCGGAACTCCTTCTATCCAAGGGTTACGAGGTCCACGGCCTCATCCGACGGTCGAGCTCCTTCTCAACCGGGCGCATCGACCACCTGTATCGCGACCCCCACCTTGGCGAGACTCACCTCCACCTCCACTACGGTGACCTCTCGGACTCGTCCTCACTGATCCACACCCTCAATCATCTGCGACCCGACGAGGTCTACAACCTGGGCGCTCAGAGCCACGTCAAGGTCAGCTTCGAGATGCCGGAGTTCACCGCGGACGCCACCGGCATGGGCAATCTGCGCCTGATCGAGGCGGTCCGCTGTGCCGACTGGCCGATCCGTTTCTACCAGGCCGGAAGCTCCGAGATGTTCGGCAAGGTCACAGAAACCCCCCAGCGCGAAACGACGCCCTTCTACCCGCGCAGCCCTTACGGCGTGTCGAAGCTCTTCGCCCACTGGATGACGATCCAGTACCGCGAGGCCCACGGGCTTTTCGCCGCCAACGGCATTCTCTTCAACCACGAGTCGCCTAGACGCGGGCCCACTTTCGTGACACGCAAGGTCACCCGAGGCATCGCGGCCATCCTGGCCGGGCGCGAGAAGAATCTCTACCTGGGCAACCTCGACGCCCGCCGCGACTGGGGCTACGCTCCCGAGTACGTCGAGGCCATGTGGCTGATGCTGCAGGCGCCAGAACCAGACGACTACGTGATCGCCACAGGCCAGATGCACACCGTCCGCGAATTCGTCGAGGCGGCCTTCTCGCTGGTGGGCCTTGACTGGCGCCACCATGTCGTCATCGACCCCGACTACTTCCGCCCTACCGAAGTAGACGAGCTCTGCGGTGACCCCTCGAAGGCGGCCGAGAAGCTCGGCTGGCGATCAAAGACATCCTTTGCCGAACTGGTCCCGATAATGGTCGAGGCCGACATTCGAGACGCCGGACTGGATCCGGACAAGTACATCAAGCCGACTGTGGCGGAGACCCACTCATGAGCGGCTTCTGGGATGGCCGGCGGGTGATGGTCACGGGAGCGGGGTTCCTGGGCTCGGCGGTGGTCCGCCGCCTGCGGGAAGCGGGGGCGACGGAGATCTTCGTGCCGCGCGTCGAGGACTACGACCTGCGCAAGCTCGCCGACATCGATCGGGCGCTG
>Ga0182011_10001869_pt1 | contig 18232 bp, 11 predicted proteins | sample 711E1DmetaG_FD_120481 | JGI IMG/M metagenome (GOLD analysis project Ga0182011, IMG submission 120481) | Permafrost microbial communities from Stordalen Mire, Sweden - 711E1D metaG | ecosystem: Environmental > Terrestrial > Soil > Wetlands > Permafrost | place: Sweden: Stordalen | collected... | reverse complement strand
TTGGGCCTTAGCTTCGGCGAGAGAAATGGCTTTCGCGCTGCTATCGCCGAAAGCCGTTATTTGAGGTTTCCACGGTCCACGAGATATTCCGTTGGCGCGATTCTCGTTGGCGCTATCGGAGACATTAGGACGGATTACTCCGTAGAACCCGGGATGTTGATTGGCGCCGTTGGGATCTCGAGAGCCGTTCGAAGAGATCCCCAGATAGGCCGAGAAGCTCGCTAACCCGGCTGTGAGGATGACCACAGTGGCGACGATACGGTGTCGGCGCGCGCGGCGGTTGAGCGCCGCGGCTTCACTTGAGACACGAGCGTGCAGCTCGGTAGCTTGTTCATATGAGAGTTTGTCGTCAGGCATGCTGCCTCCATTCGTCCGTCGGTAAGGACGCAGAGTTTCGCTTCATTCGGGCGAGACCTCTCGTGACGTTGCTTCTCACGGTCGATGGGCGGCACCCGAGCATTTTCGCCGCCTCTCGGTCTGAAAGCTCGCAGACGACGCTCAAGTAAACGCAAACACGCTGACGTATAGGGAGTTGCGCTAAGAGTTCCGTACCCCTGAGTCGAGCTCCGATATCTGGCTCAGAGCCGTCGCCCAAGGTAAGGGATGCTGCAGAGATTTCCCGATCGATACGCCTCTTTGCCCTGAGTCTGCCCTTTGTGATCAGGCGGAGAAGAACAGTGCAGGTATACGCATCCGGATCTACCACACCGCGGTAGTCCGGGTAACGCCGCAAGGTCTCGATCAGCGTCTCTTGTACCAAGTCTTCGGCGGAATCCTCACAGCCGACCGCCCATGCGCGCTTCAAGAGGTGCGGATAGACAGATCTAGTGGTCGCGATCGGATCGTTCTCAGGTGGTCGCTCTCTCTTGGTCGTCATGAGTTCGGAAGTTACGTTCACTCTACTTACTAAGAGTCATCTCAGACCCGAAAACGCTGCATCCCGAGGGCCAACTCAGCGCCGGCTATGGTCTCCCGACCGACGGGAACCTCGCCGAGATGCTCGTAGTCTAGGGGGTGCTCGGGGAAAACAGCAAGGAGCTCAATCCACGGACAGGAGCGAAGCTGGGCTACGCATGCTCGATCATCGGCGGCAACAACCTCGAGTGCGTCGCGCAAAACGGCGTCGGCGAGCTGCCGAAAGGAACGGCTGCCTACGTGCTGTCTCCGACGGAGCATCCGCGGTACTCGGGAGGCACCGGGTGCTAGCGCCAGGGAGCAGGTTTCCCGCGTTTCGAGAATCCCCGAAGAGTGAGGCGCGCCCATAGCAGTTGTGGTATTATTGAGACTAGGTCAGCACTTCATGGATCCAACGTCAGACCTGTACTGATCAAGGTTTCGCACCTCTAGCCCAGGGTTGGAAAGCTGTCTCACGAGGTACACTCTCGGTGCACTGGAACGGCGCCGAACTGCAGGATGCTTCGGCCGAAGCTTGCCTGGACGGATACTTGCTGTCCTGCGCGAGCAAAGGAATCTCGGTCTCACGCTTCGCGACCTTCTCCTCCTTTGCCAACGCCGCCCCGGCGTACCGAGAAGGAATGTTCGGGTTCGTAACTGTAACTTTGATTGTCCGCGTTTCCCCATAAAGCAGTGGTTTGGAACTAGGCGGATTCGAATCGGTGACGTCCTATTCACGCTGGTAATCAAGGAAACACGCATCGCATAGCACCCTCTTTCGGTGCGGGATCCTGCCGCCGCATTTCTTACAACGCTTCTCTATGTGGAATTCGAGCTGCGAGTAACAAGCATCGAAGTCAGCCCTTCCCCGCTATGGACGTGGGTCACAAGTGGCACGCTCAGGAAGGAGTGGACGAGCCTCACCGCGTTCGTGGTAGACGGTTGGTAGACGGATCGCCTACGACAGCCTTTGCGAAGAAGCTCCGAATCTCCGCAAACCCGCTTCCCGGGCGGTCTCACAAGTAATGCCCCCGGCAGGAATCGGACCTGCGCACGTGGTTTAGGAAACCACTGCTCTATCCACTGAGCTACGGGGGCTCGGCACGGTCAAGATAGCCGCTCGCATCTAGTAGTGCCTTTCGGCCGCCGCGACCGACCTGCGCGGGCGCAGCTCACTGACGCACTCCATTAGTGACGAGGGGGTTCACGGGGGAAACCGGGTTTCCCCCACGCTGCCTTCCGGCCCGTTAGCGTTAAGGAATCGCCAGCTCCGCCAAAACCCCACTCACCGGTCTGACCGAGGCCGAGGCCGCGCGCCGACTCAAGCAGCGCGGCGAGCTCCCGCGCGAACGCTCGAGCCGCTCGTACGCCAGCATCGTCCGGGCCAACACCCTCAATATCCCGAACGCGATCCTGTTTTTCTTCGGCGTGCTGACGCTCGTGCTTGGATCCTGGAAGGACGCTTTGTTCATTGGAATCCTGGTCGCGAACATCGCGATCGGGTCGTTTCAGGAGATTCGCTCCAAGCGCGCACTCGACCGGCTTGCCGCGCTGGTCGCGCCCGAGGCGGTGGTGGTACGAGACGGCGTCGACCGTAGCGTCCCCGTCGATCGGGTGGTGGTGGGTGACCTGGTGCGCGTTGCGGCCGGTGATCAGATCGTCGCCGACGGAACGCTGGTCGGTGCTGACGGTCTGGCCCTGGACGAGGCCAACCTGACCGGCGAGTCGGAGCCCGCCGTCCGGCGTCCGGGCGAGCCGGTTTGGTCGGGCTCTTTCGCGCTCGAAGGCGCCGCGCTGTTCGAGGCCACGGCGGTCGGACCGGACAGCCGCGCGGCTAAGTTGGCGGCCACCGCGCGCGCCTTTCGCCATCCGCGCTCGCCGCTCGAGCGGGCCAACGACCGACTTCTGCTCTGGCTCGTCGCGCTCGCGGCTCCGCTGGCGATCGGGCTCACGATCTCCGTCCTGCTCCGCGTCCATACCAACGAGGGGCGAGTGCAAGCCCTTACCGCGGGGATCGTGAACCTGGTTCCCGAGGGGTTGATCCTTCTGATCAGCCTCACTGCTGCGGTCTCGGCCTTCAAGATGGCGCAGCGCGGCGTGCTCGCCCAGCAGTTGAACGCGGTCGAGTCGCTCGCCTCGGTCGACGTCCTCTGCACCGACAAGACCGGCACGCTGACCGAGCCGACGCTGCGGGTGGTGGAGCTCGTGCCCGCCGCGGGCACCGACGAGATGTCACTCGCGCGCGCGCTGGCGGGCTACGCGGCCAGCGCGCCCTCGCGCAACCTGACCCTGAAGGCGATCGCCGCCGCCGAGCTGGCGCAGGTCGAGCGCCGAACCGTCGTCGATCAGGTGCCGTTCTCCTCGAGGCGACGCTGGAGCGCGCTCGATCTGGGCGACGAGCGGCTGGTGCTGGGGGCGCCGGAGCGATTCGCCGCCGTCGACCCGGCGCTCGAGGCGCGGGCCCGCGAGGAGGCGAGCGAGGGACGCCGGGTCCTGACGCTCGGGCGCACGGAGTCGCCGTTACCCGAAAGAGGCCCGGAGCCGGCCTTCCCCGAAGATGTGCAGGCGCTCGGTCTGGTCGTGCTCTCCGAGCAGTTGCGCTCGAACGCAATCGAGACGGTCGCCTTCTTCGCTGCCGAGAACGTCGACCTACGGGTTTTGTCGGGCGACGCGCCGGCGACGGTGGGCGCGATCGCCAAGGACGCCGGCATTCCGGGCTCGGCGCCGGCGCTCGACGGCGAGGCACTGCCGTCCGACCCGGCGGCGCTGCGTGAGGCCGTGCTGTCGGCGCCCGCTGTCGGTCGAATCTCGCCGGAAGGAAAGCGGGCGGTGATCGGCGCCTTCGCCGCTGCCGGGCGCTACGTGGCGATGGTCGGCGACGGGGTCAACGACGTGCCCGCGCTCAAGGAAGCGCGCCTGGCCATCGCCCAGGGGTCGGGAGCGCAGATGGCGCGCTCGGTCGCCGATCTCGTGCTCGTGCACGACGACTTCGCGGCCGTGCCGCGCATGGTCGGCGAAGGGCGCCAGATCTTGCGCAACATCCAGCGGGTGGCGCGGCTGTTCGTGACCAAGTCGGTCTTCGCCGCGGTAGCGTCGCTGGCGGTTGCGATCCCGACGGCCACCTATCCGCTGCTGCCGCGTCAGTTCACGATCGCTTCCTCGGTCACGATCGGCATCCCCGCCTTCGTGCTCGCGCTGGCGCCTAGCTCTGGGCCCTGGCGCCCGGAGGGATTCCTGCGCTCGGTCGTCCGCTTCGCGCTCCCGGCCGGGCTGACGACCGGGACCGGCATCGTCGTCGGCTACTACCTCGCGCGCTACGGCTTCGACCTGAGCCTGCGCGACTCGCGCACGGTCGCCACGGGAATTGTCGTCGCCTGCGGGCTCACGGTCGTGATGCGACTCGAGGACGAGCGCGGGAGGCGGCGATTGGCGGTGGGCACTCTCTGCGCGCTGATGGCAGCGTTCTTCATCCTCGCGCTGTTTGTTCCGTTCCTGCGCCATTTCTTCGAGCTGACCACGCCCTCGGGCGAGGCCGTCGTCGCCTGGGCCACGGGGGCGGCGCTAGGGCTCGGTGGGATGCTCGGCGTGCTACGCCTCTTACGCGTCTAGCGGCGTATCCGGCTCCAACCCGAGCCAACCGGCTATCGTCTCGAGCTCCGCGGCCAGCGCCGGCTCGACCTCGGCGAGATCGACACCGTCTTCGAACTGAGTGGCCAGTAGGAGCAGGCGCCCGCTCGAGCGCTCGGCCTTGAGGTCGACGCGGGCAACGAGGCGATCGCCGAGCAGGAAGGGAAGCACGTAGCAACCCCGGCGCCTCTTCTCGCGCGGAGTGAAGATCTCGAAGCAGTAGTCGAAGCCGAACAGGCGCTCGCTGTGCCGGCGCTAGCAACTTCGCCGCCTTCGATTTGAATTCCCGCTCCCGAGCGGGTATGAACTGGGCATGCGCCGCGACGGAGAGGATGCCCCCGCTTGAGCGCGCTCGCTGCTACCACCGCCGACCTGTCGCGCTGGCAGTTCGCGATCACGATCATCTACCACTTCCTCTTCGTCCCGATCACGATCGGGATGGGGCTGTTCGTGGCCGGGCTGCAGACCGCCTGGCAGCTCACGGGGCAGGAGCGCTACCAGCGCTTGACGGCCTTCTTCGGCAGGATCCTCCTGATCAACGTCGCCCTCGGCGTCGTCACAGGAATCGTGCAGGAGTTCCAGTTCGGCATGAACTGGGCCACCTATTCGCGCTACGTGGGCGACGTCTTCGGCGCACCGCTGGCGATCGAAGGGCTCGTCGCCTTCTTCCTGGAGTCGGTCTTCATCGGGCTCTGGGTCTTCGGCGCCGGACGGCTGAGCCCGCGCCTGCATCTGGCGACGATCTGGGCCGTGGCGCTCGGCTCCATCCTTTCGGCCTATTTCATCCTGGCCGCCAACTCCTGGATGCAGCACCCGGTCGGCTACCGCATAGTCAACGGGCGGGCGGAGATGACCTCACTACGCGCGATCCTGACGCAGGGGAACCTGCTCGAGGCCTTCGCGCACGTCATCTCGGCGGCGATCGTCACGGCCGGGGCGCTCGCGCTGGCCGTTTCCGCCTATCACCTGCTGAAGAAGAACGAGGTCGAGCTGTTCGGCCACGCGGCGCGCATCTCTCTCGTCGTGCTCCTCGTCGGCGGGCTCTCGGTCGTCACCTGGGGCCATTTCCAGGGTCAGCTGGTGTCGCGCGAGCAGCCGATGAAGATGGCCGCCGCGGAGGCTCTCTTCACGACCGAGAAGCCCGCGAGCCTATCGCTGTTCGCGCTCGGACCGTCCCAAAACGCGAGCGGGAACGTCGTCACCGTCCCGCACCTGCTCTCCTTCCTCACCGACTGGCACTGGTACAGCAAGATCTACGGCGTCAACTACTGGCAGCGCGAGTACGCCAAGGACTACGGCCCCGGTAACTACGAGCCGATCGTGGCCGTCAACTACTGGTCGTTCCGCCTGATGACCGGAATCGGCTTTCTCCTCGCGGGCTGGTCGCTGCTCGGGCTCTGGCTCGCGCGCAGGCGCAAGCTCGAGCGCTCGCGCCGCTTCCTGCGCTGGTCGATTCCGCTTCTGGCGCTTCCCTTCCTCGCCAATACGTTCGGCTGGCTGCTGCGCGAGATGGGGCGCCAGCCCTGGGTCGTCGAGGGCTTACTCAAAACGTCGGATGCCTTCTCGCACTCCGTCAGCGTTCAGGCGGTCGCTTTCACGCTGGTGGGCTTCATCCTCGTCTACACGCTGCTCGCCGCGATCGAGGCCTGGCTCGTCGTCTACGTGGTCAAGCGCGGGCCGACGCCGCCGGCCGGCGAGGGCGAGCAGCCGAAACAGATCGAGCTGGGGTACTAGATGGTCATCGCCGACACCTTCGTCAGTCTGCGGGGCTTCTGGTTCGTCGTGATCGGCGTGCTCTGGGCCGGCTATCTGGTGCTCGAGGGCTTCGACTTCGGCGTAGGCATGCTGATGCGCCTGGTCGGACACAGCGACGCCGAGCGCAAGGCCGTGATCGGGACGATCGAGCCGGTCTGGGATGGAAACGAGGTCTGGCTGATCGTCGCCGGCGGCGCCACCTTCGCCGCCTTCCCGAACTGGTACGCGACCCTGTTCTCCGGCTACTACATCGTCTTCTTCCTGATCCTGATCGCGCTGATCTTCCGCGGCGTCGCGATCGAGTACCGGGCCAAGCGCCCCGAACAGCGCTGGAGATCGGCCTGGGAGGCGGCGATCGTGCTGGGAGGCGTGGTGCCGGCTTTCCTTTGGGGGCTGACCTTCGCCAACATCATCCACGGCGTCCCGATCGACGCGCACGGCGAGTTCGCGGGCGGGCTGACAGACCTCTTCGGCGGCTACGCGATCCTGGGCGGCCTGGCCTCGCTTACCCTGTTCGCCTTCCACGGCGCCGTCTTCCTCACCCTGCGCACGGAGGGCGAGTTGCGCCGGCGGGCGAAGGCGCTCGCGATACGCCTGGTGGTACCGGCCGCCGCGCTCGTGCTGGCGATTTTCGTCTGGAGCGCGGCCGACTCTGGCGAGATCGACGGAAAGTGGCTCGCGGCGGCGGCTCTGGCCTCGATCGCAGCGGTACTCCTGACGCTCTCGCTCTGGCTGCTCGTTCGCAACCGCGACGGCGCCGCGTTTGCCGCGACCGCGCTCGCCATCTGCTCGAGCGTGGCCTTCTTCTTCGTCGCCCTCTATCCGAGAGTGCTCGTCTCGAGCAGCAAGCCTGCCTATAACCTGACCGTCTTCTCGAGCAGCTCTTCGCATCACACGCTGGCGCTGATGGCGATCGTGGCGCTCGTCTTCACCCCGATCGTGCTCGTCTATCAGGGCTGGACCTACTGGGTCTTCCGGGCGCGGCTGCGCGGCGATTCCCTACCGGGCGGAGGTCTGCCGGGCAAGGCGGCCGGCCGGCCGCCTTCGTAGTGGGCCCGCTCGACCGGAGACTTTTACGCGAGGCGCCGGCGATCAGGCGCTTCCTTTACGGCGCCTTTGCTCTCGCGGCGCTCTCCGCCCTGCTCGTGATCGTCTGGGCCGAGCTGATCGGGCGGATCGTCGCACGCGTGTTTCTGGGCGGCGCCGATCTGGCCTCCGTCTCACGCCTGCTCGCCGCGCTGGTTGCGATCGCCGCGCTGCGAGCCGGGCTCGGCTGGGCACTGGAGACGAGCGGCCAGGCGACCTCGCGGCGGGTGCGCGGCCGCTTGCGCCGGCGCGCGCTCAAGCAGGTCTTTCGGGCGCGGCCCGCCGGCCTCGGCGACCTGCGCACGGGCGAAGTGGCGACGACGGTAACGAGCGGGCTCGGCGCGCTCGATCCCTACTTCTCGCGCTTCCTGCCCCAGCTCGTGCTGGCCGCAGTCGTTTCGCCGGCGATTCTCGTCTGGGTCGCCTTCCGCGATCCGGTCTCGGCCGCGATCATGGCGATCACGCTTCCGCTGATCCCGCTCTTCGCCGTGCTGATCGGCAAGGCGGCGGAGGAGAGGACGAAGCGCAGGCTGGGCGCGCTGTCGCTGATGAGCGCCCACTTCCTCGACGTGGTGCGCGGGCTGGCGACGCTGCGTGCCTACCGGCGCGGGCGAGCTCAGGTGGAGACGATCGAGCGCACCAGCGAGCAGTTCCGCGAAGAGACGATGGGCACTCTCCGGGTCGCCTTCCTCTCGGCGCTGGTGCTCGAGCTGGCCTCGACGATGTCGATCGCCCTGATCGCGGCCGTGATCGGAATCCGGCTGGTGAATGGAAGCGTCGAGCTCGGGCCTTCCTTCGCGGTGCTCGTGCTCGCGCCGGAGCTGTACCTGCCGCTGCGGGCGGTCGCGGCTCAGTTTCATGCCTCGGCCGACGGCCTGGCCGCCGCGCGCCGGGCTCTCGAGCTGATCGACCTGGCGCCGGCGGTGATTGTGGCGCCTCGACCACAATCCGCGCCCGACCCGAGTACGGCCGCGATCCGGCTGGAGGAGATCGACTTCGCCTACGCGGGCCGGGCCGGGCCGGTTTTCTCCGGCTTCGACTGCGCGATCCAACCCGGCGAACGGCTGCTCGTCGCCGGAGGGAGCGGCGTGGGAAAGACGACGCTGATTTCGCTCTTGCTTCGCTTCTCCGATCCGCAGAGGGGCCGGATCACGGTCGGCGGCATTGACCTGCGCGAGCTCGATCCCGACGGGTGGCGCCGCCGCATCGCCTGGCTGCCGCAAGATCCGCGGCTGCCTGCCGCGACAGTAGCCGAGGTGCTCAGATTCGCCGCGCCCGACGCGAGCGAGGAAGAGCTCTGGGCGGCGCTCGAGGCGGCGGACTGCAGGGCGCTCGTCGCCGGCTTGCCCGCTCGGCTCGATACGAGAGTGGGAGAAGGCGGGCGGCAGCTCTCCAGCGGCGAGCGGCGGCGGATCGCGCTGGCCCGCGCTCTCGTTCGCCGCTCATCGTTGCTGTTGCTCGACGAGCCTACCGCCCATCTCGACGCCGCTGGCGCGGCGCAGATCCGGTTGGCGCTGGGGCGGCTGGAGCAGAAGCAGACCGTCGTGATCGCCAGCCACGATACCTCGCTGCTGCCCCTGGCCGAGCGCACGATCCGGCTAAAGGAGGTTGCGCGATGAGCCCCGCGCTTCGTCGCATGCTCGCCGAGGCTCGCCCGCTGCGCCGCCGCCTGGCACTCTCGATCCTGCTCGGCGCCGGCTCGATCGCGGCCGGAGTCGGCCTGATGGCGACCGCCGGCTACTTGATCTCGAAGTCAGCGCTACAGCCGCCCATCCTCTCGCTCGGGGTTGCGATCGGGCTGGTGCAGCTGTTCGGCGTCTCGCGAGCGGCGCTGCGCTACCTCGAGCGTCTCGTCTCGCACGACGCGGCCTTTCGCTTCCTCGGTCGCCTGCGCGTCTCGTTCTTCGAGCGCCTGGAGCCGCTGGTTCCGGGCGGGCTCGGCAGCGCGCGAATGGGCGACCTGCTCGGCCGCTTCGTGGGCGATGTCGAGACGATGCAGTTCCTCTTCCTGCGCGCGCTGGCACCGCCGCTGGTGGCGCTCGTGGCCTGCGTGGGAGCCGTCTTGGCGGCTGCGATCGTGCTGCCCGTCGCCGCAGCAGTGCTGGGCGCGGGGCTCGCCGTCACAGCGCTTTTCGCCGCAGCGATCACCAGGCGGGCGACGAGAGCGAGCGCCCGGCACGAGGCGCGCCTTCGCGCCGAGCTGACCAGCCGAGTCGTCGAGGCGCTCGCGACCGGGCCGGAGCTGGTCGCCTTCAGCCGCGTCGACTGGGAGCTGGACGCGATCGACGGAATCGACCGCGATCTGGGGCGGCTCGATCGCCGGCACGGGCGAATCGCCGCACTGGGCGAGGCGTTGGTGTTTTTCGGCTCGGGCCTGACGCTGGTCGCCGTGCTCGCGGTAGCGACCTCCGCGGTCGTGGGAGGAAGGCTCGGCGGCGTCTGGTTGGGGATGCTCGCCCTGCTTGCGCTCTCGTCCTTCGAAGCGGTGCGCCCGCTTCCGCTCGCCGCTCAGCAATCCGGCGCGGTGGCGAGCGCCGCCGAGCGCCTGTTCGAGCTGACCGACCGCGCCGCGCCCGTGAGCGAGCCTGAAAACCCGCTGCCGATTCCCGCGACCGGCGTGCTCCGGCTCGAGGATGCGCGCCTGCGCTATACGCCGGATCTGCCCTGGGTACTCGATGGAGCGTCGTTCGAGCTGAGGCCGGGGCGGAGAGTGGCACTCGTCGGCGAGAGTGGCGCCGGCAAGACGACGATCGCCGGCGTTCTCGTTCGCTTCCTCGAGCTCGACGGCGGCCGCGCCACCCTCGACGGGCACGATCTGGGCGCCTACGCCTCCGACGACGTGCGCGGCCTGGTCGCACTCGCCGGCCAGGACGCCCACCTCTTCTCCACGACCATCCGCGAGAACGTCCGTTTCGCCCGCCCCGGCTCGAGCGACGAGGAGATCGCCGCCGCGCTCGGGCGCGCGGGCGTCTGGGACTGGGTTTCGTCCCTCCCGGAGGGGCTCGACACCTACGTGGGCGAGACGGGCGATCAGGTCTCGGGCGGCCAGCGGCGGCGGATCGCGCTGGCCCGAGCCTTCCTCTCCGGCGCCCGCTTTCTGATTCTGGACGAGCCGACCGCACAGCTCGATCGCGCAACCGCCGAGGCCATCCTCGACGATCTCTTCGCCGCCGGCACCGACGACGCCGGCCTGCTCGTGATCACGCACGACGAGCTGATGCTCGACCGCTTCGACGCGGTGCTACGACTGGAGAACGGGCGCGTCGTCTGAGATTCGTGCGGGTGGCGCTCCGGCCGCTTCTCGCTAGAGTCTCACCGTCTCGAGGATCCTATGGAGAACTTTCGCTTCGTCGTCATCGACGTCTTCACGGACCGGCCGCTGGCCGGAAACCAGCTCGCCGTCTTCACCAACGCGCAGCCGATTCCCGAGCACTTGCTGCAGCCGCTGGCCAAGGAGATGGGCTTTTCCGAGACCGTCTTCTGCTACCCCGCCGAGGGCGAGGGACACGTGCGGATTCGCATCTTTACGCCGGCGAGCGAAGTCCCCTTCGCCGGGCACCCGACGCTCGGCACGGCCTTCGTGCTCGCGGCGCCGATGCAGCTGGGCCTGATCGGGCTCGAGACGGGCTCCGGTCTGGTCGAGGTCGAGCTGGAGCGCGGCGAGAGCGGACGCATCCTGTTCGGCCGCATGAACCAGCCGCTGCCGCGGATCCAGCCCTACGAACGGGCCGAAGAGTTGCTCGCGGCGCTGGAACTGGAAAAGAGCGAGCTTCCGATCGAGCTGTACGACAACGGCATCGAGCACGTCTTCGTCGCGCTCGGCTCCGAACAGCAGGTCGCCGCACTCGAGCCCGACGGCAAGGGTCTGGCGGCGTTCGGCTCGATCGGCGTCAACTGCTTCGCCGGCGCCGGCAAGAGCTGGAAGACGCGCTGCTTCGTCAGCGGGCTCGGGATCGACGAGGATCCCGCCACCGGCTCGGCCGCCGGGCCGCTCGCCCTGCACCTGTCCCGCCACGGGGCCGTCTCCTTTGGCGACGAGATCGAGATCCGCCAAGGCGAGGAGGTCGGGCGCCCCTCGGTTCTGTTCGCCGGCGCGTACGGAAGCGCCGATGCCGTCGAGCGGATCGAGGTCGGTGGTTGCGCAGTGGTGGTCGCCCGGGGCGAGTTCAGGCTTCCGAGCGCCGGTTAGAGCCTATCTCGATAGGGATGTGCGACGAGGTGGTCGAAGCGCGGACGCCAGGGGTCGAGCGAGCCGCGAAAGCGCGCTGGTAGTGCGGTGAGCGGTTTGGGCGGCGGCTGGCACCGTGAATCGGCCGCATCGGTCGTGTGGGCCTGGCGGGACAGGCTCTCAGTCCTCTCGGCTCAAGGCCGGCGCCAGGTGCCGGCTGAGCATCGCGCCGACGAAGGCTGCCGCGCGCGCAGCCGCGACGCGCGGCGATCGCCCGCGGCTGCGAGCGGCGATGTAGATGGCGGCAAAGGCGTCGCCGGAGCCGGTTGCGGCGGCGTTCGGCACCGGTGGCTTGGCCGGCACCTCGGTCAGTTCCCCGGCAGCCCAGATCAGCGCGCCCCGCGAGCCGCGAGTAACGATCACTTCCGGCACTCCCAGGCCGGCCATGCTCTCGGCGTTGATCTCTTCGAGAATCGCCGCCGCCTCCTCCTCGGCGAGCTTGAGCACGCTGACGTGGCGGAGAAGGTCGCGGTCGAAGTCGGCATCCAGCGCCAGCGGCCCGATCTTGGGTGAGCGCGCGAGCCCCTGCCCGTCGAGCGAGAGAATTCGACCGCGCGCTATCTCCTCCAGTGCGCCGGCCGAGAACTCGTCACGCAGCAGCGGCGCTACGTGCACCCACTCGCAGGACTCGAGCGCCGGGCTGACCCAGCTTCGCGCCTCGTCCTCCGTCCAGCCGTCGCCGATCGACGTCACGGCCATGATCCGGTCGTCATCGTCTCTGATCAATTCGAAGCCCGTCGTGGCCTCGGCCGTGCGCCAGCTGACCGGGATCCCGAGCGCGAGCAGCGGCCCGAGCAAGAGCCGCCGATGCGTAGCGGCGCATTTGGTGACGATGCGAGAAGGCCGGGCCAGCAAGCTCAACGCCCGCGCGGCGTGGTACGGGCAACCGCCCGGAAACGGCTCGCGCCCGGGCGCGCTGTCCAGCGAGAGGCTGCCGACTATCGCAACAGGGCGCACGTGCTGACTGTAACGGCTCCGGCGATCGAATCAGGCGACTGGCGAGCCTCGTGCGCGCCTGCGCACGAGAACGTTCAGGAGCGCACTCAACGCGAAGGCGAGCGCGAAGGAGGGTATCGAGGCGCCAAGGCCCCAACTCGTCGGGTGCAGCTGGTTGACCACGTCTTTCCACCAGGAGGGCCCGGTTGGTATCAACCACTGGTACAGAGCGAAGCCGGCCAGCCAGGCGCCGAGTTGCGCCGGCCGCAGCGACGGCGCGCGGAATACGGCATCCCGGTTGTAGCCTCGACGCACGAGCCAGTCGGCCGCAAGCACGCCGAAGAGAGGCACGAAGAACGAGCCCAGCAGGTAGAGGAAGGACTGGTACTGAGCGAGGTCGATAGTCAAGGCGCCCAGGGTCGAGACAGACGCGGCGACGAGAATCAGCATTCGCTGCGAGGCGCGTGGAATGAGGTTCTGGAGCGAAAGGGCGGTCGAGTAGACGTTGGCGAACGGCTCCTTGGTCTCGTCGACGCCGAGCGCGAAGAGCGCCAGTCCACTAGCCAGACCGCCAGCCGCGATCGCCGTCATCAGCGAGGTCGCATCGCCGAGGTTTTTTGAGAGCAAAAGAACGGCGCCGAGCGCGTAGAGCCAGACGTTGGGAAGCAGGTAGCCAAGCCCGGTACCCCAGAAGGATCGACTACGGCTGCGGGAGAACCTCGTGTAGTCGGCCGCTAGCGGCAGCCAGGAGACCGGCATCGCGATCATCAAGTCGACCCCTCCCCAGAAGCCGAGGCCGCCTTTTCCGGGACGCGACCAAAGCCGCTGCAAGCCCGCATCGTGAAGCGCCCACCAGGTCAGATAGGCGAGCGAGGCGAGCACTACCCAGATCGCGAAGGGCTTGACCCAGCGGCGAACGAAGCCCACCGGTCCGAGTAGGGCGAGAGCCGTCGTCCCTACCGCGGCAACAAGCGTCCAGAGCCACTTAGCGCCAAAACCGAAGACCCGCTGCGACAGGGCGGCGGCGGCGGTCGCGATCACGATCAGCTCGAAAACCGTCCAGCCGACGTTTTGAACCACGTTGAGCACCGTGGCCAGATACGAGCCGCGGCGCCCGAGCGGCGCCCGCAAGAGCACCATCGCCGGCACGCGAGCTTGCGCCCCGATCAACCCGGCAAAACCGAGCATCGCGTTGCCGACGACGCCTCCGACGAGGATCGCAAGAAAAGCGTCTCGCAGGGAGAGCGCCGGGACGAGGTAGGTACCGGCAACCAGGACGAGCAGACTCAGCCCAAGGCTGCTCCAGAGCAGTCCGGTGTCGAAAAGCCCGAGTACGCGCAGGCGCTCGGGCACCGGCTCGATGCCCCAGTTCGGTGTCTCGTGGCTCATCGCTCTCCCTTCGCTGGCATTACCCAGATCAGGTTCGGCGGGTTTGCTCTCAGCCCCACCCACGCGGACGGGACACCCCGGTTGTCTCGGCGCCTCGTCGGCTTACTTGCGGAGGCTCGCCGGCGACTCTAGCCGATCAGGTGCACGGTCGTCATCGTGAGCAGATTGAGACCAATGGCGACGAACACCAGGCCTCCGACCAGATCGACGACGAAGAAAAATCGGGGGCGGAGGAAACGGCGCCCCCAGGAGATCGCGCCCGCCGCAAGGAGCGCGAAGGCAAGACAGGTAAACATGAAAGCGGCCGAGAAGACCGTGTAGCCGAGAACGCCGGTGGACGAGACGCCGTAGCCGGAAAGAGAGCCGGAGACGGCGATCCAGAAGGGAAGCGCGTAGGGGCTGGCGACGCTCATCGCCGCGCCGGTCGCAAAGGCCTGCTCGACCACCACGCCACCGTTTTTCGGCGGCCGCTTGCTCCGAGCGCTCGACAGCGCGCGCGCACCCAGCCAAAGCAGGAACAGGCCGCCGGCGGCGCCCGCCGCGAGCCGAACACCGCCTGCCTGGGCCAGAGCCGCTGCACCCGCGAACATCAATACGACCCAGAGAGCGTCACCGGCCAGTGATCCCAGCTCAACCGCCAGCGCGGCGCGAAAACCGTTATTGAGGCCACGCCGAGTCGTCTCCGCGAGAACGGGGCCGGGCACGGCGCAGTAAGCCAGCGCAAGCAGCATCGCGAAGACAGCTAGCCTCATAGAGATTACTATATCTAGAGTTCCTGAGGGGTCCCTGAGAGGCGCCTGAAGACCGCCTAAGCATTTGCTTTAAGCTCGGAACAGCTCAAGAAAGACCCTCGACCGCCGCTCGCGGCGCGATTTCCAGGGTATGAGCGCCTCCTTGACCACCCACCACCCCCCGCCCTCCCACGGGGCGCGAAACGGTATCGAGAAAACGCATACGAGAATGCGCCGCTTCCGTGTCGATCTTGCGCCGCCTGGCGCAGCCGAAGACGGAGCTTGTCGCGGCGCCTACCGACCTTGGTGCGACTGGTCGAGGCGGGCCCGGATTACGTAGGGCAGAATCCCGCCGTGCTCGACGTACTCTCGCTCGCGCGGAGTATCGAGGCAGACGCGAAGCTCGAAGTTGATCGGCTCGCCGCCACCGTCGGGCACCGCCGTCACGGCGGCGCGGCCGGACTCCCCGTCCGCGAGCCCTGAGATCGAGTAACGCTCGCGCCCACTCAAGCCCAGCGCCTCGCAGCTCTGGCCGTCCAGGAAGCGAAGCGGCACGATGCCCATCATGAGCAGATTCGAGCGATGGATGCGCTCGAAGCTCTCCGCGATCACCGCCCGCACGCCCAGCAACTTCGTGCCTTTCGCCGCCCAGTCGCGCGAGGAGCCCGAGCCGTACTCCTTGCCGGCCAGCACGATCAGCGGCGTCCGCTCGGCCAGGTACTTCTCGGACGCGGCGAAGATCGTCATCTCCTCGCCGTCGGGAAGATGAGCCGTCCAGCCCCCTTCCTTCCCCGCCACGAGAAGGTTGCGCAGGCGGAGGTTGGCGAAGGTGCCGCGCACCATCACCTCGTGGTTGCCGCGGCGCGAGCCGTAGGAGTTGAAGCTCGCGGGCTCCACCCCGTGCTCGAGCAGGTAGGCGCCGGCCGGCGAGTCGGCAGCGATCGACCCGGCCGGCGAGATGTGATCGGTGGTGACCGAGTCGCCGAGCAGCGCCAGGCAGCGTGCGCCTTCGATGTCTTCGATCTGCCCCGGACGTTTGCTCATGCCGTCGAAATAGGGCGGCCGCCGCACGTAGGTGGAGTCGGCATCCCACTCGAACAGCTCGCCACGTGAGACCGGGAGCGCGCGCCAGCGCTCGTCACCCGAATAGATATCTCGGTAGGCCTCGCTGTACGCCTCTCTGTCTACGCAGGAGGCGATCGTCTCGGCGATCTCCTCCGCGCTCGGCCAGATGTCGCGCAGGTACACGTCCTCACCGTTCGCGCCGCGGCCGAGCCGCTCGCCAGTGAGGTCGATATCCAGCCGCCCGGTAAGCGCGTAGGCGACCACCAGCGGCGGCGATGCCAGGTAATTGGCCTTCACCTGGGCATGGATGCGGGCCTCGAAGTTGCGGTTTCCGGACAGAACGGCGCAGGTCACCAACTCGTGCTCGGCGATAGCTTGCGAGACCGGCGCGGCCAGCGGCCCCGAGTTGCCGATGCAGGTCGTGCAGCCGAAGCCGACCAGGTCGAAGCCCAGCTGCTCGAGATAGGGCAGAAGCCCCGAGCGCCGGTAGTAGCTCTCGACCGCGCGCGAGCCCGGGGCCAGGCTCGTCTTCACCCACGGCTTGCGGCGCAACCCGAGCTCGACCGCTTTCTTGGCCAGTAGCCCGGCCGCGATCATCACCTGCGGGTTGGAGGTGTTCGTACAGCTTGTGATGGCGGCGATCACAACGGCGCCGTGCGAGAGCCGGAAGCTCTCTCCGTCGAGCTCGACGAGCGCGCCGTCCTGGCGGACGATGGGAGCGTGAGGCTCGGGCGTGGGATCCGGCAGCGCCTCGTGACCGGGCGCCTGCTCGGCGGCAGGATCGCTGGCCGGGAAGCTCTCGGCGATTGCCTCGTCGAGCGAGCCGCCCGCGAACTCGACGCCGAAGCTCTCCAGCCCTTCGCAGAACGATCGCTTGACCGAAGCCAGCGGAGCGCGATCCTGCGGGCGGCGCGGACCGGCAAGGCTGCGTTCGACCGTCGCCAGATCGAGCTCCACGATCTGCGAGTAGCGAGGCTCCAGGCCCGGATCGAGCCAGAGCATGTTCTCCTTGCAGTAGGCCTCGACGAGGCGCACGTGCTCGTCGCTACGGCCGGTCAGGCGCATGAACTCGAGCGTCTCCGCGTCGACCGGGAAAAAGCCGCAAGTCGCCCCGTACTCCGGAGCCATGTTGGCCAGAGTCGCGCGGTCGGCCAGCGCCAGGCTCGAGATCCCGGGGCCGAAGTACTCGACGAACTTTCCCACGACGCCCGCGTGACGAAGCAGCTCCGTCACGGTCAGGACGAGATCGGTCGCGGTCACGCCACCTTCCAGTTCGCCGCTCAGCCGCACACCGACAACCTGGGGAACGAGCATCGAGATCGACTCGCCGAGCATCGCCGCCTCGGCTTCGATCCCGCCGACGCCCCAACCGAGCACGCCGAGCCCGTTCACCATCGTCGTGTGCGAGTCGGTGCCGACGAGCGTGTCGGGAAAGGTCATCCCGTCGCGCACCTCCACCACGCGGGCCAGATGTTCGAGGTTGACCTGGTGGACGATTCCCGTGCTCGGCGGTACGACCTTGGAGCCCGCGAAAGCGCCCTGGCCCCAGCGCAAGAAGATGTAGCGCTCGCGGTTGCGGACGTATTCCAGCTCGCTGTTACGCTCGAGCGCCAGCGGGCTCGCCGCCTCGTCGACCTGAATCGAGTGGTCGATCACGAGCTCCACCGGCAGGCGCGGATTGATCGCGCACGCCTCGCCGCCCAGCTCTCGCATGGCGTCGCGCATCGCGGCCAGATCGACTATCGCCGGTACGCCGGTGAAATCCTGCAGTAACACCCGCGTGGGAGTGAAAGAGATCTCGCTGGCGGGCGGGGAGCCTTCGTTCCATCCCGCGATCGCCTCGACCTGGGCCGCGCTGGTAACCGTGCCCTCGTGACGGAGCACGTTCTCGAGCAGAACGCGCAGAGAGTAGGGAAGGGTGTCGATCTCGTGCTCGGCGGCCAGAGTCGCGAGAGAGAAGATCGAGTGCTTAACGCCGTCGATCTCGAGTTCGCTGCGCGCTCCAAAGGAGTTGGCCATAGACACGATTCAACCAGAAAGGCGGCACGAAGCCCATGACCGTGGCTTCGATCAGCTTGCGGGCTGCCGGCGCACGTCGCCGCTACTGCTCGCCTCGAGCACGCCGCGGATCTTGTGGGCCAGCTCCTGCGGCGTGAAAGGCTTGCCGATGAACTCGGCCACTCCGTCGAGAACGCCGTGATGAACGATCGCCTCGTCGGTATAGCCGGACATGAACAGCACTCGTGTTGTCGGTCGCCTCTCGGTGAGGACCTTCGCCAGCTCGCTCCCGCTCATTCCGGGCATCACGACATCGGTGACGAGCAGGTCGATCTCCCGATCAAGAGAGTCGGAGAACGCGAGTGCCTCGTCGCCGCTCGAGGTCTCGAACACTTCGTAACCGAGATCGCGCAAGATGCGGGCGACGAGCTGGCGCACCATCTCTTCGTCCTCGACGAGAAGCAGCGTCTCCGAGCCGCGCGCCTCTCCCAGCGGAGCGGCCGCTCTCTCCGCTTCGGCGCCT
>Ga0182011_10001868_pt1 | contig 18232 bp, 13 predicted proteins | sample 711E1DmetaG_FD_120481 | JGI IMG/M metagenome (GOLD analysis project Ga0182011, IMG submission 120481) | Permafrost microbial communities from Stordalen Mire, Sweden - 711E1D metaG | ecosystem: Environmental > Terrestrial > Soil > Wetlands > Permafrost | place: Sweden: Stordalen | collected... | reverse complement strand
CGGCGCTCGGCTGATAGTTGATGGGGTCCGGGCTGACCGACGCGGTGAAGGTTCCGTCGTGGTTGTCGAAGACATCGGTGTATGCCGTGCGCAGCGATGGCACTTCGGTCGGGGGCTGGTGGGCCCTTGTCTTCGCGGCCGGCACGAGCCTGGACTGCTCAACCCTGGGATCGCTCCCGCTCGTGGCAGTCTTGGCCGCCGGGGCCTTGGCCGATACAGGTGGCGGTGCCATCTGGACCGACATGGCGGCCAGTACCAGGCAAGCGGCCACGCGCGTGGCATGGCGAATGGCACGAGAGCGGACGAGCCGCACGATGGAGATCCCCACGATTCTCCCCCCGGGCATCCAGCCCTTTGTGGCGCGTTGAGCGCCGGTGCCTCCTCCGCGGCTCGCAACCCTCGCAGAACCGGCCCCCGGTCGGTCAGGCCCGGGCTTCCACCATGGCCGGCACACCGTGTGGCAGGTCAACTATAGCTATCCCCAAGGCGGCTATCTGGTCAATTCCGCACGAGCGCTCGTTACTTCGCGTCGGTCGACCGCCCCAGCTGCTCCGTGAGCCGCTCGCCCGTCGTCACCGCCCCGAGGGAGGCGGACGACACCATGGCCGCGTACTTGGCCATGACGCCGGTCCTGTAGCGCGGGGCCGGCGGGTTCCAGCGGGCGCGTCGCGCCGCCAGCACGTCGGGGGCAACGTTGAGGTCCAGGGCGTGGCGGTCGACGTCGATGACGATCTCGTCGCCCTCCTCGACCAGCGCGATCGGGCCGCCGAGGGCGGCCTCAGGCGCCACGTGGCCGATCATCAACCCGTGGGTGCCGCCGGAGAAGCGGCCGTCGGTGAGCAGGGCGACGTGCTCGCCCATGCCCTCGCCGCTGAGTGCCGCCGTCACCGACAGCATCTCCTGCATCCCGGGGCCGCCGACCGGACCCTCGTAGCGGATTACGATCACGTCGCCCTTGTTGATCCGCTGGCCGCGGACCGCGTCGTAGCAGGCGTTTTCAGTATCGAAGACGCGGGCCGGGCCGTTGTGGAAGCGGCGTTCGTGGCCGGCGAGCTTGATCACGCAGCCGTCCGGGGCCAGGGTGCCGTGGAGGATCGTCAGGCCTCCGGTCGCGCTGATCGGCGTCTCGATCGGAAGGACCACCTTCTGGCCCGCCGTCTCGACCGTGGCCGCCGCGGCGCTGGCGATCGTGCCGCCGTCCACGTTGGGACCGGAGCCGTCGATCAGGCCCCTCTTGAGCAGCTCGCGAGTGACCAGACCAAGCCCGCCGGCCTCGAACAGGTCGGCCGCGGCGTACCGTCCGCCGGGCACCAGGTCGCCGATGTTCGGCGTGCGGTCGGCGATCTCACCGAACACGTCGATGTCGAGCGGAGTCAGGCCGTATTCGTGGGCGATGGCGATCAAGTGCAGGACCGCGTTGGTCGAACCGCCCGTCGCGGCGACGCAAGCGATCGCGTTCTCGATCGCCTTGCGAGTTACGAACTCCTTGGGGCGGACATCGCGCCGGATCAGATCCATGACGATCTCGCCGCATCGGTAGGCGGCCTTGTTCTTATCGGGATGCTCGGCCGGGATGCCGTTCAGGCCGGCCGGCGAGAGGCCCAGGATCTCGAGGACCATCGACATCGTGTTGGCCGTGTACTGGCCGCCGCACGCGCCGGCTCCGGGGCAGCTGACCGACTCGATCTGGTACAGCTCCTCGGCCGACATCTTGCCGGCCCGGTAGGCGCCGATCGCCTCGAAGATCGTGACGATCGTGGCGTTGCGCTGGCCCTTGTACATGCCCGGATAGATCGTGCCGTTGTAGAGGATCACGCCCGGCCGGTCCAGTCGTCCGAGAGCCATGACGGCGCCCGGAATGGTCTTGTCGCAGCCGACCAGGCAGACCAGGCCGTCGAGCATGTGGCCGCGCGTGCACAGCTCGATCGAGTCGGCGATTACCTCACGGCTGATGAGGCTGGCCTTCATCCCCTCGGTGCCCATCGAGGTGCCGTCCGAGACGGAGATGGTGCTGAACTCCATCGGCGTGCCGCCCGCCGCCCGGATGCCCGCCTTGACGTGCTCGGCCAGCCGGCGCTGGTTGTAGTTGCACGGCATCGTCTCGATCCACGTCGTCGCCACGCCGATGAGCGGCCGGGCCAGGTCCTTGTCGTCGAAGCCGATGGCCTTGAGCATGCCGCGTGCGGCGGCGCGGTCGGGGCCGTCGGTCAGGGCCGCGCTGTGGCGCTTGTCCGGGTTGCTCGGCAGGTCGTAGGGCAAGGGGTTAGGCGTTTCGTTCGACATGGTGGGTAATCTCCACGGGGCTGGGCGGGTGCGCTCTTGTCGGCGTCAAGTCTAGTCGGCGCTCGGGCGATCGATCGCGTCGTTGGGTCCTGCGTTCCTCGCTCACGGACGTCCAGGTCCGCTCGCTGCGGTTCTCGGACGCCGCCTCGCGCTCGATTCGCCGGAGGGCCGACCGCCTGACGGATGGCGAATGCACGGCGGCTCCAACGACGGCCTCGGCCCGACCTCAGCCCGGGTCTAGAGGTGCGAGATGAGCCATCCCAGAGTCGTGCTCGCCGCGGGAGTCGCGCCGGGCTGGATCGCGACGTCGGTGGCCGTGGTCGTCCCGTCCGCGTTCTTCACCACGGCCACGACCCACCACTCCCGGATGGGGGGCAGATCGTCGACGTTGATCGACTCCGTGGGCGTGGTCGTCGGGCCCGACGCCGCCGGATCGACCACCACGAAGAGCCACTCGGTCGTTGCCGGCCACAGCTCGACGTCCTGGTTGTAGGTGAGGGTGGTGCCGTCGGTGGACTCGGTCCAGGTCAGAGCGATCGAGGGCCGGCCTCCGGGCAGGGGCATTCCGGGCGTCGCGTTCGGGTCGAAGGCGAACAACCGGCCGCCGGGAAGCAGCGTGAAGAGGGCCGCGAGCAGGGCCGCGCCGACCACGCCCCGCAGGCTGTATCGGCGCTCGTTGACCTGCTTTGGGCGGAACGTGCCGGCGACGAATGCGACGGGCAGGCCCAGGAATGTTGCCACGCTGAGCGCGTCCTGCCAGCCGGGCAGAAGGAGGGCGACGACGAGCAGGGCGACGCCTCCGCCGATTGCCCAGGCACGGCGCACGGATTCGTCTCTGTGGCGGCTGCCCCGGGCAACCTGGCCGAGGCTCATTCGGCCGGCGGAGAACGCACCCACGCACAGCACGATCGCGATCTGATTGGTGACCCAGTCGCCGGATCGGATCACGACCAGATGGACGCCGGCCAGGCGGCCGAGGGCGACGGCAACGTCGGCCAGGAACGGCGCCAGGGTGATGAGCCCGATCATCGGTACCAACCACACCAGCATCTCGAGCACGATCGTGACCGCGCCCTGGCGGATGGATCGGTTCTGCCGGTCCTTCGTTTGCTGCGCGCGCTCGATCCTGGTCGCCAGATCGCGAGGTCGGCCGAGGTGGTCGATCGCCTCTCTGGTTGCGGTCTCGGCGTCGCAGCCGGTCGACTTCAGGGCGGCGACGGAGTCGGTCAGGTGGTCGGCGATCTCCTGGCGGACCCGGCTTCTCAGCAGGCGCGGAAGGTCGAGGGCTGCGTCCAGGTCGCCGGCATAGCCGTCTATCGCCTCGCTGCCGGGATCGGCCGGGCTCGATGCCGGGGGCGGCGCGTCGGAGGTGCGACGGCGCGCGTCCGGCGAGCTGCCCGCCCCGCGGGCCGGTGCGGTCGCGGCCACCGCGCCCGTCGCCGGCGGCTCGGTCCGTGGTGGCACGAACCACGATCCGGACTCCGGGTCCGGGCCGATGGTCCGGTGGGTCCCAATGGCTCCGCTCGCGGCACCTGTGCCACCCGGATGAGCGAGCGGCGGAACGCCCCTGACATCTGTCCGCTGAAGCGCAGTCGCGGTCAGCCGGTACTGCCGCCTGGTTCGCTCACCTTCGTGCCAGCCGCTCTGCAGCAGACGCTCCGCTTCGAGCCGATACAGGGTGGGGTAGAGATCTGCCTCTTTGAGCAGATTGGCGGTGTCCTGCCCGGACTGGAGCCAGCGCCAGATCTCGAACCCCGAGAGATCCTGACCGTGCAGCGCGGTCACGAAGGCCCGATCGATCCGCGACTCGACGGTCACGAGGCCGTTCAAGCTCAGCTCGTTCATACAACACCAACCTGCAGCCGCGGCTCGAGTTCAGGGGCCGGCCGCTGCCAGAGTGTAGCCTGGCGATGAAAGCCGGCCGCGGCCTGAATCCAGCCTCGGTCGGTGGTGACGTGGACCTACGGAGCGGTGACGCTCTCTCGCGGCGCGGTGTCGACCCGGGCCGGGTGGCCGGCCTCCCAGGCTTCGATCGCCGGCAGCCTGGAGAGGACGTAGCCGATCTCGTCGGTGCCGGCCAGGATCATCGTCCGGGCGAACGGGTCGATCTCGAAGGCGAACGACTCGCCGCCGGGCAGGGTCACCTTCTGCGCCTCCAGGTCGACCGTCCACTCCCCGTCGGGGTTCGCGGCCACGAGCGCCTGCAGCGACGCGAGCCGCTCGGGCGACACGACGATCGGCAGCAGCGCGTTCTTGAGGGCGTTGCCCTTGAAGATGTCGGCGAAGCTGGTCGAGAAGATGGCCCGGATGCCCCACGCCCGCAGCGCCCATGGAGCGTGCTCGCGCGACGACCCGGAACCGAAGTTGTCGCCGACGAGGAGCATCTGGCGGCCGGCGTTGTGCGGCTCGTCGATGAAGCTCGGCGGGTTGCGGCGCGTGCCGTCCGGCGTGAACCGCCAGTCGAAGAAGAGCGCGTCGGCCAGGCCGGCTTTGTCGGTGATCTTGAGGAACCGGGCCGGGCAGATCTGGTCCGTGTCGATGTTGGAACGCAGGATCGGGATCACGCGGCTGGTGGTCCTGACGAACGGTTCGGGCATGTCAGTGCGCCTCCACCGCCGTGGGCTGCGCCGCTGGTTGAGGCGCGGCCTGGGCCGCCGCGCCGCTCGACGTTGCCGTCGGTTGGAGCGTTCGCGGATCGGTGACTACGCCGGTCACGGCGCTGGCGGCGGCGGTGAGCGGTGAGGCGAGGAACGATCGGCCGCCCTTGCCCTGGCGCCCCTGGAAGTTGCGGTTCGAGGTGCTGATGCCGTATTCGCCGGGCTCGAGCTGGTCGCCGTTCATGGCGATGCACATCGAGCAGCCCGACTCGCGCCACTCCGCGCCGGCCGAGCGGAAGACCTCGTCGAGGCCCTCGCTCTCGGCCTGGGCCTTGACCTGCTGCGATCCTGGGACGACGAGGACCCGCAGGCCGTCGGCGACGTGCCTGCCGCGCAGGACCGAGGCCGCCGAGCGCATGTCTTCGATGCGGCCGTTGGTGCAGGAGCCGATGAAGACCACGTCGAGCTTCTGGCCGGCGATCGGCTGGCCGGCCTGGAGGCCCATGTAGGCGAGTGCTCGATCGAGATCCTCCCGGGCGGCGGGTTCGACGTCGCCGGGCGAGGGGATCCGGCCGGAGATGGGTATGCCCATCCCGGGGTTGGTGCCGTAGGTGACCATCGGTTCGAGCGCGTCGCCGTCGATGACGATCGTTCGGTCGTAGGTCGCGCCTTCGTCGCTCGGCAGCTTCCGCCAGCCGGCGACGGCGGCGTCCCATGCCGCTCCCTGAGGCGCGAACCGGCGGCCCTTCAGGTACGCGAACGCGGTCTCGTCCGGAGCGACCAGGCCGGCTCGGGCGCCGCCCTCGATCGACATGTTGCACAGCGTCATGCGCGCTTCCATCGACAGGGCGCGGATGGCAGCGCCCGTGTACTCGAAGACGTGGCCGGTTCCGCCGCCGACGCCGATGCGGGCGATCAGGGCCAGGATGACGTCCTTGGCGCCGACGCCGGGCTGAAGCCGGCCGGTCACCTCGACCTTGAAGTTCCGGGGCTTGCGCTGGAGCAGCGTCTGAGTGGCCAGGACCATCTCGATCTCGCTCGTTCCGATGCCGAACGCGAGGGCCCCGAAGGCGCCGTGCGTGGCCGTGTGGGAGTCGCCGCAGACGATGGTCATGCCCGGCTGCGTGAGCCCGAGCTCCGGGCCGATGACGTGGACGATGCCGCGCGTCGGCGAGCCCTTGCCGTGGAACGGGATGCCGAACTCGCGGCAGTTCTCCTCGATCTGGGCCAGCTGCTTGCGGGCCAGCTCGTCGGTGATCGGCAGCGACGGATCCAGAGTCGGGATCGAGTGGTCCGCGGTGGCGACGGTCTGGCCCGGCTTGCGAACCTTCAGGCCGCGCTCTCGGAGGCCGGTGAAGGCCTGCGGGCTGGTGACTTCATGGACGAGATGAAGGTCGATCGCAAGAATGGCCGGGGCGCCCGGGTCGGACGTTACGACGTGATCGTCCCAGATCTTCTCCAGGATGGTGCGCGGTCTCTCGGCCATGGTATCGCTCGCGATCCTAAGCGGCCCGTCTCATCGGCTGGCGCGGGCCAGCCGCGCGGACGGGGGCCATCGAGGTTACCAGATGACCGCAAGAATGGCCGCGACCGGTGGCCGAAGGCTGTGGTCCGGAACTGTGGCGGCCAGCAGATTGGCCGGCGCCGTTGTTATCGGGACTGTCTAGGACCAGTGCAAGTCGATGTCGGGGATTTCCTTCGGGACGTCGTGAATGACGTCGTTCGGCGTCTTCCCGCAGACCTTGCAGGCCACCTGGCCGGAGGAGGGTGGCTGCGGGGGAGCCTGGTAGTCGTGGGGTTTGCCAGGATCCTGCAACGTGGCGACGGCGGCTTCCTTCCGGGAAAATAGGCCCATCTCGATCTCCCTGAGATGCGGTCCGGCCGGAGGCCAGGGCGTCCCGACGTGGACGCCGGCGAGGGGTCGGTTGACACTGGCCGCAGCCGTTCCGCCGAAACAGGCTGGGCGGTGCGCGGCGGCGACATCAGCCACCACGAAGCCCTCAGTGCGGGATTCGTAGACCCTTGCGGGCTGGGTAGCAGCCTACGCCGCGACTCTAGGTACCGTTCTCTGACAAGTCAATACGCTCTCCGCCAGACGCGCCCGGACCGCCCGTGGACGCCCCGGCGGGCCCGCTCCATCGGGCCAGTTTCAGGTGAGCTCGAATGACTGGCTCAGGCGGATGTCGCGCGACGAGCGGCCCACCTGGATCTCGAAGCGGCCCGGCTCGATCCGCCAGGACCCGCGAGCGGCATCCCAGTAGGCCAGGTCGCGGTCCTCCAGGGCAAGGGTCAGTTCGACCGCCTCGCCGGATTTCAGGCGAACGACGGCGAAGCCCTTGAGCTCGCGCGGAGGGCGCTCCACGGAGCTCTCGAGATCGGCGACGTACACCTGGACGACTTCCTTGCCGGGCCTCGTCCCGGCGTTGCGCAGCTTCACTCGCAGTTGGAGCGGCTCACCGTCGGCCAGGCCGTCCGAGGTCAGGCTCAGGGATTCGTACTCGAAGGTCGTGTAGCCGAGGCCGTGGCCGAAGGGAAAGCACGGTTCGACGCCGGCGGCATCGAAGCCGCGATAGCCGACGTTGACGCCTTCGCGGTACACCAGCTCCTCGGCGGGGCCGGGCGTCGTGTCGTAGGCGGGGAAATCGGTCGCGCGGCGGGCGAGCGTCACCGGCAGGCGACCGCCCGGCTCGGCAAGCCCGAGCAGGACATCCGCGAGGGCATGGCCGAATTCCTGGCCCGGCAACCAGGCGTAGATGACGGCGGCCACTCTGGCGGCCCAGGGCAGGTCCATCGGGCAGCCGGAGTTGACCACGACTACGGTCCTGGGGTTGACCGCCGCGACGCGCTCGACGAGCTCGTCCTGGCGACCCGGCAGGGTGACCGTCTTGCGGTCACGGCCCTCGCTCTCCCAGGCCTCATCGGTGCCGACGACGACGATTGCGACGTCCGCCGAAGCGGCCGCCGCAACGGCCGAAGCCACCGTGTCGTCGGCCTCGGGCCCGAGGCAGCCCACGGCCAGAAGGCTGGGCACGAAGTTGTTCGAATGGGCCTCGGCCGTGACGAGGATACGTTTGCCGGCCTCGAGCTCGAACGTCCGGCTCTTCTCCTTGCCCGCGAAGAGGGCAGTTGGGACGTCGACGCCGGCGGGCTCGTCCCAGTCGTCGACGGCCAGCGCGCCGTCTACGATGAGGCGCCGGCCGCCCAGCCCGCGAATGGACAGCTGATGGGGACCGCTGATCCGGGGCGTCAGCCATGCCGACAGCCGCACCGCGAAATCGTTCGCGGGCAGCTCCGCCGGCTGATCGCCGAAGAGATGCAGGTCGCTCGAACGGATGCCGTACCGAGCGACCGGCTGGCCCGCGGGCTCCTGACCTCGGAAATACTCGATCGTCAGGCCCGGGCCACCGTCCAGATTCGTTACATCCATCCGGCTCAGGGGCGGCAGGAAGAGATCGATGTCGCAGCCGGGCTCATGAACGATCTCGACGGCGGCGGGCAGGGCGGCCCGGATCCCCTCGACGGGAGTGACGGCATAGGGCGCGACGATGTGGGCGGCGCCTCCACCCTGCGTGCAGGGCCGGGCCGCGTTCGGGCCGATCACCGCCACTCGCTTGAGATCGGCGGCGGCCAGAGGCAGGACCCCGTCGTTGGCGAGAAGCACGAATGAGTCCGCGGCCGCCCTGCGGACCAGCGCCGCGGCGGTGGCGTCGGAGAGGTGGATTGGCTCAGTAGCGTCGAGCGGAGTGGGGGTCGCCGCCCCAGCGGGCCCGGCGCCCCCGCCGTCGAGGGGCAGGGCTCCGACCCTGGCCGCCAGGACGAGTAGACGCAGCGCCGCGGAGTTGAGCGTCTCCTCGGCGACGTCGCCACGCCGGACCGCGGCCGCCAGCGGCGGGCCGAAGTGGCGCGGCGGTCCGGGCATCTCCAGGTCCAGCCCGGCATTGGCGTCGTCGACGGTGTCGTGAGTCGCGTCCCAGTCGGACATCAGCACGCCGTCCCAGCCCCACTCCTCGCGCAGGATGCCGCCGATGAGGGCCCCGTTTCTGGTGCAGTGCAGGCCGTTGACGCGGTTGTAGGCCGCCATCATCGACCAGGCGCCGGCGCGCGCCACGGCCTCGAAGGGCAGGAGGTAGACCTCGCGCAGCGTCCTCTCGTCGACGATGCAGTTGACGGTGGTCCGATGAGTCTCCGAATCGTTGGCCACGAAATGCTTCGGGCAGGCGGCCACGCCCTGCGACTGCATTCCGGTGACGTAGGCAACGCCCAGGTCGGCCACGAGCAGCGGGTCCTCCGAGTAGCACTCGAAGTCACGGCCGGCGAGCGGCGAGCGGACGATGTTCAGGACCGGTCCGAGCATGTAGTGGACTGCGGCCCGCTTCGCTTCCGAACCGATCCGAGCCGCGACCTCGGCCACCAGGTCCACGTCCCAGGTCGCGCCGAGACCCGTCCCGCACGGCGTGCAGGTGGCGCTGGACCCCTTCGGGAAGGTCATGCCCCGGACGCCGTTCGGGCCGTCCAGCGTCAGCATCGGTCCCAGTCCGATCGAGTCGACGCCGGCTGCGTGCCAGGCGTCCACTCCGGCGGTCAGTCGGGCTCGTTCCTCGATGCTGAGCGATCGGACCAGGGCGTCGAGGCGTTCGATTGAGACGGGGATCTGCGGTGCGGGTTCGGTCGGCTGCGTCATCTGGTCCTTCCGGAGCTGGTGGTCTCTGCCGGTCGATCGTGCCTGACGATCCTCTGCCCCGACCGGCAAACGCGGACTCTGGCCGAATCGTACCCCTGAACGGGGCGATTGGCCCGGCGTTCGGCGGGCTCGCCGGCGGACGTGGAGTGGCCTAACCTAGTTCGTGCCCGACGTGGGCCCAGCATGCACAGGGGGCAGACATGAAACTCGCGAACGATCCATCGAGGCTGCCGGCGGGCCCCGTCGACGTCGCTTCCGGTGCCGAAGCCTGGGGCGAGGAACTGGCCTATCCGGAATGGATCCGGGACGTCCTGCCGGCGGTTCACGACGGCTTCATGTGGGTGAACAAGTACGTCAGCGTGCCCGCTCTGAAGATGGGCCTCGGTCGGTACATGTCGAGCCCGCTGACCGGCTACTTGATGATCCTGCGGACGCGTGGCCGGAAGAGCGGCGAGATGCGTGACGCGCCGCTGGGCTATGTCGTCGTGGGCGAGCACGTCTACTGCATCGGCGGTTTCGGGCGCCGGACGCACTGGTTCCAGAACGTCCTGGCCGATCCGCGAGTCGAGGTCATCCTGCCGGCTCGAGCCTTCTCCGGCGTGGCCGAGGAGGTCGTGGATCGTGACGAGCGCCGCCGCGTGCTGATCCCATTGCTGCGAAGCATGGGCGCCGTCGCCGGCATGGTCGGGATGGGCAACCCGTGGCGCGACAGCCCCGACGAGATCGAACGCAAGTGCGAAGGCATGCCGGTGGTCCGGGTGCGGGCCACCGGGATAGCGGTCGGGCCGGAAGACCCGGGCGGCCGCTACTGGGTTGTCCCGATGGCGGCCGGCGTGATCCTGGGGACGTGGTGGCTCAGAAGCCGGAGCCGCGCCAGGCGCGGTCGAGCGTGAAGCGTTGAGATCGCTCGCTCCGGCGCTCCGATCCGAGCGACTCCGAGCGGTCGCGGCCCGCGTTCTTCTGGACGCGGGTCTGGTCCTGGGCGGAGCGCTGGCGCTTGCGGCCGTGGCCGTCATCGTGGGGCATGACGGCGGGCGGGCCTACGACACGCGGGCCTACTGGCTGGCCGGCCAACACGCCCTCAACGGTTCGCCGCTGTACGTTCGCGCCGACTACTCCACGCTCGACATCTACACATACCCGCCGATCTTCGCCCAGCTCTTCGCCCCGGCCGCGCTGCTGCCGGAGCTGGCGGTGGCATGGCTGTGGCGGCTATCCGGGGTCCTGTGCCTGCGCTACATCGTCGGGTCGTGGAAGGCCGCGGTCGTGGCCTGCCTCTTCATCCCCGTACTGACCGAGCTGAGCCTGGGCAACGTAACGCTCCAGATCGCGGCGGTGATGATCTTCGCCCTGCGCGATCGGCGGGGCGCGTACCTCATGCCGTGGGCCGTCGCGCTCAAGTTCGGGCCGGTCCTGCTCGTGCCCTACCTCTGGCTGTGGCGACCGGAATGCCGGCGGCCGCTCGTCGTCGGCAGCGCCGTCTTCGGGGTCGCGTGCCTGCTCTCCTATGCCGTCTCGCCGAGCAGCTGGCCGGGCTACTTCGACATGCTGGGCTGGCAGAACGGGGCCCAGCTCGAGGGGTCGCAGGTCATCCACCTCATTGCCGGTTCCGGGGGCCTCGACTTCGTGGTGCGCTTCGGCCTGGCGGCGGCCGTGGCGCTGCTTGCGACCTACAAGCGTTGGGCCTGGCTGGCCTATGCCGCGGCCTCGATCACGTGCCCCGTCCTGGCCTTGAGCCGGTTCGCGCCGCTGGTCGGCTTGTGGCGGTTCCGGCCCGGCGCGGGTGAGGCGGATCCGGGTCGGGCCGATGCGGCCGACCGAGCATCCGGCGCCGATCCCGCGGCGGAGGCCGGCCCGGCCTCGACCGCAACGGCGGCCCCGGCATGACCGGCGAAGCGGTCCGGAGCCTCGCAGGGAGGGCGCGGGCTCGTCTCCCGATCTACCGCAAGCCGACGATCCTGGGGTTGTCGATCTTCGGCTATGTCCTGTTCGGCTGGCTGATGCTCATCGTGCCGAGCACGCCCCACTTCCAGAGCGTCGTCGGGTTCGACTCATTCGCGTACTGGAACGTCGACGCGTTCCACCCCTACGCCGCGGCCCTGGGGACCATCGGCTCGTTCACTTACTCGCCGGCATTTGCCCTGGCGTTCGTTCCCGCGCACCTGGTTCCGTTCGGCGTCTTCTTCGTGGTGTGGGACGGCTTCCTGATCGTCAACCTCGTCTGGCTGACGCGCCGCATGGCTCTTGTCTGGCTGGTATTCCTGCCGGTGCCGCTCGAGCTCTACCACGGCAACGTCCACATCCTGCTGGCGACGGTGTGCGTCCTGGGGTTCGAGTATCCGGCCCTGTGGTCCATCGGCCTGCTGACCAAGGTCACGCCGGGTGTCTCGCTGTTGTGGTTCGTCGTCCGGCGGGAATGGCGATCGCTGGCCTGGGCCCTGGGCGCGACGGCGGCCATCTCGGCCGTCTCGTTCGCGATCGCCCCGGGCGCGTGGTTCGACTGGGTGAAGTTCCTCACCACCTCCCAGGCGGCCGGCGCAGGGTCCAATGACTGGTATGCGTTTCTGTCCCCGCCGCTGTGGCTGCGGGTCGTCGGCGCGGCCCTGCTGGTCGTCTGGGGCGCTCGCACCGACCGCCGCTGGGTCGTGCCGGTGGCCACGGCAATTGCGATGCCCGTTGTCTGGATAACCACGCCGGCGATCCTGGTGGCGATCCCCAGGCTTCGTGGGAAGTCGCCGTCGCCCGGAAGCCAGACTGAGGCCGGCCCGTCGGCGGCGTCCCCCACCGTCGCCGCATCGGGCCGCTGACCGTAGTCGACCGGGCCCCCGGCCGTCGCGGACAGGGCCCCGGCCGTCGTCGCCGGCCCGTGGCGCCGGCGGCCCCTCGACCGCGGCCCCTCGACCGCGGCCCCTCGACCGCGGCCCCTCGACCGCGGCCCCGATACAATCTGACCGACCCGATCTCCGCCCTCTCGTTTCGTCCCGTCCCGGTCGAGCCGAGGGGAGACTTCGCAGGGAGTCCTGATGTTCGATCGACTCGGCTGGCTCGTGTTCAAGCTCCGATTCGTCTTCGTGGTCGGTTGGCTTGTTGCGGCCGCGCTCTTCGGAGCCCTGGCGCCGTCCCTGTCGCAGGCCGGTTCCGCCGACGAGACCAGCTTCCTGCCGCACGATGCCGAGTCGCTTGCGGCTCGCGGAGTTATCGCCACAGCCTTTCCCAACGCCTCCGCCCCCTCCTCCGCCCTCATCGTCTTTTCGCGGTCCGGCGGACTGTCGGACGCGGACCGGGCCGCGATCGACGGGCTGCAGAGCTTCTTCGAGGGCAGCGGCCATCCGGACGGCGTGCTCCGCTACGTCACAGCCGAGAACACGCCGTCGGTCGCGTCCATGTTCCGCAGCTCCGACGGCTTCGTGGAGCTTGCCCAGTTCGACATGAGCACGCCTTCGTTCCTGCCGCGGACAAATGCCGTGATCGACGCCGTCAGGGCGCACCTGGCCCAGGCCGGCGTTCTGCCCTCAGGCCTTGTCGCCCAGGTCACCGGTCAGGCCGGCATAGGCCGTGACTACCTGCAGGCCATCCAGGACGGGACGAGCCGGACGACGGTGGTCACGATCATCCTGGTCATCCTCGTCTTGCTGCTCATCTACCGAGCCCCACTGGCGTCTCTGGCGCCGCTGATCACGATCGGATCGGCGTTCCTGGTTTCGCGGGGCATCCTCGGCTTCCTGGCCCAGGGCGGCTGGCAGCTGTCGTCGGTGCTCGATTCGTTCATCGTCGTCCTGGTGTTCGGCGTCGGGACCGACTACACGATCTTCTTCATATCCCGCTTCCGCGAAGAGCTGGCCCGCAACGACCGCGACGAAGCGTTGAGGGTCACCGTCAGCCGCATCAGCGCGGTCATCACCGCGTCGGGAGCGACGGTCATCGTGGGTCTGACGTCGATGCTGGTGGCGCGGTTCGGCATGATCCAGACGACCGGCCCGGCTCTGGCCATCGCCGTCTTCGTGACACTCATGGCGGGGCTGACCCTCACACCGTCGTTGCTGGCGATCTTCGGGAGGCGCCTCTTCTGGCCGCTGCATGAGAAGACGCGGGCCGCCGCCGACGACGAGAAGGGCTACTGGGCGGCTCTGGCCCGCCGGATCACGGCCCGGCCCGGCGTTCTCGCCGTCCTGGTCCTGGCCGTCCTGATCGTCCCCGCGCTTGCGTTGCCGCAGCTCAAGGAGAACTTCGACGTCCTGAACGAGCTGCCGTCGAACGCGCCCTCCAGGCTGGGTTTCGACACCCTGAGCCAGCACCTGGCCGAGGGTCAGCTCATGCCGGTTACCGCCCTAATCAAGGTGCCGGGCAGCTCGGCAACGGTCTTCACGTCCCCGCAAGGGCTGACCGACATAGGTGCCGTCGAGAAGTCGATCGCGGCGCTGCCGAACGTCCAGACGGTCCGCAGCCTGGTCGACCCGCTGGGCGAAGGCAAGGTATCGGACCTGGTACGGCCGCCCGTCCAGCTGGCCAGCCTGGCCTCCGCGTTTCAGAAGCCGGCAAGCACCGACATCAACGTTCAGCTCAGCGATGCCAGCCTGGCCGGCGTCAAGTCGGGTGCCACGTACGTCGGCGGTCTCCAGGGCGCCTTCCCGAATCTGCCGGCCGCCGATTTCATGGCCGTGAGCGCGGATCTTGGGACGCTTTCCACGGGGCTCCTGGCCGTCCGCACCGAAGCGCTCGTTCCCAACGAACTCGACGCAATCGCCGCTCAACTGGAAGCTGCGGCCTCCGCGCCCACCTCCTCGGGCTCGGCTCAGCAGCTCGCTGACCTCAAGTCATATCTCGATCAGCTGGGCGTCGCCGATCCGGCGGTGAAGTCGCAGGCGTCGTATCCATCGGCCGAGAGCGCCGTCGGGGCGCTCGCCGCGAGTCCCGATCCGTTCGCCTTCGCCCAGCTTCTCGGCTCGATTCAGGATCTCTCGGCCTGGTTCAAGGCGCTGCCGGCGCCCTTCTACTTCGCGCCCACGACCTCCGTGTCGAGTGGCGGCATGCAGGCCACGCTGCAGGCGATGGCTGCCGCCCGAACCAGACTGCCATCCGAACTCGATCGGCTGGCCGGCGATTTCGGCCCGAACGACCTGTACGCCACGCCCGATCTCCGCGCGGCTTACGTCTCCGGCGACGGCACCGTGACCCGCATCTACGTCACGACCGCGACGAACCCGTACGACGAGAAGTCGTTCGACACGGTCCGGAATCTCCGGACGCTGCTGGCCACCGACGCGGGCCAATTCGCGGGGAGTGGCACCGCCGGGACCGGCGTCGGCGCCGCCGGCAGCGCGGCGACCGGCGCCGCCGGCACCCGTGCCGCAGCACCGCCGGTGGCATACGTGGGCGGGGCCACGGCCGAGTATGTCGACGTCCAGGACACGCTCTCCGCCGACTTCCTGCGGGTCGCCGCCATCACCATCCTCGGCATCCTGATCGTGCTGATCCTGCTGCTCCGAGCGCTGGTGGCGCCGATCTACCTTGTCCTCACCGTCCTGCTGTCCTACGCGATGAGCTTGAGCCTGTCGGCGCTGATCCTTCAGCACATCTTCGGGCAGGCGGGGATCAACTACTTCATCCCGCTCATGGTCTTCGTGTTACTTGTGGCCCTGGGGTCCGACTACAACATCTTCTTGATGTCCCGGGTCCGGGAAGAGAGCTCCACGGGGGACCTGCGGTCGGGGATACGAGTTGCGTCGGCCCGCACCGGCACGGTCATTACCTCGGCCGGCCTGATCCTGGCAGGGACCTTCGGGGCGCTGGTGACCTCGCCGCTCCAGCTCCTCTTCCAGGTTGGCCTGACGGTGGCGCTGGGCGTCTTGATAGACACGTTCGTCGTCCGCAGCCTGCTCGTCCCGGCAATAACGGCCGTCATCGGCGAGCGAGCCTGGTGGCCCTGGCACAGGCGCACAACCGAGTAGTCGGGGCCTCCGGTCGGCCTGGCTATCACCACTCCCCGAATTGCTTCCGCGTGTTCAGCCGGATCCAGTCGGCCAGCGCGTTCTCGTCGAGCGTGCCTGATGCCAGCGCGACCATCGTCGTCACAACCTCCGTTTCAGGGGCGGTGAGCTCGAGGCCGTTGAGCCCCAGGAACACGGCCATCGTCACGAACGCCACCCGCTTGTTGCCGTCCCGGTACGGGTGGTTACGCGCGAGTCCAAATCCGCAGGCGGCGGCCAGCGCGGCCAGGTCGGTCGTGGCGTCGTAGGAGAACCTCTGGCGCGGGCGTGCCAGGGCGGACTCGAGCAGATCCTCGTCGCGCAACCCGGGCAGTCCGCCGTGGGTGAGCAGCATGTCGGTCTGGATGGCGTCCACGACGAGCCGCGACACCCAACGCGGCTCCCGGGGGGCGGCCATCGGACGCTATTTCGCCAGCTCGCGCAGGGCGTGGCGATAGGTCCTTCCGACCTGAGCCGCGATGGCGAGCGCCTCTTCGGTGTCCGAATCGTAGGGTGTGAGCAGGATCCCGCGCTCGGTTTCGATCGCGATTACGGTGTCGCCGGCCGCGAGCTTCAGCCTGTCGGCCATGTCCTTGGGCAGCGTGGCCGCGATCGAGCCGCCGGCCCGCCTGAGCTTCACTTCCTGGGTCACGATCGTCTCCACCGCGGGCCTACGAATATAGCACAAGAGTGCTACGTGCTGGCGCGCTCATTGCGGCTGTTGCGCCACGGAAGCTTCGTGTCGCGAAGGCACTGAGGCGCGGCTATCATCGCGAAGCGTCCGCCGCGCATCGGCGACGACCGACCTGACATGGAGCGCAGGCGCCGAAGCCGTTCATGGCATTTCGGCACCGGCAGATGGGAAAGCAACGATGAGGTTCCTCAGCAACGAGGTCCGCTTCCTGGTGCGGGTCGGCTTCGTCACGGCCCTGGTAGTGGTTGCGAAGGTCCTCGTCCATGCCGTCGGCGGGGAAGTGATCTCGCTCAACGCCCTGTTCACCGGCATCATTGCCGCCAACGTCTTCCTCATGGGATTCCTGCTGAGCGGGGTTCTGTCGGACTACAAGGAGAGCGAGCGCCTCCCCGGCGAGCTGAGCGCGTGCCTCGAGAACATGGCGCAGGAAGTGCTCGGCATCGGAATCACCAAACCCGAAGCCGGCACCGGCGCTTGCCTGACCTGGCTGTCGAGACTGACCGACGACACGGTGGGCTACTTCTACAAGAAGGTCGACCTGGCGGACCTCCTCGAAAGCGTGAACGGTCTGACGCCTCAGTTCGAAGCATTGCAGTCCGCGACCCAGGGGACGTTCATCGCTCGACTGAAGCAGGAGCAGAGCAACCTCCGGCGCACCCTCATACGCATCAACACGATTCGGGAAACCAACTTCGTTTCCACGGGCTACCTGCTGGCGGACCTGATCACGTTCCTTCTGTGCGTGGGGCTCGTGCTGACCAGCGTCGAGCCGTTCTACGAATCGCTCTTCTTCGCCGGGATCATCTCGTACCTGATGATCTTCCTGCTGATGCTGATCAGGGACCTGGACAACCCGTTCGGCTACTACGAAGCCTCATCGAGCGCGGACGTAACCCTGCAGCCTCTTCAGGACACCGCGGCCAGGCTGGCGAAGCTTGGCGGCGCGGAACCCGCGTCGAGCGTTCGGTTCGTACAGCTGGATCTCCAGGCGGCCCAGACACTGAGAGCGGCGCTGGACGACGTTCTCGCCCAGACGAACGGAGGGCAGCTGCCGTTGAAGGTCGACGTCGCGCCGTCTCCGTCAAACGGCAGGCACAAGGCGACCGCACCCAGCCCGAAAGGAGCGGATCGGGCGAAGTAACGATCAGCGCCACGAGGAGAAGACCGCCGAGGTCTCGTTTAGCCACTACTTGACTGGTTATCGACCCGGGGCGGGCTCCGAGGTCCGGTCTAGCCACCACGCGACTGGTATCGACCCGGGGTCGCCTCGAAGCGCTCGTCTAGCCAACCCGTGACTGCTATCAAGGTTCGGGGCGGGTCAAGAGCGGGTTTCGACGATATCCACGCCCCGCTTGAGCGTGTTTCGGGCCCAGGGCGGCGTCTCCGACCGCTCGAAGGCGGGTCGCGACTTGATACGAGTCACGTGGTGAATATGCGTGAAGTCGCTCGTGTCCCGGTTCCGGAGGAAAGCGCTACGTTGCCGACGGCCGAGGGTGCCGGATCGGTGCTTGACCAGCTACGGAGTAATCAACGGATCGGGACACCAGGCTTCACTGATTGCTTGCGGTGGCCCCGTCGCGTGGTCGCGGGGCTACCGGGCAAACCCTTCTCCAGTCCCGCCCTCCGCCGGGCGATACCTCCCGTACCAGGCCACGACCCCCCGATTGGGGCATGGCGCACGGGTTGACCGCCCCTGCTACACTCGCCAGGCACCACGGGCTAAAGAACCCGGTGTGCGCTAGCTACGGAGATCAGGTTGGGCTTGTTCAACAGCCGGAACCGCCGCCACGTTGCCATCCTTATCAGGACGGATGGTCGTCGTGTCCAGGTTCCGACGGACAACCTCGGCCTGGTCGACGTATCCCTCCTCGGTCTGCTCCGCTCCATTGAGCTTGGCATTGAGCGCGTATTCGTACTCATTACCGGCTCCCGGCGGGAGACTGGACGCAGGGACAAGCGCTAGCGACGCAAGCCCGAAACGACCAGAACCCTCGCCGGATGGCGAGGGTTT
>Ga0182011_10001865_pt1 | contig 18242 bp, 9 predicted proteins | sample 711E1DmetaG_FD_120481 | JGI IMG/M metagenome (GOLD analysis project Ga0182011, IMG submission 120481) | Permafrost microbial communities from Stordalen Mire, Sweden - 711E1D metaG | ecosystem: Environmental > Terrestrial > Soil > Wetlands > Permafrost | place: Sweden: Stordalen | collected... | reverse complement strand
CGGCCTCCCAATGTTACGAGCTCTTTTCATTGAGTACCCTAACGATCCAGGTTCATGGTTGATAGATGACGAGTATTTATTTGGTTCAGACATGCTGGTAGCTCCGCTGTTTGAAAATGTAACGATGCGTGATGTTTACTTACCGCCCGGCCAGTGGATTGATTATCAAACAGGCAAATCATATTCGGGTGGTTGGCACAATATCGAAGCCGGAAAAATTCCAATAGTAGTATTGGTCCACGAAGGTGCCGTTATACCGCATATCAAACTCGCTCAATCCACAGCTCAGATGGATTGGTCAACAATAGATCTTGTAGTCTATACATCAGACACACAGAAGGCGAATGGCTTAATCTGCCTGCCATCGGACAAGGTACTGCACAATATTTCCTTAGCGAGAAGAGATGGCACATTCAAAATGGAATCAGATCCATTCGTCGGTAAAGTTACATGGAAGGTTGTGTCATATTCCAAATGAGTTATTTGGAATATAAATATTCCATATTATAAATTTCGACAACTCAATCAGTACGAGGCAGTGCATGAACAGGCGAAGACAACCTAACATAGCTATCCTGATAATGTGTGTGCTGTCCATCTCTGGGATTCTGCGGGCACAAAAATATCCGTTTCAAAATCCAACCCTTTCGATAGAAGAACGAGTCAATAATATTATTTCCTTGATGACTCTTGACGAAAAAATTAAGTGTTTTAGTACAGATCCAAGTGTACCTCGCCTCAGTATTAAAGGAAGCAGGCATGTTGAGGGATTACATGGATTGGCAAAAGGGGGGCACAGCAACTGGGGGCAATGGGAGCCAGTGACAACAACAATATTTCCGCAAGCAATTGGGTTAGCGGAAACATGGGATCCTGAGGCAGTTCAACGAGTCGCTTCGATCGAGAGTTATGAAACAAGATACATTTTTCAATCTCCGAAATATAGAAAAGGAGGAATAGTCATGCGAGCGCCCAATGCGGATCTTGGACGCGATCCTCGATGGGGTCGTACAGAAGAATGTTATGGCGAAGACGCATGGTTCAACGGAACAATGGCGGTCGCTTTTATCAAAGGCCTGCAGGGCAATGATCCAAAATATTGGCGCACTGCATCGCTCATGAAACATTTTCTTGCCAATAGCAATGAAAACGGTCGCGACACCACGTCTTCCGATTTTGATGAAAGATTGTTGAGAGAATACTATTCGTATCCATTCTGGAGAGGGGTTGTTGAAGGCGGTTCGCGTGCTTATATGACGGCATACAATGCTTACAATAAAATCCCAATGACTGTTCATCCGATTCTCAAGGAAATTACCGTAAAGGAATGGGGACAAGATGGAATTATTTGCACCGATGGCGGTGCTTTCGGTTTGTTGGTAAACGCTTATAAGTATTATCCAAATTTTAATCTGGCTGCTTCTTCATGTCTCAAAGCTGGTATCAATCAGTTTTTGGATCGCGACTATCAAAAAGGTGTTAAAGGAGCTCTTGCTCAAGGCTATATTACTGAAGCAACAATCGACAGTGTTATAAAAGGAAATTTTAGAGTAATGATAAAACTTGGTCTACTCGATCCGCCTGAAATGGTGCCATATAGCAGCATCGGAATTCGTGACACCACAGATCCGTGGCTGACGAATGAGAACCGAATAGCCGTACGGGAAGTAACGCAGAAATCAATCGTTTTGCTGAAGAATTCAAAAAATCTACTTCCTCTAGACATGAACAAACTCAAAACAATTGCTGTCATTGGTCCACATGCTAACGAAGTTCTTTTAGATTGGTACAGCGGAACTCCCCCGTACACCGTTTCACCTCTCGCTGGAATTAAAGCTAAAGTTGGAAATGCTGTGGAAATAAAAACGGCGACAGACAATAAGGATGGTGCCGCTGTTGCTATTGCAAAATCCGCAGATGTTGTTATTGTTTGCGTAGGAAATCATCCTACCGGTGACGGTGCCGGTTGGGGAAAATGCAAAGTACCCAGTGATGGTAAAGAAGCGGTGGACCGACAATCAATAAACCTGGAACAAGAGGAGTTGATAAAAGAAGTTTACAATGCTAATCCGAATTCTATTGTCGTGCTGATTAGTAGTTTCCCTTATGCAATTAACTGGACGCAAGAAAATGTCCCGGCTATTCTTCATGTGACTCATGCCAGTCAGGAAATGGGCAACGCGCTTGCAGATGTCTTGTTCGGAGATTACAATCCAGGAGGCAGATTGGTGCAAACATGGCCGAAATCTCTGGACCAGTTGCCGCCGATGATGGATTACAATATTCGGAATGGACGCACGTATATGTATTTCAAAGGTGAACCTCTCTATCCGTTTGGATACGGTCTGAGTTATACAACATTCAATTATTCCAATTTAGAAGTCAGCTCCCATAGGCTCCAATCAGATAGTGAAATTGTTGTTCGGGTGACGATTCAGAACTCAGGAAATCGAATCGGAGAGGAAGTTGTACAACTATATGTAAGGCATCTCAATTCAAAAATTGACCGACCTATAAAAGAACTTAAAGGTTTCAAGCGCGTTACAATAAAGCCGAAAGAAAGCACAACGGTGGAAATTCCATTAAAAGCAGAATCGCTGGCTTACTGGGATATCGGCAAACATAGTTTTGTGGTTGAAGAAGATAAAGTGAAAATCATGGTGGGGGCTTCTTCTTTGGATATAAAGCTGCAGGATACTATGGACGTAGTGCACTAACGACACATGAAAAATTGAATTTAAAAACCTTCCCAGGATAATTAGAAATGTGCAAATCAAATTGGAGTCGAGAAGGTGTATGTCGTTGAATGTAAATTATTAGTGCAATATTTAAATATCAGAAAAGTCGATAATGTTCAGGATCTAACCAATTATTGTAGAAGGGAGACCCGATAAATGATCATATAGTCTTCATTCTTTTAGCTGTGGTTAGATATCCAATATCATTGTGGATTAAGAATGAACAATGATATTGTGCGTTCGTAGCGGGGGTCCGCCACGTACTGTTGGGAAAAATTCAAGTCCCCGTTTTTCCTACTGAAAGAATCCCTTCTCATTGGGAAGTATCCTCATTTTTATGTAGGGCCAATTCATTCTGGCCGATACGATTCATAGAACCAACGATATTCAAGATACAACCTCTAGAAACCAGAACACTCCTTTCTGGTATTTCTTTAATCACTGAAATTGAATTGCAATGATTTCCTCGGCGACAATAACGTGCTATCCAAAAATAAATAGCAGGATTATTCTTACTCATCCTGATCGGATCTGTCTTGGCATTTGCTCAAGAAGGTACGATTGATACAATCACTGTCTATTATAAATATTATTCTACCACATTTAGCAAGCCAGGGCGATTTCCGGTTGTGGTTAAATATTGGACAACCAAGTATACGCTTGATTGCGTGCATAGAATTAAACGTTCTAAAAGGTTCATACCGGATCCATTGCTTCCTGAATTCACAAATCTAGACAAAGACTATAAGAAATCCGGCTACGATCGAGGCCATCAGATGGATGCTTATGATTGTGGCTGCGATTCAACTGCTAAGATTGTGAGTTTTAATTATTCAAATATAGCTCCGCAGCTACCCTCCCTCATTCAATCGCTTGAATCAGAGCGAGATCAATATCTAAGAGCTTTGGCTCAAACAGGTTTAATTTTGATCGCGAAATTGCAGGACGAGTTGTTGAAAATAATAATCAACTTTTTAAAAATCGAATCGTTAATAGGAGTGGGTTAAAATCTCATAAAACGGAATCCAGAGTATGAGTCTTTATTGAAAAGAACCAAAGAGACTTAAACATGTCTTAAGGTGTTCTGTACAAGATTTGTGATTTGTTTGAAATCTGTTTTGCCGTTGGACATTTTCGGAAGGTCATTCAAGACGACAAATTGCTTTGGCAATGCAATTGCTGGCAGATGATTTGCCAATTCCCTTAATATTTTATGTTCATCAATCGGTCGAGTGATTGCAGCAATAATTATTGCACCTTTGACGGCGTCCGGCAACTCAACGACACAGCACGCTATATCTGGTGGAAGAACTTTTTCCAGTTCTTCTTCGACACGAATAAGAGATACCATCTCTCCGCCGATCTTCACAAATCTCCTCAATCGACCTACATGCCAGAGGAAACCGTCGGCGTCAATATATCCCATATCGCCGGTGTCATACCATCCATAGTGGAAACTCCGTGTGGTCGCTTCAAAATCGTCAAAGTATCCGGAGAAAACACTTTCCCCTTTGACGAATATTTTTCCCATCTCACCAATCCCGCATTCTTTGCCTGTTTCATAATGCTTCATACGAATTTGGAGATTTGGGAGAACCCACCCAACACTTCCAGGACGGCATCGATCCGGAGTGTTGACGGTAATAATAGGACTTGTTTCAGTCGTACCATACCCCTCATAAATTGTCAATCCATGTTGTTCTTTATATGCTCGTCTCAGTGAGTCAGGACATTTGTCTGCACCTGTGACGATGAGTTTTAACGATGTGAAGTCTCCAGGATTTGAATGATGTAAATAGCCTGATAGAAATGAAGGCGTCCCAACAAGATAAGTCGGACGTTCTTCACGGAGGATTGTGCAGACGGTTTTATAGTCCATCGGATTTACATAGGTCACTATCGTCATGCCGAAGCGAAATGGAAGCCACATAGTCGTAGCGAGGCCAAATATATGGAAGAAGGGAAGGCTTGCAAGCATAATATCATCAGTTGCGAAAGGATAGATCTGTGATAACGCCTCGAGGTTAGCGATAATATTGAGATGTGAGAGCGGGACAGCTTTCGGCTCTAGTTCGCTTCCGGTTGTGAATAATATAGCTGCAGCGGAATTGATGTCGGAATTAGAAAATCGTGAAAGGATTCGATCAGCAGAACGGCTGGCGAAGAAGGCTCCTTTGATTTTATCTAAGAGCGAAACACTGTTAAGCAAATCCTCAATATAGATAAAACCTTTAAGCTTCGGCGCTTTGAGTTTATCCAGTAATGTTTTTGCAGTGATCACTGCCTCGAAATCACATTTCTTCCGCGAATATTCCACATTGGTTCTGATTCCAGTGGAGTAATTTAGCAAGACTGGTGTTTTTCCAACAATAAGGAGAGCAAGAATAACAATCGCTGCCCCTGCAGATGTAGGTAGCATAATGCCGACTAACGTATCATCAATCCGCCTTAGCTTATCAGCAAGAATCAAGGAGGCAGTCAGAGTGCCGCTATACGTAAACTTACGATTCAATCCCCGATCGATAATCGCGAGTTTTTTATTTTGTTGTTTTGCGATACGTACAAATTGATAATGGAGTGGTTCTCTTTGTATAGACATTATTATGAGTGCCTTGGAATCCAAGGGATAAATGCATTCGTCGTACGAATATATTCTTCATACCCGGGACGTGTCTTCATGGTTTTTTCTAATAATGTCACGCCGGAAACACGGAGTAGTAAGAGTGTCATAATGACTGGAGAAAATATTGTCCACCAATATCCTGAAGCAGTTGCAAGAATGTAGAATCCCCACCATTGCATTGTATCGCCAAAATAATTCGGATGACGTGAATAGTGCCAGAGTCCACTGGTCAATAATTTCCCGTGATGCTGAGCATTAGATTTAAACCGGACAAGCTGATAATCGCTTACGACTTCGAAGAAATAACCAATTGCCCAAACAGCAATACCAACAACATTGACTATGGTGAGTCAAGAAACATTGGCAACTGTCTGTACGGCAAGCAAAGGAGCTGCAATAATCCACATCAAGATGCCTTGAAGAAGGAACACCTTAAAAAACGAAATCCACCACCATCGTGAACCTTGTTCTTTTCTCCATTGTGCATATCGGAAGTCTTCCGGCTTACGATGGTTACGTAGAAAAATATGAATACTAAGACGCAATCCCCATAACGTGACGAGAATCGTTACCAGAGCTTGTTGTGTCGATTGTTGAGAATATAAGTATACTGCAAAATTGATAAGTACAAACCCTGTTCCCCAAAAAATATCCACGATACTGGAGTTCTTCAGAATGAGGCTTAATACCCACAGTGCCGTCATCATTGCGATGATTAATTCTCCACTGAACAAATACAATTGAAATAATTCCATTTATTTACTGCTAGATGTTTTAAGAATATCCATTAATGATTTAAGTGGCGGAAGTCCGTATCCCTTATCGTGCATCCACATGACTTTTCCGTTTTCATCCAATAATAGTACTCTGCAATTACGGGCTATTTCAGTACCGGTCCATTTTGTTAATACCGATCCATCACTTCCATAAATAGTAATTACATCTTTCCACGATTCTTTCGGGATGCCGCACCGCATACCGCTATCAATCGGTTCCTTAAAAAGCGAAGGCAAGAGCCCAGGAACGGTGGGAATTTCATACACTGGAGGAAGTTGCAGGTCTGCTGTGAAAAATCCGATTCCCCAGCGATCCACATCAAATTGGGTATTCTGTTCGTACCCAAGAATGAGAATAACCTTATTCCCTTTGAATGCATCAGGCAATATATTCTCGACACCGTCAAGGCTCTTTCCTTTGACCGTAGGGAATACCTCACCGACAATATTTCTATTGGGTAACGCTGAGCTGCAGCCGGCGAAAAGACCAATAACCAAGATTGCAGCAAAACTATTTAAAACGATACTCATAGTAAACTCGCTTTCTCCATAAACGTTTGGTGCTAAGTTTAAATCTCATCAAATGCGCAAAGGTAATAATACTCTTTCAAATTAGAAATCATTTTTCATTCTTGCCCATTACAACAAATCTAGAGGGCTGAAGGTTTCCAATATAGAAGTGGGATACATCTCTAAAAAGGTTTTATTTACCGAATGTGATCGCGATGAAATACGTGACGATCGAAACGGAAGAAGCAAGTACAGCACCCCAAGCTAAGTCAACAACGGTAACAAAAAGTGGCCAGTCCTTGAGGGTAGCGAGGTTGGTCAGATCATATGTCGCATACGTAATAAGTCCGAACAAAGCTCCAGAGAAAAGCGCGAACACCCACGAGCTTTTCTCAATTGCCGGCGAAATCACAAAAATCACAAGACCTACGATAAAAAGCAGGTAAAAGAAAATAGCCGCTATCCAGTTTATATTGGGTTTCATTAAAAACCCGATTTGTTGAGCATAGAAACTTTTTGCAAAAAACCCGAGCCATATCATATCGATGGCGAAAAAAACTGGTAGAGCGATAAGATAAAGTTTTATAAACATGCTCATTTTAGCCATGGCCGCTACTCCTCTAATGTTGGGGTAAACTCATCAATGACTGTTGATAAGTCTAATGTGGTTATTTCGGATTCAAAATTCAAGTAAAGAAATTCAAACCTCACACGCAGCAGAACGTGATCAACACCTCAAAAACTTTAGTTCAAATAAAATCAGCTTCGTGCGTGAAATCGCATGACGAGTAGACGATCAAAATTATCGATTTTGGATTGCCTAATATATCCGGATTGGAAGTGTACTAAAAGATCAGACAAAGAAGTCCAAAGGAACGCATGATTTTGGCGGCAGGATTTCTTGATCCGGAAACGAAAGTAGAATTTTTAAGAGTAAGCGTACAGCCTTCTCTCTATAAACCGTTTGATCTCAAAAACGTTTTGTAGGTAGTACGGGAAGTGTTGGATGAGACGTGCATTTAACAAGATTCAAACATATGTTCCAGGCGTGCAAGAAGTGTTAGCAATTAAAGAGGTAAACTCATAAACCCACCGGTGCCTAAAATACGTCGAATTCAAAACATTTGGAGATGTTTTTACCCCCAAAAACAGGTCAAGTGTTAGCAGCTACCTCTGATCAAACCAACACGTTGATTGTAAATCAAATGTAAAAAGTTTTACATTATCATACAAGTAGATCCACATGAAATCTGCAAATCGTAATCGTAAAATCGCAAGGAAGGATAAACTAATGAGACACTCAGAACTATAAGATAGACTGGTCGACCTGTTATTTCGCACGTTCAAACTTAAACGCGAATTAGGCCAAAGAAAGAACCTTGAAGCAGAAACTATATAAATTAATGAAGAATCGACATTTCCCCGATTTCGTCCGCCAATCGGAAGGAAACATAATCAAAACTGAAGCGTCTTATTTTGTGTCTATTAAATTGAAGCGCAGGGAGTTTCTCAAATCCTCCAAGACGGAAATATTAGATTGACATGAATGCAATTGCGATGAACCACAAGTTGAATGAATAATTACCTGAAATTTATAAGGGAAATGAGCCAATGATACGAAGCACAATTTTTATCACAATAAAAACAAATGCATGAAAATGCTATTTGTGAAATTACAAACAGGAATAAACAATTTCCCACTAGGTTGCGATAAAAGACATCGTAGAGCATCAAATCATTTTTCTACAATAAATGTCATCGAACCAATGGATAGATTAAAACGATTATTTCTCTTCATTGCCATCTTTGAACTGATACCGATTTGCACCTATTCCCAAAATGCTGAAAGATCTGATTCAGTCCACTATTTCACGCTTGAACAGTGCATTCGTTATGCATTGCAAAACCAGCCAGCCCTGAATCAATCCATGCTGAATATTGATGTTGCCAAAACCACCAACGCAATAAATTTATCAGGCTGGTTGCCGCAAATAAATTTATCGGGCAACCTAATACACTATTATCAATTGCCAACGACACTGACACCCAACCCTGTCGCCCCGGGAGGGCCGCCGATTCCAACACGCACCGGCATCGCCAACACCGCCATTCCAGGATTATCCGCATCGCAAACAATTTTCGAACCACAGCTTTTGTATGCCGCGAAGAGCGCGCCATTATTGACAAAACATGCTGAACAAATTACAGATAGCGTGAGAATATTTATCGTTTCATCTGTCAGCAAATCATTTTATAACCTCTTACTGACGCTTGAGGAGATCGATGTACTGAAAGAAGATACCGCACGCCTCGGCAGAAATATTTTGGATGCATACAACCAGTTTGTGGGAGGAATCGTCGATGAAACAGATTATGAACAAGCAGTTATCACGCTCAATAACTCAAAGGCACAACTGAAGCAGCAAACTGAAAGCGTCGCACCGGAATATGCCGCCTTGAAACAACTCATAGGGTGTCCGCCGGAACAAAACTTTAACGTGATGTTTGATACGGTGCAAATGATGCAGGAGATATATTCCGATACCACGAAGCAATTACAGTACGAGAACCGGATCGAGTATCAACAGCTTCAGACGGTAAAAGAATTACAGCATCAACAAACAGTGTTCGCCGAACTTTCATTTCTTCCTACTGTCTCCGTTTTTTACGATTATGTTTATGAGTACGAAAGTCCCACATCCTCAAACCTTTTTAGGACCGCTTACCCCTACTCATATTTTGGAGTGACTCTCAATTTTCCAATATTCACCGGTTTTGCGCGTATTGAAAACATACAGAGGTCGAAACTTCAGGAACAGATTGTAAATTGGGGTGAGGTGATTTTGAAATCGCAGATTTACACAGAGTATAGATCGGCGTTGGCCAACTATAAAAGCAACCTGTATAACTTACATTTACTGGACGATAATAAATCGCGCGCACAAAATGTTTACAACATTGTCTCGCTACAGTACAATCAGGGAGTGGTCGCTTATCTGAATCTCCTTGTGGCTGAATCAAATCTGATAACCGCAGAAATAGGCTATATTGACGCCCTCTTCAAGCTTCTGTCGAGCAAAATAGATTTGGAAAAAGCGATGGGTGAAATCCCTTCTCATTATTAATGCACTTCATTAAAATACTTCATTGGACGGTAATATGAATAGAGCGTTTATAAGTATAACATTCATCGGTTGCTTAGTTCTTTGTTCATGCAAACAAAAACAACCACTGCCTCCCCCGCCCGTACCGGTAAATCTATTTACCGTGAAAGCGCAACCGGTTACCTATTATGACAGGTACACGGCTACAACGGTAGCACTAAGCCAGGTAAACTTACTCCCCGAAGTACAAGGCTACATTACCGGGATATTTTTTAAGGAAGGCAATCGTGTAGAAAAGGGACAGAAGTTGTACGATATTGACGACCGCATTTACGAAGATAACTACAATACGGCTACAGCTAATGTGAAAGTTGCGGAGGGGAATTTAAGGCAAGCACAACAGGATGCAGACCGCTATCAGTATCTGAATAACAATAAAGCAGTTGCGAAACAGCTTTATGACCATGCGATGATCACGTTGGAAAATTCAAAAAATGCATATCAATCGGCATTGGAGGCACTAAAAACAGCGGGGACAAATTTGGCATATTCCGTCATCACAGCTCCATTCGATGGAACGATAGGATTCAGTCAGGTGAAACTCGGAGATTTGGTAACAGTAGGTCAGACGGTCCTTATTACCATCTCTTCCGATGACCCGATGGGAGTTGATTTCTTAATCAACGAAAAACAGTTGTCCTTTTTTAATAATCTTCAAAATACTCGCCATCAGTCAGTTGATTCTTTGTTCACGCTTATATTGCCAAACAATTCTCTGTATTCCTTTACAGGAACACTTTCTGTCATCGACAGGGCGGTGAATCCTCAGACGGGGTCCATTAGAGTCAGGCTCCTTTTTCCTAATCCGAAATCCTCTTTACGGGCAGGCATGAGTTGTGTTGTAAGAGTACATAATCAGGATCCAGCTCCTCAATTGGTCATACCGAATAAGGCTGTCGTAGAAGAGATGGGCGAGTATTTTGTGTATGTTGCCCGAGACAGCGTTATGCCGAACAGCGGCGATACGATCGGAGAACACTCTGCGGCAAAGGATCCACGTTTATTTGCATTTCAAAAGAAAGTGCAGCTTGGAGCTATACTGGGACCTAGTGTGATCATAAAAGATGGAATCAAAGAAGGTGACATCATAGTTGCCGATGGAATACAATCGCTGCATAATGGCTCGCCCATAGCCGCATCGGGAGATCGTTCTTCTGCACAATCGGGAGAGGGGACCGGAAGCAGACAGGGTACGCAATAAATTTTCGTGTGAACCGTATGATTTTTTTATTGGATAATGAATTAACTTATGGTCGCTAATACCTTTATCAAAAGGCCAGTCACCGCTATTGTCATTTCAGTTGTTTTGGTGATCACTGGTATTATTTGTATCCTTAACTTACCGATAGAACAGTATCCTCAAATCACACCGCCCGTTGTACAGGTCAACGGTCAATTTACGGGGGCAGATGCGCTGACCGTTGAACAAACCGTAGCCACTCCTATTGAACAACAGGTCAACGGTACTCCGGGCATGGAGTACATGCAAAGCAATAATACCAATAATGGTTTAATGTCGATGAACGTAACGTTTGGCATCGGAACCGACATTGATATTGCAACATTGGATGTTCAAAATCGAGTCAGCATTGCGACACCTTTATTACCAGCCGCAGTGAGCCGTCTTGGCCTTACTGTGCGGGCGTTAAATCCCAGTATGCTCATGATGGTGGCTATTTTCGCACCGGCAGGAACACACGACATCACATTCCTCGATAATTATACAAACATTTTCGTGCAGGATGCATTGCTCCGGGTGCCCGGCGTGGGCAGCATCAGTAGATTTACGGATGATTTCAGTATGCGCATCTGGATGGATCCGGAGAAAATGGCATCACATAGCTTAACTCCCACGGACGTCATTTCCTCGTTGAATGCACAAAATGTACAGGTAGCAGCCGGATCGGCAGGTGTACCCCCTCAGCAAAAAACACAGACATTTGAATTAGGGATTCTCGTCAATGGGCGTCTCAGTAAAGTTTCGGATTTTGAAAATGTCATTGTTAAAACAAACCCATCCACCGGTGAACTGGTATATCTCAAAGATGTGGCAAGAGTGGAATTGGGCAAGTTCACTTTTTCCAGTAACTCATTTGTGGATGGGAAGCGGGCTTCCTGCCTGCTTATTTACCAGGCTCCGGGGAGCAATGCGCTGGAAACAGCAAAAGGCATCTACAACGTCCTGGCTCAACTGAAAAAAACTTTTCCAACTGACGTTGACTATACAGTACCATTTGAATCAGTGACAGTTGTCAAAGTCTCTATGAGTGAAGTTGTGGTCACATTACTGTTAGCGCTGGGCCTTGTCGCCATCGTGGTTTTCTTGTTCCTTCAGAACCTGCGATCCACACTGATCCCCGTCCTTGCCATTCCTGTGTCGATCTTAGGTACGTTTTGCTTTTTTATACCGCTCGGATTTACGATTAACACGCTCACGATGTTCGGTTTTGTGCTGGCCATCGGCATCGTTGTGGACGATGCGATTATTGTGGTTGAAGCAGTGCAGCATTATATCGATGATCTCCACTTATCGGCAAAGGAGGCAACCTACCAGGCGATGAAAGATATATCGGCACCCGTTGTGGCCATCGCGCTGATTCTCGCAGCAGTCTTCGTACCTGTAGGTTTTATACCGGGTATCGTTGGACGATTGTACCAGCAGTTTGCCATCACGATTGCGATATCCGTTATGCTTTCTGCTTTTATTGCCTTGTCTCTGACGCCGGCGCTTTGTGCTCTCCTTCTCAAACCATCACAAAACGATACGACATCTCGATGGACGGGCCGGTTTTTCCATCGTTTTAATATCTGGTTTGAGAAACTGACTGATAAATACTCGGATGGTGTAAAGCGCAGCATCAACGCATCAAGATACATTGTCGTTGTACTTCTCTGTATTTGCCTTGGAGCCTTTTTTTTATTTCAGAACAAGTCAACGGGGTTCATACCCTCCGAAGACGATGGGAATCTCTACATTACGTTTCAGTTACCTCCTGCATTTTCTACGGCCCAATCTGTCGCAGTTATGAGCAAGCTTATGTCGGTCATAACCTCCACTCCCGGCGTGGGACATTATGCTGCATTGTCCGGTTTGAATGTTGTGACCAATGCAACGAATTCAAATTCTGGCACCATATACTGCCAGCTTAAACCATGGGACGACCGTTCGAAATCAAGCGAACAAGTACCCGGTATCATCCGTGTAATGCAAAGACGTATTGCCGAGGCGGGTCTTACCAATGCTAATGTTCAGGTTATTCAGCCTTCACCTATACCAGGCGTAGGATCCGTGGTCGGTTTCAGCTTCCAGATAGAGCAGCGTAATACCAATGATGATATTCACGCATTCGAAAAAGTAGTGAACAGATTTGTCGACGAGGCAAATAATAATCCTGCCATTTCTCATGCTTATAGTTTTTATTCTGCCCACACACCTAATTATAATCTTACGGTCGATCGGGAAAAATGTGAAAAGCTGGGAGTGAACGTCGCGGATGTGTTCACAACAATCCAGGCGTATATGGGGAGTATCTATGTAAATGATTTCACGACATACAACCGTACATTTCATGTGGTGATACAGGCAGATACGATGTCCCGTGCGGTTGTGTCGGACATCGATAAATATTACGTGCGTAATCAGGCAGGTGCAATGGTCCCTCTTGGCACATTAATTAGTTACGAGCCGACAGAGGCCGCGCCGCTGATATCGCATTTTAATATTTTTCGGTCTGCCGAAATTGATGGAGAATCTCCCGCAGGATATAGCAGCACACAAACACTTGACGCTTTGAAAGACGTAGCGAAGAAAGTTTTACCGGAGGGGTACGACTACGAGTATTCAGGATTAAGTTATGAAGAAATCAAAGAAGGATCAACGACCGTCTATATCTTCGCTTTCTCCATCACATTCGTCTTTCTTTTTCTCGCGGCACTCTACGAAAGCTGGTCTGTCCCTTTTTCGGTATTACTGGCAGTACCGATCGGCGCTTTCGGCGCCATCCTTACATTGACATTCCTCCCAAGCATTTCAGACAATGTTTATGCGCAAATAGGACTCATCACGCTCATAGGACTTGCTGCGAAGAATGCTATCCTGATCGTGGAATTTGCAAAGGTGCGTGTTGACAGGGGAGAAGAGCTTATCCAGTCCACCATGGAGGCAGTACGGTTGCGCTTGCGGCCGATTGTTATGACCTCCATGGCATTTATCCTCGGCGTTTTGCCTCTTGTATTTTCCAACGGAGCAGGAGCAATAGCGCGCAGAACAATAGGGTTCACCGTTCTCGGCGGAATGTTGGCAGCCTCTACTCTTGCTATTTTCATTGTCCCGGTGCTCTTCGTCATTATCACACGTCTGTCGTATGGCCGGCAGAAACTCGAATATTTACTGGCTCACCATGAAGAATTGGTGGAAAAAGCTAAAAGAGTAGAACAACAGAACATCGATCCCGAATTAGAATATGATTTGCAAAAAGCACGCGAACTCCATAAGCCCGTTCAAGAATGATCGCTAATACATTTATCAAAAGGCCGGTCACCGCTATCGTTATATCTGTTGTGTTGATGATATCGGGCATTCTCTGTATAACGAACCTAGCCGTTGATCAATATCCGAATATAACACCGCCTGCTGTCTCAGTAAGCGGTCAGTATACAGGCGCGGATGCCCAAACAGTGGAACAAACGGTGGCCACTCCGGTTGAAGAGCAGGTAAATGGTACACCTGGAATGGAATACATGCAGAGCACGAATACCAACACCGGGGCGATGCGCCTCAATGTAACGTTTAAGGTTGGGACCAATGTTCATATTGCCGCATTAAATGTTCAGAACCGCGTGGGAATCGCTGCTCCCTTGTTGCCTTCCGATGTAAGCCGCCTTGGTCTTACAGTGCGAGCGCGCAATCCGAGTCAACTTATGCAGATAGCCATCTACTCGCCGAAGGGAACCCACGGCATTACGTTTCTCGATAATTACACCAGTGTATTTATAGAAGATGCCTTGCTCCGTGTACCAGGCGTTGGCGATGTTAATACGCGAACAGACAATTTTAGCATGCGTATCTGGATGAATCCCGAAAAAATGGCATCACATGGTTTGACTCCTCAGGATGTCATTTCCGCTCTCAATGCACAGAATGTGCAGGTAGCAGCGGGCTTGGCAGGTGCTCCCCCACAACAAAGTACACAAACATTTGAATTAGGTATTCTTGTTAACGGTCAGCTAAAAAAAACCTCCGATTTCGAAAAAGTTATCGTTAAAACGATCCCATCTACCGGTGATCTTGTTTATCTTAAAGATGTGGCAAGGGTAGAATTGGGTAAGTTCACATTTTCCAGCAACTCATTTGTCGATGGGAAACGAGCTTCCATCCTGATGGTATACCAGACTCCAGGAAGCAACGCCCTAGAAACGGCAAATAATGTCTACGCAACGCTGGAGAAACTGAAAAATTCGTTTCCGGCCGATGTTGATTATAAAGTGCCTTTTGAATCAATTACCATTATAAAAGTTTCCATGAATGAAGTCATCGGCACATTGCTGAAAGCGCTGGGTCTTGTCGCCATCGTCGTCTTCTTGTTTCTTCAGAACCTGCGATCCACACTTATACCTATTCTTGCCATTCCCGTATCGATCTTAGGCACCTTCTGTTTTTTCATCCCGCTTGGGTTTACGATCAACACGCTTACCATGTTCGGTTTTGTGCTTGCCATCGGCATTGTTGTGGACGATGCTATTATTGTCGTAGAAGCGATACAGCATTATATCGACGAGTACCACTTGTCCGCGAAAGAGGCCGCCTACCGGGCCATGAAGGATATATCGGGACCGGTTGTGGCCATTGCACTTATCCTCGCAGCTGTCTTCGTACCCGTAGGTTTTATACCGGGCATTGTAGGACGTTTGTATCAGCAGTTCGCCATTACCATCGCGATATCGGTGATATTATCTGCTTTCGTTGCATTATCGTTAACACCGGCACTTTGTACGATCCTTCTCAAGCCATCACATATAAACAAAAAATCCCGATGGCTTGGTAAGTTTTTCTATCATTTCAATAATTGGTTTGGAACGTTGACAAATGACTATGTCCAAACTGTAAAGCGCAGCATCAAGGCGTCAAGATACATCGTCATTTTGCTTATCTGTATTTGTGTTGCGGCTGTTTTGTTATTCAAGAAGAAACCATCGGGTTTTATTCCTTCCGAAGATGGCGGACGCCTGTACGTTACGTATCAAATGTCCGAAGGGTCATCGACTGCACAATCCGTAGCGGTCATTACGAAACTTATGGAGATCGTAGGCTCCACCTCAGGCGTGAATCACTATTCGGCTTTATCTGGTCTGAACATACTGAATTCCGGCACCACGTCTAATTCCGGTACTATCTTTTGCATGCTTAAACCATGGGAAGAACGGACAAAGCCGGAGGAACAAATACCTGGCATTATGGATGTGTTAAGAAAACGCATTACCGCCGCAGGTATTGACAACGCCAATATAGTAGTTATTCCGCCCCCGCCCATTAGCGGCATAGGGCAGGCAGCGGGATTCAGTATGCAAATCGAACAGGGCAGCACGAGCGATGATGTTCATGCATTTGAATCTGTCGTCAAAAAATTCGTAGCCGAGGCGCATAAGAATCCGGCAATATCGACCGCATTTAGTTATTATAGTGCACATACGCCCAGCTATGAGCTTACGCTGGATCGTGAAAAATGTGAAAAGCTGGGAGTGAATATTGCAGATGTCTTTAAAACGATGCAAGCGTATATGGGTAGTTTGTTTGTGAATAACTTTACGCTGTACGACCGTATGTACCATGTTGTTGTGCAGGCAGATACAACCTATCGTGCGTTGATATCGGATCTTAATAAATACTATGTGCGTAACCAGCGAGGGGAGATGGTGCCTTTTAGCACGCTCGTCAGTTACAAAGCAACGGAAGCCCCGCCGCTGATAACACATTTCAATATTTTTCGCTCTGCAGAAGTGGATGGATCCACCCCGCCTGGATACAGCACCGGGGATGGAATAGACGCCCTGAGAGCCACAGCAGCAAAGGCCTTACCGCATGGATACACGTATGAGTTTTCAGGATTGAGCTATGAAGAGATAAAAGCGGGGTCGGCCACAATCTATATTTTTATTTTCTCCATCACGTTTGTATTTCTATTTCTGGCCGCACTCTACGAAAGTTGGTCGGTGCCTCTTACTGTTTTGCTTCCGGTGCCAATAAGTGCATTTGGCGCCATTCTCATGCTGATATGCACGCCGCGCCTTACCAACAATGTGTACGCACAGATAGGGCTCATAACTTTGATAGGGCTCTCTGCAAAGAATGCTATTCTTATTGTTGAGTTCGCAAAGGTGCGTGTCGACCGAGGAGAAGAGCTTATCCAATCCACGCTGGAAGCAGTCAGGCTGCGGTTACGCCCCATTATTATGACTTCCATGGCATTTATTTTAGGCGTTATGCCGCTTGCTTTCGCAACAGGAGCGGGCGCGGTAGCGCGGAATACCATTGGATTTACCGTTCTTGGCGGTATGCTCGCAGCCTCGACTCTTGCGATATTGATTGTCCCGGTCCTATTCGTTATTATCACCCGCCTTTCGTACGGTAAGAAGGAGCTTGACTATCTCCAGGCCCATCACGAGGAATTGATGGAACGAGAAAAGAAAATAGAACAACAGAAGATCGATCCGGAGTTGGAGTATGAGATGACTCATAATTATGACAAAAAAATAAACAGCAAGGGTTGACCTGCCTAAGATTAATTGCCAAGGATAAGTTAGTGTTTTTTATTATCAAGCATTGGTAGCCTAATAAGGAAAAAATATTTCGGATCAGGTATGGACAACATCACAAACCGCTGTGTTGCAAAATCTTTCCAACGGAATTTAATTGGTTCATTTCTCAATTTACTATAATGGTAAGTACAAGAACATATAGCAGACAAATAGTTAACTAAATATGTGAGTTCCCCTAGTAAGATTTGAACTTTTTTCACAGGCTTGCAAAAAGTGTTAGCAATTTGATTGGTAAACTCATAAACCCAGTGCCCCCCAACGAGATTTCCCGATTTCAACGGGATGTTCCAGACTTGAAAAAACCACCGGTGCCTAAAATACGTCGAATTCAAAACCTTTGGAGATGTTTTTAACCCCAAAAACAGGTCAAGGGTTAGCAAATGTGTTAGCAGCTGCCTCTGATCAAACTAACACGTTCATTATGCGAATAAGATAAAATATATCTGATTTTCATGCAAACAGAACGGATGATTCAAATAAGTTCAGCTTTGTTCGTAATATTGCCGAACGAGTAGTAGAACAAAATAATCAGCTTATTCAAAAACTCGAATCGCTGATAGAAGAAGGAGTGCCATTCTGACTCACTTGTTTACCTTATTATGGGTAATCCAAGCGG
>Ga0182011_10001863_pt1 | contig 18244 bp, 18 predicted proteins | sample 711E1DmetaG_FD_120481 | JGI IMG/M metagenome (GOLD analysis project Ga0182011, IMG submission 120481) | Permafrost microbial communities from Stordalen Mire, Sweden - 711E1D metaG | ecosystem: Environmental > Terrestrial > Soil > Wetlands > Permafrost | place: Sweden: Stordalen | collected... | reverse complement strand
TCGCTGCACAAAAACAAGGGCCAAAGGCCCGCTCTATACCAGCCTAGGCCGAAGGCCTAGGGTTGCGTTCCGTACAAAGACAAAGGGCTGAAGGCCCGAACTATACTTCAACGAACTTCTGACATAGGACACGAGTGAAAAGCAACCGTTGTTATCAAGTGCCGATTTCCGCGCAGTTTTTCCCGCATCGGGTCAGGACTGCGTAACATCAGTTGGTAATAGACTCATGGGCCTTGGCATGCGGATTTACCGGGAAATTTGCGGAAATTATTTTTGATTCCTGCGATTGCCCGTGGTTGGTCCTCCGACTACAGCGGCCCAAACTTCCGACTTCAACAGCCCCCCTCTGCCGGAATCCGTCGAAGACAGTAAACTTCTAGCAGAGGATTGCCTCAGACAATCCCCGACGAAAGGCTTAGCTTGAAGTTTCTCGGCACACTGCTCCTCCTCGCGCTGCTAGCAACCGGTTTTGTAGCCTACCAGATCTACGTCCCCATCGGCCCGGGCTCGGGTACATCCGACGCCGACGCCACGTACGTCGACATCGCTTCCGGCACTGGCACGCAGGCCATTGCCGCGCAGCTTGAGGCCGCTGGAGTCCTGCGCTCTCGTTACGTCTTCGACCTTCTGCGCGCCGTCAAGCGCGGCAAACTCATCGCCGGCGAGTATCGCTTCAACCACCCGGCCAGCGCCGCCGAAGTTTACGCTCGCATGTTGCGCGGCGACGTCTACACCATCGTCGTCAGCATTCCCGAGGGCTACAACCTCTTCGACATCGCGCAGACGGTCGCCAACACCGGTCTGGCCACGCGCGACGAGTTCCTCACCGCCGAGCGCAGTCAGACCAAGCTCATCGCCGATCTCTCGCCCAACGCCCCCTCGCTCGAAGGCTATCTCTTCCCCGACACCTACCGATTCCCGCGCCACACCACGCCCGCCCAGATGCTGGCCACCATGGTCCACCGCTTCCGTCAGACCGCCGCGCAACTTGACCTCACGCAGATCTCGCCCGAAGACCTTAATCGCACCGTAATCCTCGCCTCGCTGATCGAAAAAGAGGTCCGTCAGGACGCGGAGCGCCCGCTCGTCGCCAGCGTCTTCACCAACCGCCTTGCGCAAAACATGCCTCTGGCTACCGACCCCAGCGTCATCTACGCGGCTCTGCTTGCGAATCATTATCGAGGCACGATCTACGCCTCCGACCTCCAGTTCGATTCGCCCTACAACACCTACCGCCATACAGGACTGCCTCCCGGCCCCATCGCCAACCCGGGTGTCGCAGCGTTGAAGGCGGCGCTGGCTCCGGCACACACCGACTATCTCTACTTTGTCTCCGACGCCGACGGCCACAGCCGCTTCTCCTCCACGCTCCAGCAGCACGACCAGCAGGTAGCGTCCTATCGTCGAGCTATGAATCCTCCTCCGCCTCCTCCCGTTCCCACCGCCCCTCGTGTTCGACCCCACACCCATTCTCGTGCGCGAACACACACACACGCCCGGTAATCCGCTGCGGATTCGGATGTTCCCCACATTCACTGCACTTTGCAGCGCCTTAAGCCGATTCCTCGGGTAGAAACAATTTGCTAAATAGTCCCTACCCGTACCGCTTGCCAGATATACTGAATATTGGTGCCAATGAAGCTTAAACATGCCGCTGCCGTAGCGTTGCTTGCCATGACTCCGGCTCTCACTGGGTGTCTGCGGTACCGTACGCGCAGCGTGATGAAGACGCGTCCGCCAGCGGTCGTCTACATCTCGACCCTCGACCAGTTGCTCCATCAGCTGAACGCCCGCAACGCCGCGCTTCAGAGCATGACGCTCTACGTCCAAATCCAGATCAGCACGGGAGGCAGTCTTCAGGGCGAGGTCAAGGACTGGCACGCCCTGAGCGGCAACATCATCATCGGCAGCCCGGAGCAGATCCGCGTCCTTCTGGTGCTCCCCGTCGTCGGCAGCCGAGCTCTCGATATGATTTCGGACGGCAAAAGCTTCAAGATGTTGATCCCGCCCTACAATTGCGCCATTACCGGATCCGACGTCGTCACCAACAGCGCGCAGAAGGGCATCTACAGCCTGCGCCCCGCCGTCATTCTCGATTCGATGCTCATCCGCGGCTTCAGCAAAGACGATCTTGTCTCCATGACGCAGGACAGCCGAACCTACCCCAATCCCAAGAAGCGCAAAGAGCTGATCGACGAGCCGGACTACGACATTCAGTTTCTCTCGCAACCGCAGGGGCAGGTCGCCCGCAGCCTGCGTGTGTTGCACGTCAGTCGCGCCAACCTGCTGCCCTACCGGCAGGACATCTACAACGCCGAGGGTAAGGTCGCCACACAGGCGCTCTACAGCAACTACCGGAAGTTCGGCAACCTTGACTTTCCCACTAAGATCGTCATCCAGCGCCCGCTCGACGAGCTAGGCTTGACCATCACCATCACCAAAGCGACCTTCAACCAGAAGCTTGACGCCGATCAGTTCGACCTCGGCCCCATCCCGGAGAGCTTCAAGCGGCAGAACATGGACGATCCAGTTAGCGCCGCTACAAACCCGTGCGCCGCGCATGCGCCGCAATCGACGCATTGATCTCCAGCGCCAACGCCAGTGCCGCCCGACCTGCCTCTGCCGTCACCTCCGGCTGAGTGCCCGTGTGCGACGCCTCCACAAACGAGGCAATCTCCATCCGCAGCGGCTCGCCGGGTTCGACCGGAACCTTGCTCAACGCGAGTCCTGGCGCAGGTTGGCCGCTTGCCGCAGCCTGCGTAGCCAACGCGGCCAGTTGCGCCAAGTCGAGTCCCGCCGCCGCCGTCACGTCGATCAGCAGCAGATCCTGCCGCGCAAAGTCCAGCGACAAATACTGATGTGGCTGAAAGAATCGCATCTTGCGGACGCGTTCCGTGCTGACGCGGCTGGCGGTAAGATTCGCCACGCACCCGTTCTCAAACTCCAGCCGCACGTTGGCGATGTCGACTTTGCGCGATAGCACCGGCAAACCGACGGCTCGCACCTCGCGCACCGTCGAGTCCACCAAACTCATCACTAGATCGAGGTCGTGAATCATCACGTCCAGCACCACGTCCACGTCCAGCGAGCGCGGAGTGAAGATGCTGAGGCGATGCACCTCGAAGAACATGGGACGGTTGAGCAGGCCGCGTACCGCGCGTACCGCCGGATTGAATCGTTCCAGATGCCCGACCTGCACGACGCGGCCCAGCTCGCGCGCCAAGCGCACAATCTCGTCAGCCTCGGCAAGGCTGGTCGCGATGGGCTTCTCAATCAGCAGATCGACGCCCGCGCGCAGCAGCACTCGCGCGCACTCGGCGTGTGCCACCGTCGGTACGCAGACCGAGGCTGCATCCAGCTTGATCGCCGCCAGACACTCGTCAATTGTGGCGAACGCGGCAATATCGTACTTCTCCGCCGCCGCCGCACGGGTCGCTTGGTTGGCGTCGACGACGGCGACCAGCCGCACCGGCTCGCCCGCCAGTTCCAGCTCGCGATAGACCCGCAGATGGTTGCGCCCGAAGGCTCCCGCGCCCACCACGGCCACCCGCAACGGCCCCTGATTTCCGCCAGAATTCACCATTTTGCCCCATTGTCATTCTGAGCGTAGCGAAGAATCCCCGCATTTTGCTTTTGTTGTTGCTGCTGTCGATTCCCCACCTACTTCACCGGAGTCTCAACCGCCTGCCGACAGCGCGTGTAAAGCTCCAGCAGCTCGGAGACTTGATCTTCGGGCTTGGCTGCGGGCGTCACGCCGAAGCCGGTTCCGCCAGCAGTTTTCGTTCCAACATGCGCCTGTGCGGCCACAAACTTCAGTAGGTCCAGCGCAATATCCTCGGTGCTGCGAGCCGCGTTGTTCTCCATAATCATTCGTCCCCTTCGTCGTATTCCAATCCCGATGCTAACGCAAAACCGTTGTGAGTTGGTAGTTGTGAGCAGTGAGCGGGTAGTTGTGAGCGGTGCGGCGTGAGCTCTCAGTTCGTCGCAGGCTTCTTCGTGGATGGTTCGCGGAAGAGGCGAATCTCCCGCGCCGACCGTTGCGCACGCAGTCCTCCGCTGAGTTGCAGCGTTCCCCCGCCGCGCGCCGACCCCACCGGAGCATCCGATCCCGCAAGGCCCGCCAGCGCCAACAGCCGGGCCGTCTCGTCGAAGCTGAGCCGCGCGCCCAGTGTCCGAGCCGCCGCGCGCAGCACACGACGCCGCAGTGCAGGATCAAGCGCGCGCAGACGGTCGATCTCAATGGCGACAGACTCTCCCGATGTCCCACCCGCCGCGCGTCCTCCTCCTCGAACGGGTTTGCCGGGAAGCAGCATCTGCGGCAGAATCCTGCCCAGCTCGACTTGCCAGCGCGTCTCGTCCTCGCGCGCCAGCTCGGCCAGATTCGCCAGCGCCTGATCGATGGCGGGATTCTCCGCGCGTAGCACCGGTAGCACGGAGTGGCGAATCCGGTTGCGCGTGAAGGTCTCGTCGGCGTTGGAACCATCCGTGCGCCAGCCTTGCCCGCGCGCTTCGAGGTACGCGACCAACTCGGCGCGACGCACCCCAAGCAGCGGGCGCAGAATCTTCCCTGGCTTCGTCGCGTGGGGGACAAGCACGACCGGATGAATCCCGCCCAGCCCTTCGGTCCAAGCTCCGCGCAGCAGCTTCATCAGCACGGTCTCTGCCTGGTCGTCCAGCGTGTGCGCGGTCAGCACGCTGTCGGCGTGTCCCTCGGCGATCAGGCGATGGAAGACCTCGTAGCGCAGGTTGCGCGCGGCCTCCTCGATCGTCTCCGGCTGGCCGTTGGCGCGGGCTTGAGCGATGCGGTCGGGAACGCTGGCTCGGTGGACGTGCAGCGGGACAGCGAGGCGTTGGCAGAGCTGCTTGACGAAGGCGAGGTCAGCGTCGGCCTCGTCGCCGCGTAGCCCGTGGTGGACATGCACTGCCGACAGACCCACGCCCAGTCCATTGCGCGGCAGGGCGTTCGCCTCGTGTAGCAGCAACAGCAGTGCCACCGAGTCCGCGCCTCCTGAGACCGCCGCGCAGACGCGGTCTCCCGGGCGAATCGAGCTGCGATCAAGTGTAGGAGTTGTCATGCGATCAGGCTTCGGTCCAGTTCTCAATCTGTAGCGGCGGGCTGAGGCGTTGATAGTGGCGCGTGTTGTTGGTGACCAGCACGGCCTCGAGCGAGAGAGCGTGTGCGGCGATCATCATGTCCAACTCGCCGATGGGTTGGGCCGAGCGAGCAAGCGAGAAGCGGATGTCCGCGTAAGCCTCTGCGGCTGGGCCGTCCCAATCGAGAATCTGTGCCAGATGTAGGAACCAGAGAACCTCATCGCGTCGTGGATCGTGTTGCGGAAGAGTCTTGATGCCGTAAAGCATCTCCGCCTTGGTAACGGCGGAGAGGAAGATGCTGCCGGGAGGAGTGAATCGAATCTTCGCGTCCAGCACAGAGTTTCCTCCTCGAAGCAGGTAGCTTGCTATATCTGTGTCGAGGAGATACGAGATGTGATTCATTCGGAGAAGAGCTTTCGGTCGACGGGTGGGCGATTCATGGGGCGTTCCTTCATGAACTCAGGATCGCGTGGGGTTTGCGCAAGGTGATCCAGAAACGCGTCCCAGCTATCGGCGGGCTGGACTGCGGGAGCGATGGGAGCAAGGACAATCTCCCCGGTTGACTCGATCTCGCGTACTGAAACCGGGCCATTGGGCAGACGAACTCTGCCCGCGAATCGGACAACGGTGCTGAATCCTTCTTCGGTCACATTCGCGGTCTGTGCAGTAGCCATTGAGGTGCTCCTTTCCCGGTTTGCAAGTAATTATAGAACCTTTCGGCTGCAAACTTGTTATACTTCGTTGGCTATGCGAGTCTTTGTAATACTTCCGGCAGCAGGGATTGGGACGAGGATGTCCGTAGGTAGTGCGGTGGGTGCAAGCGCGCCCACTCCGAAGCAGTTTCTAACCATTGCAGGCGTTCCCGTGCTGGTCCACTGCCTGCGCGCGTTCCTTGCGGTCGAGCGCGTCGAGGCCATCTACGTCGCCGTGCGCGCGACCGAGATTGAACGCGTTCGCGCGCAGATCGACGAGTTCGGCGTCGCCAGCAAGGTTCACGTCGTCGAGGGGGGCGATCAGCGCCAGCAGTCGGTCGCAAACGCCTTGGCGCATCTAGTCGCCGACGGCGGCTGCATTGACGACGACATTGTTCTGGTCCACGACGCGGCGCGTCCGCTGATCGACGCCGACACCATCAACCGCACCATCGACGCGGTCGCCGAACACGGCGCGGCCATCGTCGGACTGCCTGCGGTCGATACGATCAAGCAGGTCGAGCGCACCGCCCACGGAGCCCTCGTCACTGCCACCATTCCCCGAGAGCGCATCGTGCAGGCGCAGACGCCGCAGGGCGCACGCTGCTCGCTGCTGCAACAGGTCTTCGCCGAGGCAGAGGCGGACGGCTTTACCGGCACCGACGAGGCCAGCCTGCTGGAGCGTGCTGGCATCCCTGTGTCCGTGGTTCCCGGCTCGGCTAAAAACTTCAAAATCACCCAGCACGGAGACCTCGAACTCGCCGAGTTCTACCTGAGCAAAGCAACCACGGATTTGCACGGATGAACACGGATCAAGAACAGGCAACAGCGCAAGACGGCCCAGGGAATGAGCTTGGGCGTTTTGGCGGACTTCACGCGGATGTGACGGATCGGATCTTGAAGGTTTTCTATGAGGTCTACAACGAGTTAGGCGGCGGATTTCTGGAGAGCGTTTATCATAAGGCGTTCGCTATAGCACTAAGGCAGGCTGGACTCGCGGTCTCGGATGAGGTTGCCGTTCCGGTGTATTTTCGCGGTACGGTGGTTGGAGATTTTAGAGCCGACCTCACGGTCAACGGACGTGTCCTGCTCGAATTGAAAGCAGTATCGGCTTTAGATAAAGCGCACGAGGGGCAAATCCTCAACTATCTGCGGGCAACGGATTTCGAAACCGGACTTCTGCTCAATTTTGGACCGAAGCCTCAGTTCAAACGTTTTCTTTTGGATAATCAACATAAGAAAATCCGTGTTTATCCGTGTGAATCCGTGGTCAGTTAGTTGGAAAGGGCGAATCGATGAGTATGAGGATTGGCGTTGGCTTTGACTCGCACGTCTTTCAGGCGGGGGTTCCGCTGGTCATCGGCGGGCTGAAGATTGAGCACTCTGAGGGCCTCGCGGGCCACTCGGACGGCGACGTGCTGCTGCACGCTATCACCGACGCGCTGCTCGGAGCGGTCTCGGCGGGCGACATCGGCACCTTCTTTCCGCCCAACGATCCGCGCTGGAAGGGTGCGGCATCCAGCGTGTTTTTGCAGACGGCGCTGGAGGAGATTGCGACGGCAGGCTATCGCATCGTCAACATCGACACGGTGCTGATTCTGGCGCGCCCGAAGATTGCCCCCATCGCCGGAGAGCTGCGCGAGCGTGTCGCCCACCTGCTTGGAATCCATCCCGGCGAGGTCGGCATCAAGGCCAAGACGCCCGAGGGCCTTGGCCTGGACCACACCGCCGTTGCTCACTGCACGGCGCTGCTGGAGAGCCTGCCCGTGCCCGAGCCGCTGGACCACATGACCGCAACCGCCGAGGCTGGTTCCGAGGAGGAGCTGAACGCCGTCGTCGAGGGGTTGATTGGCGGACGACGAGATCTTTCCGCCCTAGGCCGCAAGGTGACGCCCTTCGACACCGACGACCTGACCTAGAACGATCCCGGCGCGCAGTGGGGGAAGGCGTAACACCGATCTTCACCGACAGGCACCGATTTTTAGACAAAGCGATTTAATGCGAATCGCGGCGTGACTTCCACCTGCGGCTTTCATTTCGCCGTCGAATATAAGTACTAGGTCTTTGACTGCGTAAATTTGTGCGATCCCACCCTTTCGGCAAGAACAAGTACGCCACAAGGATGAGGCACCCACTGAGGTACAGCTTCAAGCGGTTAGAGACCTAGATGTTTTGCTGTAGGAGATTGCGATTTGAGCGGTGAAGGTGGAGTGGAGTTTTCGGCAGTGGTGACGGACATTCAGATGGAGTCGCAGGCAGGCGTGTCGGCGCGCTGGAGGATGGCGCTGGACCGCACGAGTTTTGCCGTGGGCGATGTGGGTGTGCTGCACGCGGTGGCGCGCAGCGGGACGCGCATTGAGGTTCCTGTGTTGGAGGTTATTGTGGATGAGGCGGGCGATCTGTGGCATGTGGTGGAGAAGCCGCTGGCCGCTGGCACCGACGTCGTCGGTCAAGTCTCGCGCTGAGGGTGCTTCTGCGCGCTGTGAAGCAGCATTGCCAGTGGAATGCAGAGCAGCGCGAGCGAGCCCAGCAGACGGAAGTTGTCGGCGTAGGCCAGCAGGGAAGCCTGCTGTTGAAGGCTTTGGTAGATCATCCCCAGAGCTTTGCGGTGCGCGTCATAGCTGCCCAAACCACTCGCGTAGAACTTCGCCTGTAGGTTCTGAATTAGACCCACCGTCGTGAAGTTCTCCGTCGTGAGATGCGCGGCGAGATAGTTCTGATGGTCTTGCGATCCGCGCACCAGCATGGTGGTGACGCTGGCAATCCCGATGCTGCCTCCGATGTTGCGCATCAGGTTGTAGATGCCGGCGGCGTTGCCGATCTCGCTCTTGCGCAGCCGTCCCATGGTCAGCGTGGTCATGGGAACGAAGATGAAGCCGCCGGAGAATCCATTGATCAGGTTAGGCAGTGCGACCGAGGTCATGGAGATTCCAAGGTTGATGTGGCTCAACAGCAGTGTCGAGTAGCCGAAGATCGCAAAACCAAACGCGATCAGGATGCGACCGTCGATCTTTCTGACTAGGTATCCGGCCAGGATCATGGAGATCATCGAGCCGATGCCGCGCGGGCTGACCGACAGTCCGCTGTCCATCGCGGAATAGCCCATCAGCGTTTGCAGAAAGAGAGGCAGTATCGCCGTGGAGCCGTAGAGAACGAATCCGTAGATGGTTGTGATGAGCGTGCCGACGGCGAAGTTGCGGTTGGCCAGCACGCGTAGTTGCACAATGGGGTCGCGGCTCATGAACTCGCGAACGATGAAGCCGATCAGCGCGACAACGGAGATCGCCGTGGCCCACCGAATCCAAGTGGTACCGAACCAGTCGACTTCCTGCCCTTTGTCCAGCACCAACTGTAGCGTGGCGAGCCAGAGGGCCATCAAACCAAAGCCAAGATAATCGATGGCTCCGCGAAAGGCCTGCTTGATGTAGGGAGGATCTTCGATAAACATCTTCGTCATCAGCAGTGCCAGCACGCCAATCGGAAGATTGATGTAGAAGATCCAGCGCCACGAGTAGCTGTCGGTAATCCAGCCGCCCAGCGTCGGACCGATCACGGGTGCAACCACGATGCCGACGCCATAGACGGCCATCGCCGTGCCTTGCTGGCTGGGCGAAAAGCTCTCCAGCAGGATCGACTGCGCCAGCGGCTGCATTCCGCCGCCGCCGATGCCTTGCAGAACCCGGGCGAGGATCAGCATCGGCATGTTGATGGCGATGCCGCACAGCAGCGAGGCTACGGTGAAGGTGAGGATCGAGAGTACCAGCAAGCGCTTGCGCCCGATGCGCCGCGCGATCCAACTGCTGGCGGGAAGCATGATGGCGTTGGAGACCAGGTAGCTGGTCAGCACCCAGGTCGATTCGTCGGTGGAGGCCGAAAGGTTGCCAGCGATATGGGGCAGAGCGACGTTCGCCACCGACGAATCCAGTATCACCATGAACGTCGACAGCATGACCGTGGCGGCAATCGTCCAAGGGTTCGACGAGGACTTCCACTCTGCGTGATCCGCGTCGTGTTTGCGGTCCGCAAGGTGTGCCGGAGTGTCGTGCGTAGTGACTTGAGTGGTCGTGGTTCCTGCTCTCTGGGAGTCGCGTTAGAGGAGAACGCCTGTCAGCATTGCAACTGACTACATAGTCAGCATACTGTACTCGATGGTCATAAATGGCCTGAGACGCCGTTGTTCAGCGGAGAATGCATCGCAGGAGCAGGATGAAAACCAAGCAACAGATGGTCTGTGAGTTTCGTCGCAAGGAGATTGTCGCTGCCGCGCGGTCGGCTTTTGCGCGCAAAGGATTCGTCGACACCGTTGTGGACGAGATCGCCAAGGATGCTGGGATCGCGAAGGGGACTGTCTATCTCTACTTCCGCTCCAAGAGGGAGATCTACCGCGCCGTTCTGCACGACGACATGGCATCGCTGAACCGCAGTACGCTGGAGCGGATCGACGAGGCAAAGAGCCTGCGAGACAAAATCGATGCCTTTATCCTCGTCCGATTGGAGAATGCAGAGACGAAAAAAGAGTTCTTTCGCATTATGGATACGGAATCGGGCAGCCTGTCGTTTACGCGCAGGCAGTACCGCGATTGGCTGCGCGAGCCGGTGCTGCGACTGGCAACGGCCATTGAGCAGGCAAGCCAATGCGGGGAGATCCGCAGCGTGCCCAGCGAGCGTGTGGCGTGGATGATCGCCGACATGACACGGGGAACCATTCAGCGGCGATTGCTGGCGCAGGACGGAACTTCGCCGAGCGAGGACGTCGAGTTCCTGCGCAACTTTATCTGGGCAGCGCTGGGAATTGACGGGAGTGAGAAGCGCGTCCGCTTCGCTGAATATCTCGCAGCAACATTGTCGCCTGCGGGTGCGTGGACGACAACGCGTTTTGCTCACGACAAGATCGCGGTAAGTGCATAGAATAGGTGCGTGACACATTCCTTCGAAGTCGGTTCCGTTCCGGTTGGCCGCGGCCAACTCTTCCTGATCGCTGGACCCTGCGTGATCGAGTCGGAGACGCACGCGCGCTCGATGGCCGATGCGATTCAGCGTATTACGTCTGACCTTGGCGTTCCGTACATCTTCAAGGCCAGCTATGACAAGGCGAATCGCACCAGCATTCGCAGCTTTCGCGGGCCGGGGTTGATTGAAGGCGCGCGGATTCTGCGTGCCATCGCCGAGAGCAACGGGCTGCCCATCCTGACGGACGTGCATACGCCGGAGGACTGTCTGCGGCTGACCAAGGCGCTGGGACCAATTGAGGCGGTGCTACAGATTCCAGCGTTTCTGTGCCGCCAGACCGACCTGCTGGTTGCGGCGGCGCATACGGGGCGGGCGATCAACATCAAGAAGGGGCAGTTCGTTGCGCCATCGGACATGCAGTTCGCCGTGCTGAAGGTGCGCGACACTATCGCAGGATTGAACAACGGCAAGACGGCGCGAGTGATGCTGACCGAGCGCGGAGCCACCTTCGGATACAACAACCTAGTGGTCGACATGCGCTCGCTGCCGACGATGCGGCGTTTTGCGCCGGTGGTCTTCGACGGAACGCACTCGGTGCAGACGCCCTCGGCGGCCAATGGAGTGAGCGGCGGTCAGCCGGAGTTTATCCCAGTGCTGGCGCGGGCGGCAGTGGCGGCGGGCGTCGATGGCGTCTTTTTGGAGGTCCACGACGACCCGGCGCAGGCGAAGTCGGATGGGGCAAACGCGCTGCGACTGGACAAGCTGAAGGCGCTGCTGGAGCAACTGCTGGCGGTTCATGCGGTGGTTTCGGCAACAAAATAAGAAGCTGTCAAAGACTGTCCTGCCAGCCCGACCCGCTACGCGCGGGGTGGCCACTTCGTGGCATGTGTTCGGGGGGGGCTGAACGAACTACCTGAATCCTCCCGTTGGTTGGCACGAACGTTGCCATCCGACCAACGGGAGGACCGAGCGAAGCAGTAAAAAGGCGTGTGAACGCCTACTGGTTGAAGTTCTCCTCTTCCTCTTCGACCAGACCGTAGCGACGGAGGAGGTTGGGGAGGTTCTGCGAGAAGGCGGCGCGGGGCATGACTGTGTCACAGCCGGCCTCGACGGCTTTGACGCGCAGATCGTTTTGCAGGTGAGAGAGGAAGCCGACGATTGAGGTGCTCTTCTTCAGCTTGGCCTTCAGCTTGGGGATCAGCGTCATGGGCTTGGCTGCGGCGTTGTTCAGGTCGAAGACGATCAGGCCGGGGCGATCTTCCTCGGCGGCTCCGGTCAGCTCGGCAATGGCCTCTTTTTCGTTCTTGATGAAGGCGACCTTGACGCCCAGCTTGCGCGCCGTCTCGGTGATCTTGGCGTTGAAGAAGAGATCTTCGATGAAGAAGTAGATTTTGGTCGGAGCGTCATCTGGGATAGGAATCGCGCGGCCTACCGAGTAGTCGATGGGCTGCGAGTCGCTGACATAGGTGCGCGAGTTGCCGCCTCCGCGGGGCTGATAGTTGCCCGAGGCCTCTATCGTAGAGGGCGATGCGTCGGCGAAGTTGCCGTTGACCGCACGGTAGCTGTGATCCATGGGGCCGACAAAGCTGCGAGGGCCGCGCTGCTGCTTGCCCTTGCGCTTGAAGCTGCCTCCGTTGCCGGGCTGATGGCTGTTGCTGTCGCGGTATCCCGCGCCATTGCTGTTCCCATTTCCATTGCCCGCTGCGCTGGTCTGATTGCCGAGATTATCCGCAGATCGCCCGCGATCCCGGTCGCGGAACTTCTTCTTCCAGCGCTTGGTGGCTGGAGCCGCACCTGCTTGCTGCTGCGCCGCGCCCGCCTGACCGTTCTGCTGTGGCTGGTTCTGGGAGGTGGAGTCCGGGGACTGTTCGCCTGCCTGTAAATCGCCGACAAACTGACCCGCAGCATTCTGACCATTGCTTTGAGCGCCCTGCTGGGCTGCGTCCGTCGACTTGTTCTTGCGCTTGCGGCGACGGCGGCGACTGCTCTTGGACTGCCCCATGCCTTGCTGGGGATTGTGCGAGGAGTCCTGCGACTGGACGTTCTGATCCATCTGTCCGTCCATCTGGTCGGGCGGTGGCGGCGGACCCTGGTACATCTGTACCTCGGGTACATTCTGCTCTGAACTCATGTTTCCACTTCCTATTGCTGGTTGGCGATCCGCGTTTCTTGCCTACGTCGACAGGTCTCTCCGCTCCCCGTGGAGACCACGGAGATGGAACCAAACCGGTTTTGCAGCGTCGGAAGAAACGGTATCAAGTTGTACTCGAACATCGTGTTACTGCATCAATTCGCGGCGACCAGAATCAAGTTTGCCACTCTGAAAACTGCCGCTGCTCACCACAGACTTTGCCAAAGCCACTGGGAACCTTCCAGAGCCTAGGACAGCCAAAGCCATCGGAATTCTTCATGGTGCGACCGCCAACAACGGCAGATCAATCACCCCTTACACGCCTTGCCCAACCATTCAGCACATTCTCGATGAGGCGCATTTGTTGGGGTCCAACGCAGCGGCACAACCGAGTCATGGAGCTGAAACCAAGGCGCTGAAACCGAGAAAGACCGCCGATTTCATGGGATACGCCTAGATCTGCATATTGCTTTGCTGCGCGAGATCCGCGTATTCCTCTGTGTATTGTTGCCGTCGGAAAGAACAGCGATCAAACAGCAGAAACCAATAGCGATCCGAACCAGTAGCGATCAAACCCAAGTGGTCTACAGCCATAAGTCGGAGCAGCCATCAGTCGGAGCCCAGTGGTCGGCACCCACTGCCGGTTCATAAGACAATGCGATCATACGCTGAAAGATAAAGGGTGGCAAGAAAAACATTTGCCAATACGAGATCGGCAGGAATCATTCTTCCCTTGAGATATTGCAAAGACTTTGGGTGGGCCACCTGCCCCTGCGATCTCGCATCAGAACTGGAGTGAGTAATCGACCATAAACGCAATACGGTTGGAGTGTTCTTTCTGCTTGGAGAGTGATTTCCAAGGGAGGGGCGATGCGATTTTTATCAAGGAGACGAGATGCCCGATTTTGGTAATCCTTTCAGCGGTCTGAAACACGATCGCTTGTTGACCCATGAGGAATTGGTGCGAGCGATTCGGTTTATGATCGCCGCTGAGTATGAAGCCACGCAGTTGTATGAGCAGTTGGCCGAATCGACCGACGTAGTGCTGGCACAGAAGGTTCTGCGCGACATTGCTGTCGAAGAGAAGGTTCATGCGGGCGAATTTCTGCGCCTGCTCAAGGAACTTCAGCCCGACGAGGAGAGCTTCTACGAAAAAGGCGCTCGGGAGGTTGAGGACGAATTTATCAATAAGGCAGGGGAGAGTGTGGACACCTCGTCCAGTAACTCAGGTAGTCAAGGTTTGGGAATCGGAAAACTACAAAGTCGAGCGTCGAAATAGGAGGCAATAAATGAATTTTCTTCGTAGAGAGCTTGCTCCGATCTGCCCGGAGGCATGGAGCGAGATCGATTCGGTGGCCAAGATTGCGCTGGTGGCCAAGTTGTCTGGGCGTAAATTCGTCGATGTGGACGGGCCGCATGGTTTGGACTACGCATCAGTTCCGCTGGGGCGGCTGACGCTGCCGGAAAAGCAGGATGGAGCGAACGTCGGATTCGGATATGGCGTACATCAGGTTTTGCCGCTGGTTGAGACGCGCAGCTACTTCAGCCTGCCGGTATGGGAGCTGGATAACGTCGAGCGCGGGGCCAAGGACATAAACCTGGATGCGGTGATCAAGAGCAGCCGAGAGATTGCCGCCTTCGAGGAGAAGGCCATCTACGACGGCTTCGCGCCGGGCGCGATTGTCGGCCTTGAGCAGGTGGTGAAAACGAAGAGGATTCGCATAGCGAAGGACGCGAACGCTGTGGTCGATGCCGTATCCAAGGGGCTGGAACAGTTGCTGAAGGACGGCGTCGCGGGGCCAGCCAATCTGGTGGTCTCTCCGTCATTGTGGGAGTTGCTGGCCCACAGCGTTCCCGGCGGCACACTGCGTTCTGTCATCGAAGGCGAGATCGGCGGGCGGGTCATCTATGCCGAGTCTTTGAAGGACGCGCTGCTTGTCTCCAGCCGCGGCGGCGATGCGGAGTTGACCATTGGGCAGGATTTCGCAATCGGATACCATACCCACTCGGCGACCGACGTTAGCCTGTTTATTACTGAGTCCTTTACGTTTCGCGTGATTGAACCAGAGGCGATTGTCGGGTTTACTGCAGCGTAGCTTGCGGCCAGTATTCGCCTGAAAACTGTTGGCATTGATCGACGACGCCTCCCGCGGCAGTACGCGCGGGAGGCGTCGCTGTAGGACTGCGATGATCTATGCCTAGCTCAGAACCGTTTGAACCGATGCGAAGTCGGCGGTGGATCCACCATCGGGTTAGTGATCGAACTGATGTTACGCGGCAGCCCGGAGTTGGAGGAGTTGGCCGTAGGCGGATCGGGACGCGTGGATGAGCAGCTTGCGGCAGAGGGCGAACGGGCTCAGTTTGCTTTTGAGGCTAAGGCATTCGAGCTTGAAGGCGGCGCAAATCGCTAGAAATACAGGGTTGCTTTGCGTCCTCAGCGTGCGCGTGGGTGACTTTGCCAGATCGGCGTTGGACTTCAAGGATTTGTGGAACACCTCCACTTGCCACCGTTTTTTGTAGGTCGTGGAGATGGTGCTGTAGTCGCAAGTCAAGTCACTGCAAACCAGATGCAATTTTCCCGTGCTGCCATCCTTGTTTGTAAAGACTTGGCGCACCAAAAGGACTTCGTTCCGATAGCCCTTGAGCCAGCCACGCACGGCGGTTTGCTCTGGAAGGTTCAGCTCTGTTGGAAGCGACGACGATACAGGTCGCAAGTTGTAACGTTATCACAGCGATTCCGCATGAAACTCGCACAGAATAGATCCATGTTGTTCGGCGAGAGAGTGGACGACACATGCCAATTGAAGTCCGTTAGTTCCCATTTCTACAGGGAAATCGGCGATTCTCCTTGCCGATGGGGTCGCTCATGGCTTTAAGAGAGGCGCAGGTTACGAGAAGTTGAAAATAAGTATTGACAATGTTTCTCCGCTATAGCTATATTGGCTGCGATCTAATGATAACGTTCTTTATTTGCCTCTGTGCTAAAGCATTACTGTTTACCCACGGTGAGTAAGGGGCTCCCTAGTGTTCGCTGTATTTGAGGAGGAAGTATCATGATGCTACATCCCTTTGGATTTATGAAATCAAGCAGGCACGTTATCAGACGGTCGCTTTCACGGCTGTTTTTGTGTCTCCTTTTTGTCGGTGTGACCGCCTCAGCCTACGGTCAGACAGCCCAGCAACTGCTGGGGCGCGTTACCGATCCCGGTGGGGCCGTGATTCCGGACGCAACCGTCACCGTCACCGACGAAGGTACTGGGGTTGCGCTCACAATAAAGAGCGGTCCGACAGGGGAATGGGTCGAGCCGTACCTCCACCCCGACACCTATACCGTCAAGGTCGAGAAGTCTGGTTTTAAAACGGAGACCGTGACTGGCATCAAGCTGGATACCGCTCAGTTGCGCCGGGTGGATACAAAGTTGCAAATAGGCTCGGAATCGATCTCGGTTTCAGTGACCGCCAACCAACTCGCGCTTCAAACCGAAGACGCCAATGAAAATACCACCATTCCTTCTGCCCTTATCACGGATTTGCCGGAAAGCTTCAGAAATATCATGGTAGCGTCCATCGCGGTTGCAGGCGTCGGAAGCAAGAATGGCTTTAACAACCAACTGCCATATAGCAGCATTACCAACGGACTTGTCTTCAACAGCTCGGCTGGCTCTCTGAATCTCGATGGCGTCAGCAATATGTCGACCGGTTTTCAGACCATGTCCTACATTCCACTCGTAGACGCGGTTCAGGAGATGACGGTGAGTAATACCCCGTACGATGCGGGCGCGGCTGGATTCGCTACGGCAGGGAACATCGACGTGCATCTGAAGTCTGGAACCAATAAGCTTCACGGAACGGTCTATGAGTACTACAAGAGCACTGGACTGGATGCGAATACCTATTCCAACAACTACTTTCAGAGTCTCAACCCTACTTCGACCGCCTACGGTAGGCCCAGGCACAAGAGCAATCAGTACGGCTTCGAGTTGGATGGCCCGGTCGTCATCCCCTATCTCTATGACGGCCACAATAAGACTTTTTTCACAATTGCGGGGGAGATCTTTAACCAGACAACGCCCGGAAACAACACGTTCTCCGTCCCCGGCGTTTTTGGCCAGCCGTCCTGGTTCACGCCGGTAAATGGATATTATCAGTTCAATGGCCTGCTTGAGGCGGACAAAACAACGCAGATGACGATCTACGATCCGGCCTCCATCAATGCATCTTTATGCAACAGCAACGCCACAGTAGCCAACTGCACACGAAAGTCCTTCCTGTCGGAAGGAGCGCCGAATTCTTACTCCATTCCTGCAACACGGGTGAACCCCACGGCACTCGCTATTCTCAAATATTTCCCGGCGCCAAACCGGGCCGCACCGGTGGGTTACGCGCCCTGGCAGAATAACTATTTCATCCAGACGTCGATTGTCAGCAAGTATAAGAACTTCCTCATCAAGATCGACCACAATATCACCCAGAATGACCGGCTCACGCTACGCTGGGGGCGCTGGGACCAGTTCCAGACCTCAGACACCAATGGCTTCCCCGCAGACAACCCGGCGCGTTATGGCCAGGTACCGAATGGACAGCGTTTTCAGTCCCCGGCTGTGGAATGGATCCACACCTTCAGTCCCAATGCCATCTTCGACTTCAAGGCCAGCATCGGCATGGACGAGAACCACAACTTTGCCTCTGGCACCTTCAATCAGGGTTCTATTCCAGGTTTCCCCAACGTATCGGGAGGCATGACCCAGCCGAGTCTGTTGAACGCCTTTCCGCAGATCGGTCTCGGCAACTTCACCCAGATGGGTTCCACGGGAATCGGTTACAGCGTCCACAACCAACTCAACCTGCTCCCCACTTTTAACCTCGTACATGGCGCTCACGATATTCATATTGGATTAGATAATCGCGAGAATCAAATTTCCACGAAACAAGCTTCGGGCGGTCTTACCATCAACTCGAGCAGCAGTTGGACGCTGACGAGCGCATACGGTGCTGCGGATCCTGCTTCCGGGTCGTCGGTTGCGTCGTTTCTGCTGGACAACGGATACCTCTCTGGAGGAAACCTGGCCCAGCCAACGCAGCAGTTCGAGACATGGCACTATTGGGGGGTCTTTATTCAGGACAACTACAGGGCCTCCAAAAACCTGACACTCAATCTAGGACTGCGCTACGACTTCCCATCCCAGCCGACTGAACGACATGATCGCTACACCAATGCATTCCTGCCGGGTGTTGTGAATCCAGTGTCAGGGTATGCGACGAGTCATGGATTTACGAGCGGCGGCATCAACGGCGCTCTGACGTTCTCCGGGGTCAACGGCCAGTCACGGATTCAGATCCCCAGAGCGTGGTACATGTTTGAGCCGCGCGCTGGGTT
>Ga0182011_10001862_pt1 | contig 18245 bp, 13 predicted proteins | sample 711E1DmetaG_FD_120481 | JGI IMG/M metagenome (GOLD analysis project Ga0182011, IMG submission 120481) | Permafrost microbial communities from Stordalen Mire, Sweden - 711E1D metaG | ecosystem: Environmental > Terrestrial > Soil > Wetlands > Permafrost | place: Sweden: Stordalen | collected... | reverse complement strand
ACGGGTGTCATCCTGAGCGCAGCGAAGGATCTCGCTCTGCGTATCTTCTTGAAAATGCACAGGGCCAGATTCTTCGCTTCGCTCAGAATGACAGTTTCGAAGAGTTTTTCCGCAGCCTGCTAGAAGCGCCATCAGGCACTTTTGTATTAGATTCATCCTATGTGTGGCATTTGCGGAATCTTCAATTACGGAACGCGCGCGCCCGCCGATCGTGCTGCCCTGAAACGCGCCACGGACGCCATGGCGCACCGTGGGCCCGACGACGAGGGATTTTATCTTCAGGACGAAGTCGCTCTCGGCAACCGGCGTCTTAGCATCATTGACCTCCCGGGCGGTCACCAGCCGATTTCGAATGAAGACGAAACCATTTGGATCACCTTCAACGGAGAGATCTACAACTATCGCGACCTGCGCACGGACCTCCTGGAGCGCGGCCATCAGTTCCGCACCTCGAGCGATACTGAAGCGATCGTCCATCTCTACGAGCAGTACGACCTCGCCTGTCTCGATCACCTGCGCGGCATGTTCGCGTTTGCGTTGTGGGACGCCCGAAAGCGGCGCCTTCTCCTGGTCCGCGACCGCTTGGGAATCAAGCCGGTCTTTTATCGCCTCGAGCCGGGCCGCCTGGTTTTCGCTTCCGAGTCGCGCGCCCTACGCGAGCTGGCCGAACAACCGCTCGAAATTGACCCACAATCCGTCTACGACTTTTTCGGGTTCCGTTACATCCCCGCGCCCCAGACCTTCTATCGAGGTGTGGAGAAGTTGCTGCCCGGTCACTTCCTGCTTGCCGACGCGAGCGGCGTGCACACCCGCGCCTATTGGGACATCCCCGCCGAAGAAGAAATTCCCCGCCCGGCGAAGGAAATCGCCGAGGAAGTGGTCGCGCTGCTTCGCGAATCGGTCCGCTTGCGGCTGATCGCGGACGTTCCCCTGGGTGTCTTTCTGAGCGGCGGGACGGATTCGAGCGCTGTGGTGGCGCTCATGACGGAGTTGGAGGCGCGGCCGCTGCGCACCTTCTCGGTAGGTTTTGAGGAATCCGAGTACAGCGAATTGCCCTACGCGCGCAGCGTGGCGCGACGCTTTGCCACCCAGCATCACGAGCTCATCATGCGGCCCGAGCAACTGAGCTCCGAGTTGCCGCGTCTGGTAGCCTTCCGCGACGAGCCCATCGCGGAGCCCACCGACGTGGCGTTGTACTTGCTTTCCCGCCTGGCGGCGCAGAGCGTGAAGGTGGTGCTGGCGGGCGAAGGCGGAGACGAGTTGTTCGCCGGTTATCCCAAATACGTCGCCGACCCGCTCGCGGGGCTGGTTTCGGCGCTCCCCCAGAAAGTCACGCGCGCCCTGGTTCGCTGGCTACCGTACAGCCAGCGCCGCGCTAAGATCGCCATCGAAGCGCTCTCGATCCGCGATGAGGCGGAGCGCTCCGCCACCTGGTTCGCTTCCTTCTCGCGCCAAGAGCGGGAAAACCTGTTCGCGCCGGAATTCCTGGCCCAGGTCGATCCCGCTCATCCCGCGCAGGTCTTTGAAAGCTATTTGGAAAAACGGCGCGGACTCACACCGCTGAAGCGTATGCTCTATGCAGACCTCAAGGTCTGGCTGCCGGACAACCTTCTGCTGCGCGGAGATCTGATGACCATGGCCGCCTCCATCGAGGAGCGCGTACCGTTCCTGGACCATAAACTGGTGGAATTTGCCGCGCGGGTCCCTACCAAACTCTTGACGCGTGGATTTCGTGCCAAGGCCTTGCTGAAGCGAGCCTTCGAGCCGCTTCTGCCTTCGGAGGTCCTATACCGGCGTAAGATAGGTTTCGCGGTTCCGGTCGGCGAGTGGTTCCGAAAACCGCTAAAGTCTCTTGTCGCGGACTTGGTGCTCTCATCGGAGGCCCGGGCGCGTGGCTATTTTAACCCGGCGAGCATGGAAACTTTCCTCCGCGAACACTTCGACGGCATTCGCGACCGGCAAAAGCAACTTTGGGCGTTAGTGAATTTTGAACTGTGGTGCCGGCATGCAAAATAAGAAGCCCGCCGTCTGCATCATTGTCGAGAACCTGCCGGTGCCTGTGGATCGGCGGGTCTGGCAGGAAGCTCGCGCGCTACACGAGGCTGGATACCGGGTCTCGGTCATCTGCCCGAAAGCTCGAGGCTTCGAGCTTAGCCGCGAGACCCTCGAGGGCATCGAGATATACCGCTACCGCGCCTGGGAGGCTTCGAGTCCACCCGGCTATTTCGTCGAGTACACGCTGGCGCTTGCCGCCCAGTTCCGCCTTGCCCTTAGGGCCTACGCGCGCACCCGCTTTCGTGTCCTCCAGGCATGTAATCCGCCAGATACAATTTTTCTGATTGGGCTATTCTTCAAGCTTTTTGGCGTGCGATTCATCTTCGACCATCACGATCTTAATCCCGAGCTTTACGAGGGAAAATTCGGACGTCGCGACTTCGGATATAAGCTGGTCTGCTGGGCTGAGCGCCTGACCTTCCGCACCGCCGACATCTCGATTGCGACAAACGAGTCCTACCGTGAAGTGGCGCGCCTTCGCGGAAATATGCCTCGCGAGCGCACTTTCGTCGTGCGAAGCTGTCCCGACCTCAGTAGAATCGGGAAGGGTGATGCACGACTCGAACTTAAGGAGGGCCGGCGCTATCTCGTTGTCTACCTCGGCGTCATGGGGACTCAGGACGGGCTTGAACTGTTGCTGGAGTCCATTGCCTCGGTCGCCCAGCGATGGAAGCGCCAGGACATCCTGTTTGTTCTCATCGGCTCGGGGACCGATCTCCCGCGGCTTAAAGCCCTGGCTGCTGAAAAGGGCCTGGGCTCACTGCTGAGGTTCAAAGGGCACCTTTCCGATGAGGAAGTCGCGGCCTATCTGTCGACCGCTGAGGTAGGGGTTGCGCCCGACCCGGCCACGCCGATGAATGACAAATCCACTATGAACAAAATTCTGGAATACATGACCTACGGCCTCCCGGTCGTACTCTACGACCTCACCGAAGGTCGCCGCTCGGCGGCAGGTGGAGCCCTTTACGCGCGGCGCGACGACCCGGAAGACTTCGCGCGGGAGATCCTGAGGATTCTCGACTCGGAAAGCCTGCGTCGCGAGCTTGGGGCGTGTGGGCGAAGGCGCATCGAGGAAAGTCTCAACTGGGAGAGCGAGAAGAGGTCGCTACTGGAGGCCTACGCGGCTGCTCTCGCCCCATAGTTTCATCCCCCTACCTGAAGGAGGTCGCATGCGAATTGCCGTCTTCGGACTCGGCTACGTGGGCTGCGTTACGGGAGCTTGCCTCGCGCAAATGGGGCACGAGGTCTGCGGCTTGGACATCTCCCCGACGAAAGTGCGGATGATCAACGAGGGCCGCGCTCCGCTGCGCGAGAAAGGCATCGAGCGGCTGGTCTCGCAAGTGGTTCGCGCCGGGAGGTTTCGCGCTTCGCTTCAGGCGGCCGAAGCGATGGACGGCGCCGAAGTATCTCTGGTCTGCGTGGGGACACCCTCCGGGAGAGGAGGCGAGGCCAACTTGGACTACCTCTTGCGCGCCGCGAAGGAAATCGGCATGGCGCTGCGCCTTCGGCCAAGTCCTCACACCGTGGCCGTGCGGAGCACCGTTCCCCCGGGAACCACGGAGCGACTCGTGATTCCCGCGCTGGAACGAAGCGCGCGCAAAAAGGCAGGAGTCGGATTCCACGTCTGTTTCCATCCGGAGTTCCTGCGCGAGGGGTCCTCGATTGAAGACTTCTTCCGCCCCAGTCGCAACGTCATTGGTGTCACCCGAGCGGACGCGGCGGAGAGATTTGTGCAACTATGGCAACCGATCAAAGCTCCCCTGTTCGTAACTTCTCTCAGGGTCGCGGAAATGGTGAAGTACGCCGATAACGCGTTTCACGCCCTGAAGGTCGCCTTCGCCAATGAACTGGGGGCGCTTTCGAAGACTCTGGGAATCGATGGCCGTGAAGTGATGCGCATCTTCGTGGAAGACCGAAAACTAAACATTTCCCCCCTCTATCTGAAACCGGGGTTTGCCTTTGGCGGCCCCTGCCTGCCGAAGGACCTGAGAGCCCTTGCGAAGATGGGAAAGGCAAGGGGGCTGGATATCCCGCTGCTGGAGAGCATTCTGCGCAGTAATCGCCGCCATTTGAATCGTGCTCGGGAACTCATTCTCGCCACGGGAAAGCGCCGAGTGGGAGTGCTCGGCCTGGTCTTCAAATCGGATACCGACGATTTGCGCGAGAGTCCCTCCTGCCGACTGGTCAAAGCACTTGTCGAGGACGGGAAAGAGGTGAAGGTCTACGATCCTCAGGTGGACCTGGAGAGATTGATTGGAGCGAACCGGGCCTACGTGGATAGCGCGCTCCCCGAACTTCCCCGGCTGCTCGTCGGTTCGCTCGACGACGCGCTGGCCTCAAGCGAAGTCATCGTCATCGCGGGCAATCACCCGGAGTTCGCCGGCGTGGCTCGCAAGCTGAAGCGGGGCCAGATGGCGATCGATCTCGTCGGCTTGCTGGAGCCTGTGCCCACTTCGCGAAATCGCATCGCCGGCCTGTGTTGGTGAGCTCCGAGAGCCCAAACGAGGCTGCGTCCGAACTGGTCCATTTTGAACAGACAGCTTAAGTGCCGGCCTGTTACGTTCTTCATTGTTCTCGACTATAAAGGGTGTACATATCCACTTGCATGGGATTCGACAATGGAAATTCCAGTTAACAAGCTCGACAGTGGTTGGGACAGGTCAGCGGAAAGACATGACTCAGCCATTCCCCCCGCCGCTGGCACGCTGGATGTCGTCACCGACGTCCAACGCAAAGAGGCTCTGCTAAAGGCGGGGGCTTTGCAGAACGCTATTTTCAATAGCGCCAACTTCTCGAGTATCGCCACCGACGAAAAGGGCGTCATTCAATTATTCAATGTCGGCGCCGAGCGCATGCTGGGCTACACGGCCGCCGACGTGGTGGACAAGATCACCCCGGCCGACATTTCCGATCCTCACGAAGTGATAGCGCGTGCCAAGGCTTTGAGCATCGAGCTTGGAACCACGATTACGCCGGGCTTTGAGGCCTTGGTCTTCAAGGCCTCGCGCGGGATCGAGGACATCTACGAACTGACTTACATTCGCAAGGACGGCAGTCGCTTTCCGGCGGTCGTATCGGTCACGGCGCTGCGCGACGATCAAGACGCAATTATCGGCTATCTGTTGATCGGAACTGATAATACCGCGCGCAAGCAGGCAGAAGAGGCTCTGCTAAAAGCGGGGGCCTTGCAGAACGCGATTTTCAACAGCGCCAACTTCTCGAGTATCGCCACCGACGAAAAGGGCGTCATTCAATTATTCAATGTCGGCGCCGAGCGCATGCTGGGATACACGGCCGCCGACGTGGTGGACAAGATCACCCCGGCCGACATTTCCGATCCGCAGGAAGTAATAGCCCGTGCCAAAGCGTTAAGCATCGAGCTCGGAACCACGATTACGCCGGGCTTTGAGGCCTTGGTCTTCAAGGCCTCGCGCGGGATCGAGGACATCTACGAGCTAACCTACATCCGCAAAGACGGGAGCCGCTTTCCGGCGGTCGTATCGGTTACGGCGCTGCGCGACGCTCAAGGCGAGATCATCGGCTATCTGCTGATCGGCACTGATAACACCGCGCGCAAGGAGGTCGAAGCTGAGCAAAAGAAGCTCGACCAGCGCTTACGCGATCAGCAGTTCTACACTCGCTCTCTCATCGAATCCAATATCGACGCGATTATGACCACCGATCCGTCCGGCATCATCACTGACGTCAACAAGCAGATGGAGGCGCTCACCGGTTGCACGCGCGACGAGCTGATCGGCGCGCCCTTCAAGAACTACTTCACCGATCCGGAGCGGGCCGAGGCCAGCATCAAGCAGGTGCTGAGCCAAAAAAAGGTGGCCAACTACGAGCTCACCGCGCGCGCCAGGGACGGCAAGGAAACAGTGGTGTCGTACAATGCGACCACCTTCTACGACCGGGATAGGAAATTGCAGGGCGTGTTCGCCGCAGCGCGCGACGTTACGGAGCGCAAACGCTTGGATCAGGTGCTGCAGGAGAAAAACATAGAGCTGGAGAGCGCCAAGTCCGTGGCGGAAAGGGCGAACTTCGCGAAGTCGGATTTCCTTTCCGGCATGAGCCATGAGCTGCGAAGCCCGCTCAATGCGATCCTCGGTTTCGCCCAGTTGATGGAGTCTGACTCCCCCCCGCCGCGGCCCTCCCAGAAGGAAAACATCGCCCAGATTCTCCAGGCGGGATGGCATCTGTTGAAGTTGATCAACGAAATCCTCGACCTCGCGAAGATCGAGTCCGGAAAGGTGTCGATGTCGCCGGAACCGGTGTCGCTGGCCGAGGTCATGCGCGATTGCCAGGCCATAATGGAATCCCAGGCACAACAGCGTGGCATTCGAATCACCTTTCCCCAAGTCGACACCACTTGGTTTGTCCATGCCGATCAAACACGGGTGAAGCAGGTTCTCATCAACCTTCTTTCCAACGCGATCAAATACAATCGCGAGCAGGGCGCCGTCGAGGTGAAGTGCACCGCGAGCACCCTGGGACGTATTCGCGTCAGCATCAGGGACACCGGTGCGGGATTGCCTCCGGAAGAGCTGGCGCAGCTATTCCAGCCGTTCAATCGCCTCAGCCAGGAGGCCGGCGACGAGGAAGGCACGGGCATCGGCCTGGTGGTGGCTAAGCGACTGGTCGAATTGATGGGGGGCGAAATCGGTGTGGAAAGCACCGTCGGGACGGGAAGCGACTTCTGGTTCGAACTGACCCCGGCTGCGGCGCCACAACTTGAACTTGAAGTCGTCAAAGCCGCGGCCCCTGCCGAACCGCGAGTGAAGCAGGGAGCGCCGCTGCGCACCCTGCTCTATGTAGAGGACAACCCGGCTAACCTGAAGCTGGTCGAGCAACTTATTGCGCGCCGCCCCGACCTGCGCCTGCTGACCGCGGTGAACGGGCGTCTCGGCGTCGAGGTTGCGCGCGCCTCCCAGCCGGAAGTGATCCTGATGGACATCAATCTGCCTGATATCAATGGGTTCGAAGCCCTGAAAATTCTGCGCGAAGACCCCGCCACGGCGTACATCCCCGTCGTGGCCCTGAGCGCAAACGCCATGCCACGCGACATCGAAAAGGGTCTGGAGGCAGGATTCTTCCGGTATCTCACCAAACCCATCAAGATCATGGAATTTATGGACATGCTGCACGTGACACTGGAATTTGCAGCCAAAGGGTTGGCCGGCGCAAGTGAGGCAGGGCGCTTGCCTTGATCAGTTCATCCGACATCCTTAACGCTAAAATCCTGATCGTTGACGATCAGAAGACCAATGTCCTTCTTCTGGAGCGCATACTGCGCGGCGCCGGCCATGCCGCGGTCACGTCCACGATGGACCCGCGCATGGTCTGCGAGCTTCACCGGCAAAACCGCTACGACCTGATCCTGCTCGATCTCCAGATGCCCGGCATGGATGGATTCCAGGTGATGGAAGGCCTTAAGGAAATCGAAACGGAAGGCTACCTTCCGGTGCTCGTGATCACCGCCGAACCGGGTCACAAGCTGCGAGCGCTGCAAGCCGGCGCGAAGGATTTCATCAGCAAACCGCTCGATCTGGCCGAGGTGCGGGCGCGCGCTTACAACATGCTTGAAGTACGCCTGCTGCATATGGAAACGAAGACCTACAGCAAAGTGCTGGAGCAGACGGTGCGGGAATTGGAGGCAAGCCGCGAGGTGATCCGTCTTAAGAACCTGGAGGAGCAAAAGAAGCTCGATCAGGAATTAGCCCTGGCGGAGGAAACTCAGAAAAGCCTGCTTCCCCATTGCTTGCCGGAGTTTGAGAATTTCCGCATCCATGCATTCAATAAACCCACACGCTATGTGGGAGGGGATTTCTACGATTTCCTGCAACTGAGTTCAGGAGAATGGGTGGGGGTTCTGGCCGATGTCTCCGGCAAAGGGATCTCCGCAGCCCTTCTAAGTTCGATGTTGCTGGGCGCTCTCAACTCGGAATTTCGCGCCGGGACTCAACCGCAGGAAGTCTTGAACCGGGTTAACCAGCTCCTTTACGAAAGAACTCTTCTCGGCCGGTTCGTCACGCTCTTTCTTTTCCTCCTGAACCCGCAGGGCGTGGGGCAATTCATCGGCGCGGGACATAATCCAGCCTATTTGTTCCGTTCCGACACGGGAAAGATCGAGTTGCTGTCCTCCGGCAATCTGATCCTGGGAGCTTTCGCTCGCATCTCTTACCAATCCAGCCCGCTCCATCTCCACCAGGGAGATATTCTGGTGGTTTATTCCGATGGCCTTACGGAAGCGCGTAACCAGCGGGAGGAGATGTTCGGAGCGGAAAGACTGCTCGAAATCATTCAGCAAGAGGCCCCCTCGGGAAGTCATGCGTTCCAGCAGAAGTTCTTGAATGCCGTTGAGGAATTTACTCAGGGCATGCCGCAACGTGACGACATCACCTTTCTGGTCGTCGAAAAATACCAGTAAAACAATCAGATCCGCAATCGGCAGGAAGCGGAAAATCAAGTCAAGCGGATATGCGTACTTGGCTGCCGCAGGATTTCTTGTCCCGGCGACCGATCACGCAGTGCGGGCAGCGCACGCGGGCTTGGACATGATTAACGCGCTGCCCCACTCGGAAGCTATCCGCTGATCGCACCGCAGTGTGTTCGGTACTTAACCGGAATCCTCGGGCGCGGTCCGTGAGTCCGGTTGCAGGAAGTCTTGGTGGCCGTCTTATGTTACAAATCGCGGCCATTTTATACTTCCACTCGTCGTGGATGCACTTTTGCTGGTGTTACTTTCTCCGAGTTCATGCTTAGGTGGTGAGAAGTCCGGGCTAGAACCCACCATCAACGACCCAATTCGCGGCTGGATTGTCGTTGCGAACCGCAAGCTTAAATTTCTTGTTTGAGCCGCTAGGCAAGCGGACCTCGTACGGAACGAAGTAGCCAGGATACAATCCCGACTTGAAGGGCTCGCCAATAGACACAACTCCAAGCCCACCGTAGTACTGCTTGAGCTTGTCACTCACGCTGCTGACCGGGTAGACTTGCAGCACGGCATCCCAGTCTTTACGCGCCAGTGCGTCAAAGAAAAACGTGGCTGCTTGTTTAGGACCGTCAAGGCCTGCCGCCGGAGGGTTGATCTGCGCGGGATTGACTATCCAATTCACATCTGACGGCAGTAGTAAAGTAAACAGGTTTAAGGGAAAGGCCTCGTTGTAAGTGATCGACGTAATTTCAAGCACCGTCACATCCGCATCGCCGGTATGGACAATGACTTGTAATCCGTTGAGGCGTTTGGTGCCCGAATCAAACTCGTAGATACGGGTGTGGTCGGACTCGGGGATGGATTTGTTCATAGACCAATCGTTGGCGAAATTTCCGTTGGCACTGCGGCGTACGCTCAGCGTCAGTGTTCCGTTTGATTCCGTTACCTCGGTCTTCGCCTTTCCCGCCTGCCCGGCGGCCACTTCCTGTTGGAGGATTGACTCAGGATCGAGAAGTGGGCGGAGCCACTCCACAAATCCTGCCGTGGGTGTTGCGGTCATAGCCATATTATTTTTAGAAATATAGAGGGTCGAAGATTGACCATCCATGACGACCACACGTCCGGTCTTCTCGACTCGCCACCGGGGTGGGTTGCTGTATTCCCGCCACAGTTCGAGCGGCACGAAGCCATAGTTGGCTCCAATGAGTTCGAAGTTATCGCCGGGCAATGTTCGCATCCGACCAATCATATGAACTGTCTGGACGTTCGACAATGCCCCGACTGACTGGGCCAACAGGGCGTTTCCGGCTGTCCTGGAGTTGCCCAGTTTATCAATCCGCAAGACAGGGAAAAGCAGGAACAATAGGATCGCTGCTGCTGCAACAGCAGCCCATCGTGACCAGTACCTCCAATTCCTCGAGTGTCCGGAGCGTGCACTTTCTCGCTCTGCCTCTGCAATAATGGTCTTCATAGCTCCCTCCTTGAAGTGCTGTGAAGCCACAATTCGCTGCGCTGGCCGGATGGCGTCGAACGCCCGCTGTTCCTGCTCGAAGCGAACGCGACATTCCGGGCAGCCTTCGAGGTGCTGACGCACGGACTCCGCCGAAGGATGTTTCTCTGCGTCAAAAAGATCAGTCATTAGCCTGCCAGCGTCTTGGCAGTTCATTTGTTGTACCTCCATCTGGACAGAGTAGACGACGTAACTTGTCGATACCGTAACGAAACCGGGACTTGACGGTCGGAATAGATGACCCTACCGCAACAGCAACCTCGGCGAACGAGAGCTCGGAAAAGGCACGCAGGCGTATCACCTCTGCCTCTTTCTCCGGTACTGAATCGAGTAAACGCGACAGAGCCTCCGCCCGCTCTCGTGCGGCCACGGATGAGAACGCATTCTCGTCATTGGCCGGCTCATCTGTAACAGGGTTCCCCGATCGCCGCGCACGAGCACGCAGAACATCGATGCACCGATTGTTGACCATACGAAAAAGGTACGGTCGAACCCCGGTGATGTGCCTTCGTTTATTTCGTTCACGGAAGGCTTGCACGTAGACGTCCTGCACGACATCCTCCGCATCTTCGGGATTACCCACTCTGTAAAATGCGAAGTGAACCAGTTCGTCCTGTGTGGCCTCAATCAGGGCGTCGAATTCGTCGACCGTCTGCGGCCAGTTCTCCGTTTGTAACGTCGTCGTCAGCATTCGTTTGAATCGCAGCTTCCGAGAGTATAATGTTTGACCCGCCCCGAAAGATCTGAGTTGGTGCGGAAATAGTCAGGTTTGCGCGCACTCCGCAGTACGGGCATCCCAGTGCCGGTGGCAGTCCAACATAGGGGCTGAGTGATTCGGCGGGCTGGGCCGAGCAATGTAGCGCAGACGCCGCCTTCGCTCCTGCGGCCTGTCCGCCCGCAAGATTTTCTAGCCCGGTATGGAAAAACCGCAGAACCAAAGGCAGGGTCCGCGCCACCTTGCGACCCGTTGCTGGTTGCGAGACTCAGCCGAATTGTATCACTTCGCCACGCTTGAGGTAGCGCAGCGCGGCGGAGCCGCAACCGAGCGTCTTTTGTGGGTCCGAGTTCGAGGTGGGCACCCTTCAGGCGCTTCGCGCAAGCTCAGGCCATGACTTGTCATAAATGGACAGGAGATGCCGCCGCACCCATAATAGATGCCCGGGGCTCCCTTGCGGTCCTAAGCAAAGCTCAACATCGGGCGTTTGATCTCACGCGCCACGGGGCAGAGGCGGCTTTACGAGTGTGTGTGAAAACTCAGCCCTCTCCCGCTTGGGGGAGAGGCCCGCGCCGGCGTTTGCACCAGCCGGCGCGGGACGGGTGTGGGGGTCCCGACCTGTCTCACCACACGAGGTTTTCACACAGGCTCTTTACGCCGTCCATTGGTTCGTCGGCTGACGGACCACTCCGCGGTTCTAAACTTCACCAGCCTCCACAAGTTAATCGATATGCAGGACGAAAGGCCGCGGAGTAATCCCGATCGGCGCGGGATAACTCCGCACTTCTCAAGTCCCACTTCACCAACCAGCCTCTCTTGCTGTTCGATGCGCAGGTGCGTGTGGATGCTTTCCAGGACAACGCGGGCGAGTTCTTTGGGCTCGACTTTGTGGAGGTCGAAAGACCGGGACACGGGATACGGGCTTAGGGCTCGGGGGCAGGGGGGGCGGGGGAATGGGCGACCGCTCCCTCTATCACGATATCGTTATCCTCCCACGGGGATCAGGAATGCTTGCGGGATTCCCCTGTCCAGCGTTGCAAGAACTGCGCTGTTCGCGCCGGCGAGTTGCGCCAGATGGCCGTCCGTGGTTTGTTTTGCGGTCTTGACCCAATGGGGGAGATGCGAAGCGTCTTGGGCGTCAGGAATCAGCGTAAAGCTCACCATTCGTGCGGCCTTAAGCCGCTGCAGCAGGTTGCACGCTTGCCCCACCGAAAAACCGTACTGCGGCGCTTGCGCGAGCACTCGGACGAAACCCAGCTCGGTAATCGAGCAGGTTGCCAGTTCGGGGGCTCCCTTTGCAGCCAACCTCTGCACCCATCGGGCAACTCGTTCGTGGAATTCGTGTTCGAGGAAACCCAGCGCGACCAGGGCATTTACGTCAAGCAGGTATTTCATGGAAACTCCGCCAAAATCTCGCGAACCTGCTTGCTGCTCAAACGCGGAGCCCCCCCTCCTGCACTGAGAACCGGAAGACCGGTAATGGGGTCAACGAGGAGGGCCACTTTCGAGAAGCGCGTTTTCCGTGGAGTCAACACGACGCGCCCGGCTTGCACCTTTGCGTCGAGCGAGTCGCCGGGTTGGAGGCCGAGTCTGCGGCGAATTGCCCCGGCAAGTACGATCTGGCCTTTGGTAGAAAGTTTCAATTCCATGGTAAGAATATCTTACCCCGAGGTCAGTTGAACCACAAGGAAATAGCGACCGCGCGAAGGTCTTCGATAGAGGGATCCGTCCAGATGAGCTTCATTCGGAGAGGAACTGCTTCTTCACTTCGTCGTGAGGGACGACGCGGCCCGGCTCGGCCGCCTCGATCCCCTTGGCAATTTTCTTCCGCACGTACATCTGATAAATGAGGTCGTCCCAGGAAGTCTCCTCGGGCAATGCGTCTATTAACTCTTGGGCTTCTTCTCTTACTCCGCCCATGTTCCTTTCTCCTTCGCTTCGTCGTCTCTTTCAAAATCTAACACAAAAACCGGCCTTCGAGGTAGCGCCGCCCCCGGGTTCGAGGTTTTTCCCCGGGCGATTGATAAAGTCCTTCCAGACCGAAGGAGCCGCGAGTCGTCGTTGATGTCCTCCTGCTGGTGTTTCTTCCTCCTAGTTCATGCTTAGGAGGGCAGATCGGGATTAGGCCTGGCATACGACCCGGGCAGGTAAGGAAACTTCTTTGCCACGTCCTCGATCACCTCGACTCCGAAGCCAGGCTTGTTCGGCAGGTCCATGTAGCCTTTCTTCACCACCAAGGGTTCTTTGAAGATTTCCTCTTTCAAGGGGTTGTAAGACTGATTGAGTTCCAGCACCAGGTGATTGGGGATGGCGGCGACCAGCGCTGCATTGGCCATAGTCGTTAAACCACCATGCCAGTTGTGCGGGCAGCAGTATTTCTTCCTGAGATCGGCTACACGGGCGATATGCCAGGCTTCGGTGACTCCAACCTGGTTGCAGTCCGGCTGGACGATGTCATAACCGCCTCGGTCGATCCAGGGCTTGAAATCAAACCGCATTCCCAGTGATTCGCCTCCGGACACCATCACCGTGGGCAGCGCCCCTTTGATACGGATATATCCGTCAATCGCTCCTTCCCGCGACGCAATGATGGGTTCCTCGAACCACAAGAATTTCAACTCTTCCAGGACGGGGCAGAGTTCCAAAGCCTGCTCGAGGGTTAAGCGCATGTTGGCTTCCTGCATGAGGTCGAACTTCGGCCCCACGGCCTCCCGAAGCTTGTACAGATAAGGAACGTACTTCTTCATGGTCATGCCGCTGTTCTTCCATTCGGACCCGAGGCGGAACTTGAACGCGGTGTAACCTTCTTCCTTATGCCGCACGGCCTCGTCAATCAGGTCTTCCGGCCGCTTATACCATGCGTACTCAACGCCGCCACTGGCGTACATCCGAATGTGAGGATTCGGCTCGTTGTCAGTGGCCAGGAGTTTATACACCGGCAGGTTCTTTGCTTTGCCGATGACGTCCCAGAGGGCCGCATCGACTCCGGCCCAGGCCCCGTAATTGGGATGCAGGCCCCCCCACCCGCAGGCGAGATATTCCACATCGAACGGATTCTTTCCGATTACTACGGGCCGGACGAACTCTTCGATGAACTTTTTGATTTCTTGCGGTCCACCGTACGGGCTGGACTCGCCTATGCCCACAATACCCTGGTCGGTGAAGACCTGCACCAGGACCGCGTCGGTTTTCCACGCGACCACCGTGGCGGTAAGCCACTGTTTATCCCGCGGGAGTTCATACGACATGAGGGTGACCTTGACGTCGCGGATGGTGATGTTCTCACGCTTAATCCCATCCAGTGGATGCGAGCGGCCCTCGCTTCCCGCGCGCTGGCGTTTGGTTCCCGAAGCTGCCAGAGCCGGTAATGCGGCAGCCAAGCCCAGAAATGATCTACGCGAGTTATTGGTCATTTGTTCGCTTGTTCCTCCTCAAACTTCTTATGCAGTTCCGGATTCAAGGGGTACACATCGCGGAAACGGTACTTCTTTTCACGGACGAGCCGGCGCTCGAAAATCTCCTTTTCGACAATCTCTTTGGCTCCCTTGATGACTTGGGCCGTTAATTGTGGCGGGAAGAACAGCGCCGCCTCTTCCTCGACCACCACCACGTCACCCGGCAACACAGTGGCGTCTCCAACCCGGATCGGAGCATTCCATTCAACGCCCACCTGGAGAGCCGGGTTGGGATCAAATCCCACCGCGAAAACCGGGATATCTTTCATCTCCTTAAGCTCTCCCAGGTCGCGGGTGGAGCCGTAAAGCACTTCGCCGCGCACGCCCGCCATCTGCGCCGCCAGAGCGGATATATCACCAGTGAAGACTCCGGTGGTCAACGCTCCACCCAAGTCCACCACGAGGACGTCACCCGGCTTGGCTTCCTCTGCCGCGCGCACATTATAGTACTCCGGCCAATCTCCCTCTTTGGCCAGCGTCTTCACCGCCTCATCGACGTCAGGTCGCCGTGGCAGATATCGCATGGTCAGCGCCCGGCCCACCACACGAGCTTCCGGGCGAGTGGACTTGAGCCCGGTAAAATAAGTGTTGTAGCCGAGGCCCTTCACAACCCCCCACATCGCCTCGAATGGGAATTTCTTCAGTTCCTCCAATTGCTCGTCGGTGGCCGGGGTCCGCTTGGATTTCAGGATTTCCATCATTGGGCTATAGGTATTGCGGTTCTTGCGCAGTGCCGGGTCCGGAGTCACTTGACCCATCGCAATCCCCGACGCTAAAACGATAACCGGCAGACAATTCCAATATCGCATAAGTATGCTCCCTATTCGGATGCGAACCAAGGCGTGCCCGGCATCTGGGCGCTGCGGGCCGCTTCTTCGTTCATTTCCACCCCAATCCCGGGGCGGTCAGGAACTGTGACAAAACCTTTCTCGATGATTTCGCCTTCCTTCACCCAGTTCTTCCAAAGATCCGGGTGATTGATCCAATGCCATTCACAGACCAGGAAGTTCGGAACGGACGCGCACACGTGCGCCGACGCCATCGTACCTACCGGCGAGACGACGCAATGCGGCGCGAACGGAATATAATAAGCCTCCGCCAGGTTCGCGATCTTGCGCGATTCCGACAACCCGCCGGCCTTTTGAATGTCGGGCATGATGATGTCCACGGCCCGCTTCTCCAGCAGTTCCGTGTAGCCCCAGCGCATGAACAGGTTCTCACCGCAGCAGATGGGCGTCTTGGTCGAGCGCCGAATCTCCGCCATCGCATCGATGTTCTCCGCCGGCACAGGTTCTTCCAGCCACAGCAGGTGGAAGCCTTCCATCTCCTGTGCGACGCGTTTGCCGGTTGGCGCGTCGTAGAATCCGTGCATGTCCACGGCCAGATCGATCGACTTGGGGAGTATCTCCCGAATGTGCCGGACCTCTCTCACCATGCGATCGATCTCGCCGTTGCTCGCTGTCCGGTTCACCGGGTCGAAGCGGGCCGGATCCCGGGCATCATCGATGTCTATCTTGGTGGCCGTAAATCCCATTTCCTGCACCCAGGCCACCTTCCGCTCGCCCTCGGCGCCCATGACATCGCGCATGTCCGAGTCGCAATAAATCCGGACGCGGTCCCGGAACTTGCCGCCCATCAGTTGGTAAATGGGCAAGCCGAGCGCCTTTCCCACCAGGTCCCACAGCGCGATCTCGAGTCCGCTGAGCGCGGTCGTGTACTGCCCGCCCTGCGCGCCGGAGAAGATGCCGGCTCGTCTCAGTTCCTCCCAGATCGCATCAACATTCAACGGGTCCTTGCCGATGAGGAACGGCCTGAAGCTGCGGATCAATGCAGGTGTGCCTACGGCGGCATCGGTCGATTCGCCTTGGCCGGTCAGACCCTGATCGGTGTAGATGCGCACATGCGCCTGCGGCCCGTGCACCATCACCATGGCGGTGCGGACGTCGGTGATCTTCAGCTTGGGACGTCGATAAGGCGATGTGGTGTTCTGGATGGCGGCGGATAGATTCGGGAGGCTGAGCCCGCTGGCTAAGGCCGCCGTACCCGCGGATAAGAAATGTCTCCGAGTTCCGTTAGGCATTTGCGCACTCCCTCCGCTCTGACATCAAGAACACCGAAATGGGTAAACGAAAGCTTGCCGAAATGAAAACCTCAGCCCCGATCGCTGATCGTTGTCGTACGCCGGGGACATCTGCATTCGAGGGTACGAGGCCAACCAGGAAATCAGCTACGCACCGGGAGCGGGAGAATATCATGATTGACAAGAAAAGCAAGCTGGTTCCGCCGTAAGCCTGACCTCGACTTCAACGTCGCCCACCCGCAAGAAATGCTTGCCTTCCCGATGGGGGGAGCGTTAAGATCATCCAATCCAACAGTTATTTCATCGTCAGCAGGAGGGCACCCATGGCCTTGTCTCGACGAAGCTTCCTCAACCGACTCGGAGCTACCGGATCGCTGGCGGCAGCCGCGAGTGTTGCCGGTCCGCCGGCAAGTGCGCGCGGCGGAAGTCTCGCATCCATCTCCGGCCGCATGTTAAAGCCGCTGTTTCCCCCCCATGCTGCGGCCGCCACAACCCCGGTCGCCAGCCACCTGAATTTGGAGGTGACCTCAGTTGACACAGTCTGGGTGAACCTCCCCATGCGTCCCGTGCCAGCCCGCCGCATGTTCGCGGAGAATTACGAATGGAAATATTTCCAGATTCACAAGGTGAAGCTCGCCTGTGGCGTGGAGGGCTTCGGAGAAACAATGCCGTTCTACACGTGGGGGAGGTCTACCGAGGAAGCCCTTGCCTCCGCGCGGGGGCGCAACGCGGCGGACCTGATGTGGAACGACCAGCTCGGCGCGGGTTTGCAGATGGCGCTGTTTGACGCGGTCGCCAAGGCCAGCGATGTGCCTGTCTATCGCTTGTTGGGCCCCAAGCGCCGTGACCGCGCGTTCATCAGTTGGTGGGACTTGGACATGTCCGGTGACGACTGGGTGCTGGAATGCCGTGAGGCGCTGGCCCAAGGCTACACTGCCTTCAAGACGAAGGCTCGCTCCTGGAGGAACCTGGTGGAAGATTGCCGCACGCTTTCGAAGATCCTTCCGCCCTACTTCACACTCGATGTGGACTTCAACGACCTCCTGCTTGACGTGAGCCACGCCACACAGGTATTGCAGGAGCTGGCCCAGCTTCCTAATATTGCCGCGTTCGAGACCCCCATACCGCAAGGCGACGTGGCGGGCAACCGCTTTCTACGCTCTCAGACACGCGTCCCCATTGCTATGCATTATGGGAACCCTCCGGTAATGACAGCCCTCAAAGAAGAAGTTTGCGATCTCTTCGTCGTCGGGGGAGGCGCCAGTGCGGTGATGCAAACGGGGGCGGTGGCGGCGATGGCCAACAGGCCCTTCTGGCTGCAATTGGTGGGTACAGGCGTCACGGCTGCGTTCGCATTGCAATTTGCTGCCGTGCTCTCCCACGCGACGTGGCCGTCGGTGAATTGCTTCCAGCTTTACGTCCATCCCCTCATCAAGCCTCGCTTCGCGGTCGAAAACGGAACCACCGCCATCCCAGAGCGACCCGGTCTAGGGTTTGAACTGGACGAAGACGCGTTAGAGAAGTACCGCATTGAGCCCTTAGCGCGCCAACCGGATCCCCCGGAAGCCTTGATGGCCGTGCGCTGGCCTACGGGGGCGGTGACCTATTACGCGTTCAAAGACCAGTATTGGGACGATTTCAGGAGCGGTCGATACCCCCCCTTTGTCAAAGGCGTTCACTACGAATACATTCCCGACAACGGAAGTAGCGAATGGAAGGAATTGCACGAAAGGGCTAAGAAGGGCGGGTTCTTTTCCAAAGAACGCATCCTTTAACGTTTGTGGTTTGTTTTTCGGGCGCGCGCCTTACCCCAAAACGGCCCTTTTAGAATATGTGTGAAAACTTAGCCCTCTCCCCCAAGGGGGAGAGGGCTGGAGTTTCTACATTTTATGCGTCGGCGGCCTGGGTGAGGGCGCGGTCGGTGAGTGGGAAGCCGAGGGATTGGGGGTTTTCGGGGTGGTCGACCATTTCTTGGCGCAGCAGGGTGACGAGGT
>Ga0182011_10001861_pt1 | contig 18256 bp, 17 predicted proteins | sample 711E1DmetaG_FD_120481 | JGI IMG/M metagenome (GOLD analysis project Ga0182011, IMG submission 120481) | Permafrost microbial communities from Stordalen Mire, Sweden - 711E1D metaG | ecosystem: Environmental > Terrestrial > Soil > Wetlands > Permafrost | place: Sweden: Stordalen | collected... | reverse complement strand
CCGCCGGATGGCGTTGAAGGCTTCGCCAATCGCGTGGGCGCCCGACGCGCAAGCGCTCACCACCGCATAATTCGGACCGCGCGCGCCCAGTTCGATCGCAACCAATCCGCAACACATGTTGCTGATGAGAGAGGGGATCGTAAAGGGCGACACTTTGCGCGGACCGCGCTCCCACAGCACCCTGAGTTGCTGCTCGTAGGTGTGCATTCCGCCGATGCCCGAGCCAATGATCACACCCATGCGGTCCGAGTCTTCCGCCGCGGGATTCAGACCAGCGTCAGCCACCGCCGCCTTGGCGGCCACAAAACCGAACTGCGTGTAACGGTCGTTCCGCCGCGCCTCCTTCGGATTCATGAGCTTCGCCGCGTCGAAATCGACAATCTCGGCCCCGATCTTGCAGGGATAATCCGTTACGTCGAATCCCGTCAGGCGACTGATCCCGCTTCGGCCGGCCAGGATATTGGCCCAAAAATCTTCCACGTCCAGGCCGAGGGAGCTGACAACGCCGAGGCCGGTGATGACCACCCGGGGAGCAGACTGGGCAGAATCCATGTGTACAAAAAAGGCGCCCTACCGAAAAGTCCCGATGGGGCACCCGGCAGGACGCCAAAATCCGAAAAAATGATTACTTCGAAGAAGACTTTTCTTCGATATAGGCGATTACATCGCCGACCGTCTGAAGCTTTTCGGCGTCAGACTCCGGGATCTCGCCTTTGATCTCATCCTTGAATTCCTCCTCAAAAGCCATAATCAGCTCGACGGTATCGAGCGAATCGGCGCCCAGATCATCAAGGAAAGAAGCTTCCGGGGTGATCTGTTCCTCGTTAACGTTCAACTGGTTAACGATAATTTCTTTAACGCGTTGTTCGATGGTCTTCTGATCAGCCATGTTGTATAGATGGGCAAGGGTTTGGGCTGCTCTTTGGGATCACATCACCATGCCGCCGTCAACGGTAAAAACTTGACCCGTGATATATCCGGCCTCCTCCGAACACAAAAACGCCACCAAATGAGCCACGTCCGCCGGCTCACCCAACCGCTGCATTGGAATATATTGTAAAGCCGCCTTTGTTACGTCCTCGCTGAGGACGGCCGTCATGTCGGTCTTGATAAAGCCGGGAGCAACCGCGTTGCACGTAATCGAACGACGGGCAAATTCCTTGGCAATACTCTTGGTGAATCCAATCAATCCGGCTTTCGCTGCGGAGTAGTTGGCCTGTCCGGCATTACCGGCCACACCGGCCACCGAGGAGATATTGATGATGCGGCCCCAGCGCTTCTGGGCCATCGCCCGGCCCAAGGGTTTCGTCCAATGAAAGGCGCTGGTCAGATTCGTGGTAAGTACCGAATTCCAATCATCTTCCGACATGCGGAACAACAACCCATCGCGGGTGATGCCGGCATTGTTGACGAGGATATCGATGTTGCCGAATTCGGCCAGCAAATCGCCCGCTGCTTTTGCCACGGCGGCTCCGTCCGCCACATCGACGGCTACTGCCTTAGCCTTCCCTCCGGCCGCCCGAAGCTCCCCGGCAACGGCGCCACAGTTTGCCTCGTTCTTGCTGACGCAGATCACTGTGACGCCGGATTGGGCGAGCACTCCGGCAATGGCCTTGCCGATACCCCGACCGGCTCCAGTGACAAGCGCGACGCGATTGTTAAAGGTCATGGGATCAGTACCGCGAATTGCGCAGAAATGCGCGAGCCGATTTTTCCCCCAGCCCGCAAGAAAGCGAGGATTTCCTTTGCGCGACGAGAAACAAGTGCCTAACAAAGACATCCAATCCGTTCCATCGTCAGGCTCTTTCTTCGCACCCAGTTTCCAAAATCACACCGATCATGAAGACGAAGTTCTCCGCTGTCCTCGCCGGTTTGCTGGTCGCTGCAGCTTCCTCCGCGGCGCCCCTGATGGAAACCACCGCAATCCATTCCCAATCCGATGCCGGCTCTCCTGCCATCGGTTATCTCAAGGCGGGCACCGATCCTATCGCCGCCGCAAATGCCACCGCGCCCGCCGGGTGGATGGCGGACGACCTGCCCGGCCCACACGAGGCTTACGTCAACAACAACGACTTCAGCAAGAGTCTCGACGTTCACGCGGGCGCCGCGATCCGCCTGAAGCCCAAGGCCGATGCCCCCATTCTCGCCACAATGCAGGAAGGCGACAAGACTGAGATCACCGGCCTGCGCAGCGGCTGGACGCAGATCAAACTCTATAAGACCATTGTCGGTTTTATCCAGATCGGCGGGACCTCCTCCTCCTTGCCCGCCCCTGCTCCCGTGCCGGTAATTAGCGTGCCGGCAGCGACGCCGGCGGCCGCGGTCCCGCCTGTCAGCGCCGGGGCCGCCACCGCCCTGCCACGGGTGCTGCAAGGCATGCTGGTGGAGACGAAACGCGTGCTCTTCGTTGGCCCCCGCCCGGACTACAAATATCAGCTCAATGATTCGGCGGGCAAACGAGTCGGTTTCCTTGATGTCAGCCGGGTCGCGCCATTGCAAAGAATCGAAGCCTACGTCGATCAATTGGTAACCATCTCGGGAGTCATCAAACCGACGAGCGACTGGAAGAACCTCGTCATCGAGGTGCAAACGATCGAAGCGAGGTGATCTTCTAACGGCGGCTTCATTGCGGCCGCCTTCTTCCTCCTTCATGGAACTCATCGACGGGCACCGGATCGCCGCGGAAATCATCAGCGAGCTCAAGGCGGAAGTGGCTGCGCTGCCCGGACGGAAGCCGTGTCTCGCGCTCGTGCGCGTCGGCGAAGACCCGGCGTCGGTCTCCTACGTCAGGCAGAAGGAGAAGACCGCCGTGGAGATTGGCATCGTTGGCCGCGTGCTGCTGCCGCCCGCGACGATTTCGCCGGCAGAGTTGTTCGGGCTGATCGAACAGCTAAGCGCCGATCCCGCGATCGACGGCATTCTTGTTCAGTCCCCGCTGCCACCGCACCTCGATGAACTCGCCGTCTTCCGCCGGATCGCCCCGGCCAAGGACGTCGATGGGCTGGGTACCATCAATTTCGGCAAGATCGCCCAGGAGGACGAATCCGGTTTCGTCCCCTGCACCCCCGCCGGCATCCTGGAGCTGCTCACCCGTTCCGGCGTCCAGCTCGCGGGCCGCCACGTCGTCGTTCTGGGCCGCAGCCTGCTCGTCGGCAAGCCTGTCGCCCTGCTGGCCGTGCAAAAAAAGGCCTGGGCCAATGCCACCGTTACGCTCTGCCATTCGCAGACCGTCGGACTTCCCGCCCTCGCCCGCCTGGCTGACATCCTGATCGCCGCCATCGGCCGTCCGGAATTCGTGACCGCTGAGATGGTGAAGCCCGGCGCGGTCGTGATCGATGTGGGCATCAACCGCGTGCCCGACTCCACCAAGAAATCGGGCTATCGCCTCGTCGGCGATGTTCACTTCCCGTCGGTTGCCCCAATCGCCAGCCGGATCACCCCGGTGCCCGGTGGCGTGGGTCCGATGACCGTCGCCATGTTGATGAAGAACACGGTCAAGGCCCACCGCCAGTCGCGCGCCACGTAATGGGCACACGCCAATCTTGCCATCGGCCCCAAACTAGACCTTTAATCCCCTCGCATGCCTGCGCCAAAAATCCTGGTGGTCGACGATCAGCCGATCAACGTTCAGCTGCTCAAACGCAAATTGGAACGGGAAGGCATGCAGGTGCTCACCGCCTATTCCGGGCACGAGGCGCTCGACCTCATCGCCCAGGATAAGCCCGAGCTCATCCTGCTCGATGTGATGATGCCTGAGATGGACGGCATCGAAGTGTGCCAGCGCCTGCAGGCCGATGAGGAGACTCGTTCCATTCCGGTCATTTTTGTCACGGCGCGCAGCTCCAAGGAGGGCAAACTCGAAGGTCTGGGCGTGGGCGCGGTGGATTACATCACCAAACCGATCGACCTCGATGAGACGCTCGCACGGGTGCAGACGCAGCTCCGGTTTGCCGCGATCAACCGCGAAATCATCGATTTGCAGCGCCGGCTCACCGAATCGCGTCGCGCCGCCACCATCGGGGCCGTCACCCAGGGCATCGCGCACAACCTCAACAATCTGCTGGGTGTGGTCATCGGCTATCTCGACCTGATCAAGGCGTACGCCGACAAACCGGAGTTGGTTCGGAAAAACGCCCAAAATGTCGAAGATGCGGTCCAGCGAATCGTCGTGATCATCCGGCAACTCAGCTCGCTGGTGGTCAAGACCCGCCTGAACGTCACCCGGATCGGCTTGCAGCGCATTCTGGAAGGCGGCGTGCAACGCTACCAAGGGGAGTACAAGACCAACCAGCCCGTCGTCGTCAATAATCCGCTCGGCGATTTCATCATCGAAACGCATATCGAGGTGTTCGAGGAGGTATTGGCGAAGATCCTCATCAATGCCTGGGAATCCTACCCCGACGGCACGCCACCGGACCAGCGCCCCATCACGCTTTCCGCCGCGCTTCTCTCCCAAAACGATGAAGTCAAGATGGTGGAGATCCGGATCGAAGACCAGGGTCGCGGCATCGATCCCGAGATTCGCGATCATATGTTTGAACCGTTCATCAGCGGCAAGCGCACCGTTGGCGTGGGAATGGGACTCACGGTCGCGCGCCATTCCCTCCGCAATATCGGGGGTGATGTGATGATGGAAGACCGCCCCGGCGGCGGCACTGTCGCCGTTCTGCTGCATCCGGTCGCGCAGCCCAAAAGGAAGCCGTCCCAGTGAGTGAATCTCCCCTCGCTGCCCAGACCAAACGATTCGCTTTTATCGGTGCCGGACGCATGGCCTCCGCCATGGTCGGGGGATTGCTGACCACCAAGGCCGCCCGGCCCGCCGAGATCGTCTGCATCGGCGGCGATGATGACACCGCGCAGATTCTGGCCGGGCGCACCGGCATTGCGGCGGCTCCGGATCTGGCCTCGCTTCTGGCCTCGGCTGACACCGTGGTGCTCGCCTGCAAGCCGCAGCAACTCGCCGGCCTGGATCCGCGCCTGGCCGGTCTTACCGCCGGCCGGCTGGTGATCTCAATCCTCGCCGGCAAACGACTGGCCCGTCTGGCCGGGACGTTTTCCCAGGCCCGGAACCTGGTGCGCGCCATGCCCAACACCCCGGGCCAGATCGGCGCAGGCATCACGGGTTGGGCTTCGCTCAAACCGCTGAGCGCTTCCGATCGCGCCGTGGTCGACACGGTGCTCGGCGCCCTGGGGGAAATGGTGGCGTTAAACGAAGCCGACCTCGATGCCGTCACCGCGCTCAGCGGCAGCGGTCCAGCTTTCCTGTTCGAATTTGTCGCCGCACTCCGCGAAGGCGGCGTGGCCGCCGGATTGTCGCGCGAGGTCGCCACCAAGCTGGCCCAGGCGACGGTGCTTGGCTCCGCCCGCCTCCTGGCAGAAACCAGGATCGAACCTGAAGCGCTGCGCGACCAGGTGACCTCCCCGCACGGCACGACCTTCGCCGGCCTGCAATGCATGACCGCGCGCGGCTTTCGTGACACCCTCAAGGCAACCATCCTCGCCGCCAAGGCCCGTTCCGAGGAGCTCTCGCAGGATGCCTGACGACAGAACGAGTGGCTTTTATCCGCCTTCGTAGCCGCGAGCGCCAGCGAGTGGCCAGTCCATGAACATCGCGCAGATGCCTGCTCCAGATTCCTTCGCCACGAAACCCATCTTGGTCACCGGCGGCGCTGGCTTCATCGGCAGCGCGCTCGTGTGGGCGCTCAACCGGCGCGGGCGGACCGATATTCTCGTCACCGACTTCCTCGAACCCGCCAAGCGTTGGAACGGGGTGGTGCCCCTCGACTCCGGCCGCGACAGCAAGCGCCGCAACCTGGCGCCCCTGAAATTCACGGACTACGTTGAGGCCGATGTTTTCCGCGCGCGGATTCAGTCTGATCCGCGAGCCTTCGGCCAGTTCGGTTCGGTCTTCCACCTCGGCGCCTGTTCCGCCACCACCGAGCGCAACGAGTCCTATCTCCGGGACAACAATTTCGCCTATACCCGGGATCTCGCCGAATGGTCGCTCGCTCAGGGGGCGCGCTTTGTCTACGCTTCCTCCGCCGCCACCTACGGCGACGGTACCGCGGGCATGGACGACCAGGATGACCATCTCCTCCGCTTGCGTCCGCTCAACCTTTACGGATGGTCCAAACAACAGTTCGATCTGCATGCCCAGAAAGAAGGCTACCTCAGCCGCATCGCGGGACTGAAGTATTTCAACGTCTACGGGCCGAACGAGGACCACAAGGGCGACATGCGCTCCCTGGTGCACAAGGCCTATGAGCAGATCCTGGCAACGGGGAAAGTAGGCTTGTTCAAGAGCTACCGGCCGGAATTCAAGGACGGCGAACAACAACGCGATTTTCTCTATGTGAAGGACGCCGTGGAGATGACGCTGCATTTCGCCGAGCGGGCGACAACGGCGGGCGGACTCTACAATCTCGGTTCGGGCCAGGCAACCACCTGGCTCGCCCTAACCTCGGCCATTTTCGCCGCACTCGGCCGGCCGCCCAACGTCGAGTTCATCGAGATGCCCGCGGTTCTGCGCGACAAATACCAGTACTTTACCCAGGCGGACATCGCAAAACTGCGCGCCACCGGTTACACCCGGCCGCTCACTCCGCTCGCCGATGCGGTGCGGGATTACGTGCAGAACCACCTCGTACCGAACCGGCGGCTTGGGGAACCACCGCCTGCCGCCTGAGGCGCCCGCGGGCCCTCGGCCTGCGGTTTTTCCAGAGCGCGCCTCCGTCAGGGGATCTTCAGCAACTCGTCCGGCGCCCACGGTCCGGTGCGCGTGGCGACTGCCGCCCGGATCTCCTTCACTTTGTCCGGTGACACGGCCGGCGCGGTGTTGCCCCATTCCGACCGGACGTAGGTCAGGACGTCCGCGATCTGCTCATCCCGCAACTGCGGACCGAAGGCCGGCATCGAGCTGTTGAACGAAGTGCTCTTGACTGTGATCGGACCGCTGAGTCCGTTCAGGACAATCCGGATGATCCGGTCCTCCGGACCCTGCGCCCATTCGGATCCGGCGAGCGGCGGATACGCCCCGGGCAGTCCGAGGCCCGTCGTTTGGTGGCAGGCAATGCAATTCGCAAACACCCGCTTGCCGATCACCTTGGGGTCTTGAACCGCGGGCGCCGCACCGTTTTCCAGCATGCCCGGCAGGATCCGTTCGTCGTAAACCAGCGGATCAAACCCTCCCGAATAGCGCCCGAGGTAGATCGCGGAAAAGAGAATCAGCGCGCTCATCAAACCCAGCAGCAGGAGCGGCAGTGGCGAGTAGCCCTCCGTCGGTTCGGGCTTCTCGCGCAGCAAAATCGCGTGCACCTTTTGGAGCTGCTCGTCGGACGCGCCGGCCTGTTCCAGCGGCAATCGGGGAGAGGGATCGGCGCTCATTTGGCTCCCCCAGCCTTTCTCGGAACATAGGGCTTCGCCTCAGGAAATTCGTACGTGTCCTTGAGGCTCAGCAGATAGCCGACGAGCGCGTCGGCCCGGGGCGTCGGCACGAGCTCGTAGCCGGGCCGGTCGAGGTCATGCAGCTTCGCGTATTCAGCCGGTAATTTTAGCGTCTTCGGCGACCGCTCTCCCACGATCTGGCGATACTCAAAAAGAAACCCGAACGGCGCCATGGTCGAACCGGGCGAAGTCAGCCGCGGATCGAACAGATGCAGATAATGCCAGTCGGCCGAGGGCTGGCGCGCCCCGATGTTGCGCAGATCGGGTCCCGTGCGCATCGTGCCGAGGAAGACCCGCTTTTCGTACACATAGTCCCGCGCCACGCTCTGGCGCTCGCCCCAGCCGCGCTCGGCGTCCGCCCCAAAACCCGGCCGGCGCACCTGTTGGGAATGGCAATACAGGCAGCCGAGGTCCTGGTAGACCAGCCGGCCGCGCTCCGCCAGGCCGGACGGCTTCTCGGGATAGGTCTTGCCCTCGTTCTGGTCGTAATACGGCGTCAGGCTGCCGTACTGGATCTGATTGGTCAGCACCACGCCCGTCCAGGAAAAGGCGAGCGCGAAGAAGATGCCGAGGAAAATGAGCGGGCCCCGGTTCATCGAACAGAAGGGGTTGGCAGCGGCGTCGGCGAATGGAAAAGCGTCGGGGCGGTGACTCCGGCCGGGCGCCGCATCAGGAGCATCCACCCCACGTTCACCGCGAAGGCGACATGCCCGACCGTGATCACAATGCCGGCCACGCTCCGGAGGAACAGCCACGGAATCGTGTGCTGGACCACGTCGATGAAGGCGATATTGGCATTGTTCATCTCCGTGCCCTGGATCCAGCCGCCGATCGAGAGCTCCAGCCAATAGAACGTGATGCCGATCGCGGTCGCCCAGAAATGCGTGCGGATCAGCGTGGCCGACGGCCACTCTTTCAGCAGGAGCCGCGGCAGGATGTAGTAGACCGAACCGAACATCACCATCGTGAAAAAGGCGTACATGCCCTGATGCGCGTGGGCCACGGTGAAGTGCGTGAAATGCGTGACCTCGTTAAATCCGCGGATCGCCATCGCCGAGCCGGTCAGGCTCACCAACGTATAGTTCACCGCCCCAAATACGACGAACCGCAGCGTCGGGCTGTAACGGAGGGCGCTGAAACTGCCCACCATCGTGAAATGATGATTGATCGCGGTGACCACGACCGGAATCACCATCATGAGGCTGGCGGCGATGCCAGCCGAGAGCACCCAGGCGGGGACTGGTCCGCCAATCAGGTGGTGCACGCCCGCCCAGTTGTAGAAGATGGCAAGCGACCAGAAGCCCAGGACCGAGAGGTAATAGCTGTGGATCGGCTTTCCCAGCACCTTCGGAATGAAATAATACGCGGCGGCGAGCCCGATCGGGGTGAACCAGAGTCCCAGCACGTTGTGCGCGAACCACCAGTTGACCAGCGCCTGCACCGTGCCCCGGGCCGGCTCGAAGATCAGCATAATCTGCGCGACCGAGTAGAGCCAGGGGAACCAGAATAGGGCGGCGAGCAGGTACCACTGCGAGACGTAGATATGCTCGGACTTGCGGAAACGGAACGTGATCACCGCCCACACCCCCACCAGCGCGTAGGCGACGAAGAGCAGGGGCGTCGCGTACGGGGGGATCTCCAGCCATTCGATCGACGTCGAATCTCCCGCCAGGATGCCAATGACCCCGATCGTCACGCCGAGGTTCCAGAAACAGGCGGCAACAATGAGCAGACCACCATGGCGCAATTTCGCGCGGGATAACCGGGCCATCAACCAGAAGGCCACGGCAAATGCCACGTTCGTGCTCCAGCCGTAGACGACCGAGTTGAGATGCGCCGTTCGCGCCCGGCCAAAGGTGAGCCACTCGTAGTCGCCGAGAAACTCCGGCGTGTGCAACTTGATGGAGGAGATCAGCGCAAAGCCGGTGCCGATCAACAGCCACGCGAGGCCGGACAGCAGAAAGACGATCACCGGCCATTTCGCTGAGGCGTCAATCTCGCTCAGCTCGGCCCGCGCCACCATGTCGGTCGGCGTGGCGGGATTGAGCGAGGCGGCGAGACTGGAAACGTTAGGCATGGGCGAGAGCGGCGATCTGAACGAACAGGGAAGAGCGAAGAGGAAAGAGCCGGATGCGTTAGGCGCAGGATTTGCGCCTTGTTCTTTGGAATCTGGCGTGGGGCTATTTGGTTTTGGCCGACCGCTTGCCGCTTTCAGCCTCCGGCACTCCGGTTTGAGGTTTCTGCCGCTTCACCGGAAAATGATCGGTCATTTGACCAACCGGTTCTTCCTGGTCAAAGATCGACGACGCTCCCCGTTCGAAGTCCCGGAGCTGGCCGTGCCGGGACGACCAATACAACGCATATACCGCGGTGCCGGTGAGCGTGGCGGCGATGAGAAACGCCAACGTATAGAAAACCCATTCCATGCAGCTCAAGGTTTCCGGGCGGTGTTGGCTTCCTGCAAGGTCAATTGCATCGCGCGGTCGAGCGGGAGCTGCACGATCCCTTTGTCCTTGTCGATCCACGCATAGGCGGTCGCGGCCGCCTGCTCCTTTGCGCGCAGCTCATCGAGGTGCGCCTGGCGGCCATCCGCGGTGTATTTCCACTGATCCTCCGGCGGAATCTTGCTCAGATCCACCTCCGGCGCCAGGCGGCGCTGCGGCAAGTACGCGAGGAAAAGGACGATGACAAAAATGGCGAAGCACCCCAGCACTGCCAGAAAGGTCGTCCAAAAGCTGGTACGGCTTTCCGCAGGATCGGAAGAAGGGGGCGGGAGATTGGAAGGATCGGGCATGGGCGGTTTTCAACCTACGACTTACGATTTACGCTTTTCGATTGATAATCTCTGGTTCCTGGTTTCCTGATTTCCACATGGACTGACCTCCGCATTCTGGTGGGTCACTCGGCCGACGCCTCCTGGTAACTAAGGCACTCGGCAATGCGCGGGTCGCGGATCGGCAGGAGCTTCGTCGTGGAAAAACTCCGGAGGTAAGCCCAGACGCAGATTCCCCCCACTCCGGCCAGCGCCGTGAAGTGCCAGCCCATCAGGAGCGAGAAGAACGGGTGCGGATGGCCGGCCGCATCCCTGGCGGCCGGCAGGGTGTTGAAGCAAATGTCGACGAAAAGCATCACCAGGATCCACCACGCGATGAACCGCGCCCAGTGGGGTTCGACTTTGTGGCGATAGGAAAGCAGATAGCAAAACGGAAAGGCGAAATAGAGGAACAGGAGGGACATCCCGACCCAGTACCAGTCGCCATACTCCCGCAAATTGAAATAGAAGGTCTCCTCCGGCACGTTGGCGTTCCAGATCAGGAAGTACTGGGAAAAGGCGATGTAGGCCCAGAAGACCGTGAAGGTCAGCATCAGTTGGCCGATGGAATGCAGATGATTGCGGTTGAGGATGCCGCGGTAGTCGCCCCGGCGGTGGAGCCAGAGCATCAGCAGCACGCCGATGGCGAGGGCGCCCCGCATTCCGGTGGCGAAAAAGTACACGCCGTAGATGGTGGAAAACCAGTGGTAATCGAGGCTCTTGAACCAGTCGATCGAGGCAAACGTGATCGCGAAACCGCTGAGCGGAAGGCCGGCGGCCGCCCAACAGCGATTGGATCGCGTCCACTTCAGGTCGCCGTCCGCGTCTTGACGGAACGAATTGCGGCGCACCACGTACGCCAGCCAGATCCAGATTCCGAAGAACAGCACGAGGCGCAGCGTGAAGAAGCCGACGTTCAGATAGCCGGCCTTCTTGAAATAGAGGATGTCTTCCCCGACGGTCTCGTGCGTGCCCGGCAGCAATGACCCCGGGTTCATCCACAACCAGATCAAGCCGGGGCGGAGGTACGCCGAAATCGCCAGCAACGGGAGAAAGAGCAGAAAGAGCCACTTCAGCGCGGCCAGCCAGTGTTCGTATTGCCGGCGGATGATGACCCCCCAGCTCGCGTCGAAAATGTGATGGATCAACACGAGCATGAGCATCGCCACCACAATCATCGTCCAGTAGCCAACCGCCACCAACCAGGACAGCGCCACCCGGCGCGGGTCGGACACGAAGAAGCCGGCCGCAGTCAGAGCGGTTCCGGCCAATCCGACGCCCAGCGCGACGCCGGCATTCGGCGCCGGCGAGCCGGCCGCGGCCGCAGAACCAGGGATTGATAAGCGGGAAGTCATAATCCCAGATCCGCCTTGTGGTCCGCCGGCACGTCCGACACCGCGCCCTGGCGGGCGCGCTCCAGGGCGCGCACGTAGGCGATCACCGCCCAGCGATCTTCCGGACTCAGCTTGTCGGCATACGGGGACATGGTCTTCTTCCCGTTGGTGATCGTGTTGAAAATCTCCCCCTCGGGCATTTTCCGAATGCGGTCGTCGTGATACGAAGCAGTGGTCACCATGCCATAGCTCTTGGTGATCCCCTGTCCATCGCCGAGGGCGCCGTGACACGGGGCGCAGTAGATGGTGTAGCGCTCTTGGCCGTGCTGCATGAACTTCTCGTCCAGCGCGAGCTCCGGCGGAAAGTCGCGCGCGAACTCGCCGCTGGTCGTCTGGCCGCGATAAAGGAAATTGTCCGCGCGGAGAAAATCCGGATCCGGCGCGATCGTGCGCCCGCGTGGCACCACCCCGGCCGCCAGCGGCCGGTCGGCGCGTCCATCCGCGAAAAACTTGGATCCAGCCTGCGGCTTGTATTTCGCCTGGCGGTTCATGTCGGGGAACACCTCGATTGGCGGCTGGGTCGAGCGCCGACCGCGAAAGCCGCCGATCGAGATCGTCAGCACCACCAGCAAGGCGGTCACATAATAAACGGTGCGCATGGCTTAGTCTTCCAGTTCCTCGATTTCGCGGCCGCCGAGCCGCGCCAGCAACGCCTCGGTCGCCGCGCGGTCGTAGCGGGGATCGCGCGCCTCGATCACGACAAAGAACCGGTCGTCCATCGCGCGCTGGAAATGCGCCTGCTTCATCACCGCATGATAATGCATCGGCAGGCGGTTGAGCAGGAACATGCCGAGGATCGTCGCAAACGCCGTAAACAGGATCGTCAGCTCGTAGGAGATCGGAAAGGCAAACAGCGGACTGAAGAGCGGCTTGCCCCCGACGACGAGCTTGAAATTCCAGGCCCCGGACCACCAGATGAGCCCCATGCCGGTGACGAAACCAATGATGCCGCCGGCCAGTGAGATGCGGGGGACGAGGGAGCGCCGCACCCCCATCGCGCGATCCATGCCGTGAATCGGAAACGGCGTGATCACGTCCCAGGATTTGTAGCCGGCATCGCGCACCGCCTCCGCCGCCTGCATGATGTCGGCTGGCGTATCGAACATTGCGATCAAACCGTAGGATTTCTCGGACATGGCGGACAATGAGGGAAGAACCAAAAACCAAGATTCAGGAGTCAGAAGGAGGTGGCGCTTGGGTCTTACCGTTTGTTCCTTGGAATTTGGATTTTGGGATTTGGGATTTCTCGCCTAATGGTGTCCATGGTGCGCATCCGCCTGCGGCGTCACCGCCTTGATTTCGGCCATCGGCATCATCGGCAGGAAACGGATAAACAGCAGGAAGAGCGTTCCAAATACCCCGAAAGTTCCGAAGAACGTGAAGATATCGACCACCGTGGGCGACAGATAACCCCAACTCGAGGGCAGGAAGTCGCGGGTCAGCGACGTGCAAATGATCACGAAGCGCTCCATCCACATGCCCACGTTGACCAGCAGGGAAAGAATCCAGACAAACGCGATGTTCCGGCGCACGCCCTTGAACCAGAAGAACTGCGGCACGATGACGTTGCAGGTCACCATCGTCCAGTAAGCCCAGGCGTAGGGACCGAACGCGCGGTTGATGAACGTGAAGCCCTCATTGGGATTGGCGCCGTACCACGCGATAAAGAACTCCATCATGTACGCGTAGCCGACCATTGAACCGGTCGCCAACGCGATCTTGCACATGTTGTCGATGTGATGCTGCGTGATCAGATCCTCGAGCTTGAACACCGCCCGCAGCGGTAGCACGAGCGTCAGCACCATCCCGAAGCCCGAATAGATCGCGCCGGCCACGAAGTACGGCGGAAAGATCGTGGTATGCCATCCGGGGATCAGCGAGACGGCAAAGTCGAAGGACACGATCGTGTGCACGGACAGCACCAGCGGCGTCGCAATCCCGGCCAGGATCAGGTAGGCCATCTCGTAGTTGCTCCAATGCCGGTTGGAACCCCGCCAGCCCATCGCAAACAGCCCGTAAAGGAAGGCGCGCACGCGCTTGCCCGCCGCCGTGAACCGGTCGCGCAACAACCCGAGATCCGGAATCATGCCCACGTACCAAAACAGCACCGACACCGTGCCGTAGGTGGAGACGGCAAACACGTCCCATTCCAGGGGCGAGCGGAAATTCTGCCAGATGCCATTCGAATTCGGGAGGGGAAACAGATACCAGGCGAACCACACGCGGCCCACGTGGAAGAGCGGGAAAATACCCGCGCAGACCACGGCGAAAATCGTCATCGCCTCGGCCGCGCGGTTGATGGACGTGCGCCATTTCTGCCGCAGCAGGCACAGGATCGCGGAAATCAGCGTTCCGGCGTGACCGATACCGATCCAGAAAACGAAATTGACGATCGGCCAGCCCCAGTTGATCGGGCTGCGGTGTCCCCACACGCCGACGCCTGTGCCCACCAGGTAGATCAGCCCGGCCACCGTAAACGAGGCGATGAAGCTTGCGACGCCAAAGCAGATCCACCACCAGCGGGGCGTCGGACCTTCAATGATCCCGCAGATCTTGTCGGAGATCCAGGCGAAGCTGCGGTTGTTCTCGACGAGCACCGCCCGCGGCAACACGGCCGGCTTCACCTCTGCGAGAATGGCCGGAACAGCGACAGCGGCTTCGACAGCTTCAGACATCAGGCATTCCTCCGGTCAATGGTGTAGCCGCAAGCGCCCGTGCGTGGAGAATGCCCACGACGGCCAACCCGTAGGGGCGCAGGCTTGCTGCGCCCCACTCCCGACGGGCGCAGCTAGCCTGCGCCCCTACCTTCGGTTGCCGTGAAGTGCCTCGGTGGTTCATTTGTCTCCCTCCTTGCTCCGTTCTCCCTGCTCCGGAGTGTGTCGCACTTCCGCCTGCTGCGCCTTCAGGTTGTACTCGCGGCGACTGAGCGGCAAATCGGCGTAATCCGGCATCCGTGGATTCGGGTTCCGCACCTTGCCGAGATAGGTTGTGCGCGGCCGCACGTTGAGGTAACCGAGCACCGCGTAGGTCCGCGGCTCGGCCTTGGCCTTCACCACCGCGCTGCTTTCGTCCAGCAGGTTGCCGAAGACAATGGCCTCAACCGGGCAGACCTGCTGGCAGGCGGTCTTGATCGCGCCGTCGGGCACGAGAACGTCGCCCGGATTGCCGGCCTGCGCCGCCTTCACCTTCTGCAGGATCTTCGCGTTCTCAATGCGCTGCACGCAATAGGTGCATTTCTCCATCACGCCGCGCATGCGCACCGTCACCTCCGGATTGCGCACCATCTGGAGCAGTTCCGGCATTTCTTTCTGATGGCCGAACGGCCCCAGGTACAACGCGTCGGTCGCGTGCTTGTTCCAGTCAAAATAATTGAAACGGCGCACCTTGTACGGACAATTGTTCGCGCAGTAGCGGGTGCCGACGCACCGGTTGTAGGCCATCACATTGAGGCCCTCCTCGTCGTGCACCGTGGCATTCACCGGACACACCATTTCGCACGGCGCCAGCTCGCATTGCTGGCAGGCCATGGGTTCGAGCGAAACCTGGGGATCCTCGGGAATCTCGCGATTGCCCTCGCCGCCAAAAGCTCCCGTGGCGATTTTGCCGTCCGAGTAGTAGCGGTCGATCCGGATCCAGTGCATCTCCCGGCCGCGGATGACCTGGTCGCGGCCGACGATCGGGATGTTGTTCTCCGCCTGGCAGGCGACAACGCACGCCTGGCAGCCGATGCAGGTGTTGAGGTCGATGGACATTCCCCACTGGTGGTAACCTTCATCGGCCCGACCGAGCTTCGGCGGCTCGTAGAGCGAATTCCCGCGTGGCACCTCGGCGGCCTTCACCTCGGGCGACAACTGCGCGCTGGCCGGATCGTAGGGCGGACTGTGCGGTTCGAGGCCGATCGCGGAGACGAACGCCGGATTGCGCATGAACTCATCGACGTTGGCCTCGCGGATGATCTCCCGGCCCTCCATCGACCAGTGCTCCTGGGTGTTGGCGAGCGCCTGCTGCTCGCCGACGAGGACCTCGACGGTCGCGCCCACCGCGATGTTCGGCGCATCGCTGGTCCGCAGCACGAAGGCGCTGAAGCCGGCGCCGTTCCCCACCCGACCTGAGGAAGTGCGACCATAGCCGAGCGAAAGAATGATCGTGTAGTTCGCGAGGCCGGGTTGGATTTGCAGCGGGCCGCGCACCGTGCGGCCGCCGAGCTTCACCAAGCCGACGGGCGCCATCTCCTTGCCGTTGACCCAATTCGCGGCCTCGCCGCGGACCAGGGGTAGCAGGCCGTCCACGCCGGGAACAATGCCCAATTCCTTTGCCAGCCGCGGCGAGACGAGAATGGCGTTGTCCCAAGTGAGGCGGGTAATGGGGTCCGGGCACTCCTGCAGCCAGCCGTTGTTGGCAAAACGCCCGTCATCGACCTTGGGGTCCGTGACAAAACGCACTTCGAGGCTCTGTGGTCCGACCGCCGGCGGCTTCGGTGCGAGGGCGTTGATCGCGCTCGCCACGTCGCCCCGGGGTTTGATCGCGCCGACCGCCGGCCAGGCTGTCCCGGCGAGCAGGCCGTCGTACAAGAACTGGCGGAAAGTCTTCTCCGGATCGCCGCCCGCCAGCCGGGTGATGGTGCGGTAGACGTGCGTGTAGGGATCGGTCGTCGCATCGCCGAGAACTCGCGCGAGTAGCTCCAGTTCTCCCATCCCGCCGAACAACGGGAGGATCATCGGCTGCACGGGAACAATGGTGCCGTCGGACGTGCGGGCATCGCCCCACGACTCGAGGAAGTGCGTCCCGGCAATGTGGATTCCGCCCAGGGCCGAGGTCTCGTCGACGTAGTAGCCGTGACGGATGACCTCGGGCACCGCTTTCTGCAGCGCGGGCCAGTCGAGTTCCGCCGGCGCATTGTAGGCGGGATTGCCGCCCAGAATGAAAAGCGTCTTCACCGCGCCGGCCTTGATGCGATCCGCCAGCTGCTGGATCGTCGCCGCAGACGACGGTTCGGTCGCGACCAACTCCACCGTCCGGCCGAGATTGCCCAACGCCGCGTTCATCAGATAGGCGAGCGCATGCACCGGAGCGGATTGATGCGCGCCCGCCACGACCAGGCTCGCGCCCCGGTGCGCGAGCAGATCGGCGGCGCACTCGGAAATCCATTCTGGTTTGACGTCGAGCCCCTGCGCGAGTGCCGCGTAGGCGTCCGTCCCCAGCACCCGGCCCGCCAGCGCCGCGGCCAACGGCAACACGTGACTGCTGGCGATGCGCAGCCGGTGGTCGGCCATTGCTCCAGTGGTGGTGAAAGCGCTTTCCGCCACGTACAGGCGGTTCATCCGGCTGGCTTCATCCGGCGACGCCACGCGGCGACCCCGGGCGAACTCGCGCGCGTAAGCCAGCGCCGCGGGCTCCGCCTGGAGGAAATCGCTATCGAGGCTGACGATGCACCGCGCCTCGGCAAAACGGTAGACCGGCTTCACCTCGCGGCCCAAAACCAATCGCGCGGCCTCGACCGGTGGCTCGTCGGTCACGGGTTCGTACTCCGCCCAGACGAGTCCGGGAAATTTGTCCTTCAGTCGGGCGGCGAGCGCGGCCCGGGTCGGCGAGCTCGATGCTTCGGCCAGGAAGGCCAGGCCGGCGCCCTGGTTTGCGGCGTATTTCCCGCCGATCGACGCCAGCAGATCGTTGACGGAGGTCGCGGAGATCTCCGCCCCGTCCTTCTGGTGCGTCGTGGCGCGGTCGGGATCGTACAGGTCGAGCAGCGAGGCCTGGGCGATGAGGCTGGTCGTTCCGCCGTGCGGGGCGTAGGAGGGATTGCCCTCGAGCTTGGTCGGTCGGCCCTGATAGGTTTCCGCCACGAGCGGAATCGCCGCGCGCCGCAGCGGCATCGCGGTGGCGAAATACAGCGGCAAGCCGTCCTTCACGTCTTCAACGGATTTCCCGTAGGGCAACACGTAGGCTTCGGGTCGACGGCACCCGGCCAGACCGATGCCGCCAAGAGCGAAAGAGGCGGCCATCAACTTGAAGAACTGGCGGCGGTCGACGCCTTCGAGCTGCGCCGCACCCGCGGGGAACTCGCGGTCAAGATACTTCTGAAACCCCGGTGTGGCGGCCAGTTCGTCAAGACTGCGCCAGTAGCGCGGACCGCTGAGTTCGCGGACCGTGGGGGCGGGATGCTGGACCGGGCGTTTCATCAGGAAGAGGAGAAAGGAGCTAGCAGCGAGGAGTCAGGAGTTGAGTGCTGGCTGCAGGTACTTCGTGCAATGGCGATTGGAGTTTGGCGTTTGGCCCTTGGAATCTGGCGTTTGGATCCTGGGACTTGGTACTTGAAACTTGGAGTTTGGGATTTGGAGTTTCTGGTCTAGCGGTGGCATCCGGAGCAGCTCTGCGGTGGCTTGATCTTGGCCTGCTGGATGAACCGCGCGGCGTCGGCCGTCCGGCCCTGCTCGGCGAGAGTTGACGCGGCCAGGTGGTAAAGGTCCTGCGGTGCGCGCAGGAACTGCGCCGGCGCGCGGTGACAGTCGAGACAGAACTTCATGCTCAATGACTTCGCATGGGTGACCACCGTCATCTGGTCGATCCGGCCATGGCATTCGACGCAGCTGACGCCGCGGTTCACGTG
>Ga0182011_10001859_pt1 | contig 18265 bp, 16 predicted proteins | sample 711E1DmetaG_FD_120481 | JGI IMG/M metagenome (GOLD analysis project Ga0182011, IMG submission 120481) | Permafrost microbial communities from Stordalen Mire, Sweden - 711E1D metaG | ecosystem: Environmental > Terrestrial > Soil > Wetlands > Permafrost | place: Sweden: Stordalen | collected... | reverse complement strand
GCTCACGATGCCGGTCGTGAGCCAGGCAGCGATGTTTTTGCCCTGGCCCGCAGTGGCCGGAGTAACAGCGGCCTACCTTGGCTTGTTTTGTGTCTTGCCCTGCGCGTATGCATGGCCATGGGACGGAAGGCTGCGCTCGGCGCTGTCGTTGTTGTCGGCCTACGTCTTTGTTGTCGGGATGACGTATGTCGCCGAATTTGCGCGCAAGGCGAGGGCGAATGCAGAGAGGCTTGCTGGTGAACTCGAAAAGGCGAATGCCCAGCTGCGCCTCGCCACCGCTCAGGCAGAGGACCTGGCCGCGGCGAACGAACGCAATCGCCTTGCCCGCGACATCCACGATGGGCTGGGGCACTATTTGACGGTGATCGCAGTTCAACTCCAGGCGGCCCGCGCGCTACTGCCGGGTCAGGCGGCCCGCGCGCTCGAGGTCATCTCCACGGCGGAACAGACCAGCCGCACGGCCCTCGATGATGTCCGGCGTTCGATCGGAACCCTGCGGGCCGCGCCCGAGCGTCCGCCGCTGTGTACCGCGATCGGGAATCTGGTCCAGGAAAGCGGACTGCCGGTCCAGTTTCGAATCGAGGGCTTGGCCCGCCCCCTGCCCGAGATGCTGGAGCAGGCGCTTTTCCGTTCGACCCAGGAAGGGCTGACGAATGTGCGCAAACACGCCCCTGGCGCTGGAACCGAGGTCGTGGTCGATTTTCGCCAAGCAGGGCGGATCTGTCTGGAAATTGTCGACCGTGGCGCGGGCACGCCGCCAGAAGCCAGCGGTGGATTTGGATTGACCGGGCTCCGCGAACGGCTGACGGAGGTCGGGGGCACCCTGGCCACGGGACCGCGCCCGGGCGGCGGCTTCGTTCTGCACGTGGAGGTGCCGGCATGAACGGCGTGCGGGTGTTGCTGGTTGACGACCAGGCGCTGTTTCGCGAGGCACTGGCGACGTTGCTTGCTCTCTCTCCCGAGTTGGAGGTGGTTGGCCAGGCCGGAGACGGCGCCGAGGCGGTCGCGCAATGCGCCCAGTTGAAGCCCGATGTCGTGCTGATGGACTTGCGCATGCCGGGCGTGGACGGCATTGAGGCGACACGCCGGATTGCCGCCGCGCAGCCGGAAGTGCGGGTGCTGGTGCTGACGACCTTCGAGGAGGATGCGGAAGTGTTTGCCGCAATCCGCGCCGGCGCGGCGGGTTATCTGCTCAAGGCCTCTCCCTCGGAAAAATTGTTCGAAGCGATTCGCGCGGTGGCGCGCAACGAAAGCGTGTTGCAGCCGTCGGTGACGGCGAAAGTGATGGCAGAGTTCGTCCGGCTGACGCCCCCTAACGCGAGAAAGGCGGCGGCGCCGCTGCCCGAACCGCTCTCCGGACGCGAGCTGGCGGTGCTGCAAGCGCTGACCGACGGATTGTCGAACAAGGAGATCGCGGTTCGACTCGGCATCACCGAGGGCACGGTGAAAAACCACATGACGAACGTGCTCGGCAAACTCGGCGTACTCGATCGCACCCAAGCCGCGTTGAGGGCCCGCGAGCTGCGTCTGATCTGAAGGCTCGAACGCGACTGCCGAGTGCGACGCCGGCGGGATCGTAAAGGGATTGCGCCGGAGGGTGCGTCCGGGGGGTCATGGCTGGCATGACCTTGCGGCATGACTTCCGGGCGATGTGGAGCCGGGCGGATTCTGCGAGACTGTGGGGATGCTCGTAACGCCCTTTTCACCGATTTTCGCACCGTCGGTCGTCCCGCGGCACCCCTCCGGAAAGCCGGCAGCGGCGCGAAGCGAGTTCGCGGCCGCTCTCAAGAGCCAGCCCGAAAACGTGCAGGGCCGCGACGGACTCGCTGGTTTGGCTGTCCTGGCGAAATAGCGGTAACCATGCACGGGATCGAAACACTGACGCAGGGCCTCTTGTTGGGTCTCTCAAGCGGCATCACCTGCCTGGCGACATGTGCGCCCGTGATCGTCCCGCTCTTCCTCGGCAGCGCAAGTTCAACGCGCGGCAACGCGCGACTCTTGCTGGAGTTCCTCGGGGGCCGTCTCGGAGGCTACCTGCTTTTTGCGCTCGCAGCCTGGATCACTGGACGCCTGGTCCTGGGGTCCGGCGCTCTCGGCGCGAGGGCGACGGGCATGGTCGCGCTCGGTCTGGGAGCGCTCATGCTCGCCTATGGCATTCTTAAAGTCTCGGGAATACAGCTTCCATTGCCGGCCGCCGCGCAATCCCATTCCGGGTGCGCTGTCTCATCCTTGCGCACCCGGACATGGTTCCGGGAATGTCCCCGATTGATTCCTGCGGGGCTTGGCTTGTTCTCCGGGCTGAACATCTGTCCTCCATTTGTCGTGGCACTTGCGCAGGGAGCCGTGAATCACTCGCTTGCCGGCAGCCTCCTCTTCTTCGCCTGCTTCTTCGCGGGCACTTCCGTGTTTTTCATTCCCGTTCCATTCATCGGGAGTTTTCGCCGTCAGAAGGCCCTCGTCTACGTGGGCTCCTTCTCTGCCATCCTTGTCGGGCTTTGTTACCTATATTCCGGCTTGATGCAGTGCTTGCTTCCCGTAACTGAGCCATGACTACAAAAGTTCAGCCCCAACTTGCGCTGCAAACTCCGGCCAGCAATCGGGCCCCTCTGGCTTTCGGCTGGATATCCTCCGTTCTTATCGCGTTTCCCATGCTGCAGTTGACCGGGCTGCTGCTCCTGGGTGGACCGGAGGCTCTCAAGAGTTTCACCCGCCTGCGCCTGGATGCGACGCTAACCGTCTGGCTGGGCCTAAACGGCGTCTTCCTCGCCATGCTGAGAAGCGGGAGGACGAACGCCTACCGCCGAGTGCTGTTTGTCCTGATCGCGCTGAGTTTCGTCCTCACCTTCATCCCCAACCTTCTCGAAACACGAGACCACGTCGCCTTTACCGCCGGAGATATGGCCGATTGCCGGATTCCATTCTGCCACATGGTCATTCCGATGGTGCTCATCCCCGCCGCCTTTACGAAGACCATCATTTTCCCCGGTTCTCTGCTGACCGGCTTTGCCAGCATCGGAAGCATGGTGGTGCTCTGGCTGGCCGGCTCGCTTACGCTGGGTCGTGGCTGGTGCTCGTGGGTCTGCTTCTTTGGCGGCATGGACGAGGGCTGCTCCCATTTGCTAAACCGTCCCGTGATCAAGACGGTGGACCGCCGCTGGACGTATCTTCCCCTGGCCGTCTTGTTGATGATCATGCTCGTCTCGGCTGCCACGCTTTCCCCGACCTACTGCGAATGGCTCTGTCCCTTCAAGTCGGTGACGGAGTTCGAGTCGGTGACCAGCACGCGTGTCTTCATCCAGACCGTGTTGTTTGCTTCCCTCTTCATCGGCCTGGTTGTCGTTCTGCCCATCGTGACCCGCAAGCGCGTGCAATGCGCGCTGTTCTGTCTCATGGGTGCTTTTCAGGGTTGGACCAACATGCTCAACATCCATGAAATTAGAATGAACCGCGATGCCTGCACCGATTGCGGCCGCTGCGTCACCCAATGTCCGACCTTCTCCCTCACCAGCGAGAGCGTGGCCGCGGGAGGCGCGCTCACGTCCTGCACGAAGTGCGGGCATTGCGTCGATGCTTGCCCCAGAAACGCGGTTTCCTTCCACGTGAAGGGGACCAAGCTGTTCGCGTCTCCCCGCCTGGCCCGCGTCCTGTTTCTCTACCCGGCCTTCCTCTTCCTGGCGGCCATCGGCGGCGGCATGATGGTGGGAGCGCTCCTGCGCATCATCAGACTGGTGACCACGGGCAGCCTGATTTAACCCGGAAAACATCGTATGACCGCGATCAAATCCTTCTTTGGCTACAGCATCTCCTTTCTGGCAATCCCGCTTGTCATGGCGGTTTTCATCGGCCTTGGCAGCTGGTCGGCGCTTCTCGTCCATGGCACGCGCGTGAGAATCAGTCCGTGGTTCAGTGGAGGCGACGTCGCGCGGATCGTCGATCACGGCACCTATGTGACCCGCATCTACCATCCGGTATTCGCCGGCATCTTCGGACAACGTCGCGAGGGGTTTGTGCAGGTCGATTGGTCGAAGAAGGCCTTCGTGCCGGCCCAGATCGATGAACGGGTGGATCTCGCGGGAGAGGGGACTCCCGGTTTTCGCATTCAGTGGAATACGCTCACCGATGCGATTACGTTGACGTCCGTCAGTCCGGCGGTCATCGGGCTGCGCAGCCATGACACTCTGAGTGATCGCTTGGTCGTTCGCGTGAACCTCCGGAATGCAAGCTATTGATTGCCGGAGCTGACAGTCTCACCGAGCTTGCGGATTGCACAGTCACGGGCACCTGCTCTGCGATGTGTTCGACGCTGACTCGGGCTGTTTCCATCGGGATCGGAATATTGCCCAACTATTGCCCAAACGCGTCATTTTGGTGCTTTTGCCCGGTTCCGGCTTCTTCTGCCGGGGCGTTCGTAAGTGAATGTCCCTATGCTATTACCTGCATTTTCTGAGCGAGGGCTCAAAAACAGCATTCACGGTTCGAATCCCCGTAAGCGCGTGAGCTGGGTCACTTCCTCGGGACTATGGAGAAGCATGACCGTGCAGGAGTCTCGACTAAGGGTATGATGGACAGAAATCGGACAAACCGGTAATAAACCGGTAACAAATGCCCTGTAGATTGGCGCCGATGAAAACAACTTTACCCTTCTCTCGCCTTAGGTGTGGACTGCAAATGCTCTCAGTGCTCCTCTTCTTGAGCAGCCTGTTGGCCGTCGTGCCCGCGGCGCATGCCGCCGATGCCAAAGCTTCGGAACTCATGGAAAAAGGTGTCTATTCGGAGGAGACCAAAGGGGATCTCGATGCCGCCATGCAGTTCTATCGACAGGTCGTTGCAGAGGCTGACGCCGGGCAGGCGCTCGGCGCGCAGGCGCAATTCCGACTGGCAATGTGCTACGACAAAAAGGGGGACCGCGCGGCGGCAACGGCTGCGTGCGAGAAGCTCATTCGCGATTACCCGGGCCAGAAGGAGTTGGTGACCCGAGCGAGCGAATACCTCACAGACGGGGCTGCCTTGTTGGCTGCTCCGTGGAGCGATGGTGAAGAACTCCAATTTGACCTAAGGCTCCCGACCGGCTTCAAGATCGGTTTCGGGCGATACACCGTGAAGGCGGGCGAAATCGATGGGCACAAGACCTGGCGCTTCGGCTCGTTGATCTTCGCGAATGCGCCGACATGGAGTCAGCTCGACGTCGAAGCCGGCTCCATGAAACCGATCCACGACGTCTGGAAGAACCGGATGTTGGGGGCGATGGAAACCTCGTATTCGCCTGGGCGGGCCGACCTAAAGGTCAAAGGGAACGGTCAGAGCAAGGCCATCGACCTCACAGGCATTGTCTACGACAACGATGAGTGCCTTCAGTTGATGCGGCGCCTGCCACTCGCCCCGGGTTACAGTACGACGGTTTCGCTTTTCGTCGCTATGGCCGGCGGCGTGGTTGTACCGGTCCAATTGAGCGTGTCCGGACCGGAAAAGGTTCACGTCCCAGCAGGCGATTTCAACTGCTATAAGGTCGATCTGAATATCAAACAGACGCTCTGGTATGCTGCGGACGCCCATCGCTACCTCGTGAAATTCGAAGCTGGCGGCATGGTCGCCGAACTGACCAGCGCAAGATCAGGCGGCGCGGGCCAACCGGTCCATGTGAAGGAACCCACCCTCGGCTATTCCGTGACGGCACCTACTGGCTGGCTGGTCAACCACGTAGATAACTTGGACGATGCAAAACGGCCGACGCTCCTCGTGGTGGACCCCGACGGCATCTCGGTGACTTTTGTGAAGGTCGAGCCCCTGAAGGATTTTGACGCCGCGCCGCAGGCATCTGTGCGGGCATTCGCCGAGCACCAGATCGGCGAGAACAAGAAGTACGTGAAAGAATTCACGGTTCGAGCAGACTCATGGAAGGAGACGACGGTCGCAGGAAGTCCGGCTGTGAGTATTGTCGCCGACCACGTGAAGAACAATGTCCGGTCTGCGATGCTGGGCGTCTTTTCGTTCGTCGACGGCAACGCCGTGGACATCTCGTGCTTCGTGTCGCCCGAAGATGCCGAGTCGTTCCGACCCGAACTTGAAGCGCTCGTTGCCTCTTTCAAGGGGAAGTAGACAATTCGAATTCAGAACCGGATTTCTTCCGGGCGCGAATGCCCCTCTTGTGAAAATCTCTTTTCGCAAAGCTGCCAACAGTGTCAGTCGATCCCCCGGATCGTGGCTGACGCTGTTGCTGCTGTGCGTCGTCCTGGTGCCATCGATCTGCCTGCTTTGGTTTATGAACCAGGCGGTGCAAAACGAGCGCCTGGCCGGCCGACAAGAATTAGTCAACGCCTACCACGCCCATCTGGCGTTGGCGCAGGAAGGACTCCAGGATTATTGGCATCAGTTTGCCGACGAACTCGAAGTGCAGGCGGCGATTTTGTCGGCGCCCGCACTGTTCGCCCGTCAGGTCCGCACGGACACGGCTGACGCGGTCGTGTGTTTCAATGCCAGCGGCCACGTCGTCTATCCCGACTCCGTCGCTTTGCCGACTCCCGAAGAGCCCGTCGCCGGTTGGCAAGAGGCTCGCAGCCTGGAGTTGCATGATCCGTCGGCGGCCGCATCCGCCTACGCCCAGATCGCCCGAAGGAGCACAAATGCCAACGTCGCAGCGCGCGCGCTGCAAGGAGAGGCCCGTTGCTTGATATCAGGAGGCGACAAGAATACGGCAATTTCGCTCCTCACTGGATCTCTCGCCGAAGACCGTTATCGGCGAGCCACTGACACACAAGGACGACTCATCCTGCCCAACGCCGAACTGATGGCGCTTGAGTTGCTCAAGTCTTCCGCGCCTGAACAGGGGGGTCCAACCCGGGAGCGGCTGCAGGCACTTCTGCTCGACTACGAGCGCGTCGCGATGCCGGCGCCGCAACGGCGTTTTCTTATGCGAGAGCTCCAGGAATTGTATCAGGATACGCCGGCTTTTCCAACGTTAGCGGCTGAAGATCTGGCCGCACAATGGATCGCAACCGGCGCTCGGGATGTCCGAGATCCGGTCCTGCGCGACAGTTCCCTGGCGGGTATCTGGCAATTCTCGTCACGCGGGGGTCGAATCGTGACGCTACACCGGACAAGCAATTTAATCACACTCTTGCGCAGCATTATTTCGCGCACCGGTATGCCGGCGGATATCCGTATCGATTTCTATGCCCCCGGCCAGGAAATCGAAGGCTCGCTTCTCGCGCTCCCGGTGGGTCCTACAATGCCAGGATGGCATGTGGCGCTTTCCCCGAAAGATCGGCGTTTGCTTGATGCGATCGCCAATCAGCGGGCCTCCTTCTATTTATGGATCGGCGGGTTGGTGGTCGGCGCCGTGGCCGTCTTGGCTCTGCTCGCGTGGGGCCTTGTGCGGCGGCAGATCGCGTTGACACAGCTTCGCAATGATCTGGTGGCCAACGTCACGCATGAGCTGAAAACGCCACTGTCGTCGACGCGATTGTTCGTCGAGACGCTGTTGAACTCCCCGAGCCTGAACGAGCAGACTGCTCGTGAATACCTGCAGTTAATCGCCCAGGAGAATCTCCGCCTCAGTCGCTTGATCGACAATTTCCTCATGTTCTCCCGCATTGAGCGCAACAAATACGTTTTCAAAATCAAGGAAGCGTCGGCAACCGCCATCGCCGAGGACGCAGCGGCGGCCGTGCGCGAGCGGTTTCAAGTCCCTCATTGTCATTTCGACGTCTCTATACCCAAGGACCTGCCGCCGGTGATGGCGGATCCCGATGCGATGACAACCGCGTTGGTCAATCTGCTCGACAACGCCTGGAAGTTTAGTGGCGAAGGGAAAAGAATCGCGCTGGCTGCCGATGCGCAAAACGGCAGCGTTGTCTTCACGGTCCGGGACAACGGCATCGGACTGGCCCCCCGCGACGCGAAGCGAGTTTTCCAGCGATTCTATCAAGTGCGCCAGCATCATTCACCAACCGGTGGCGGATGTGGCTTGGGTTTGAGCATCGTTCAGTTCATCGTATCGGCACACCGAGGCACCGTGCGCGTGAACAGCGAACTCGGCCGTGGCAGCACGTTCATCGTTGTATTGCCAGCGGTCACCCCCAAAAGCCGGGAGGCGGCGCCATGACAGCCTGGAAGATCCTTATCATCGAGGACGATTTGGCGCTGTTGCGGGGTCTGAAGGACAACTTCGAAACGGAAGGCTACATCGTGCGCACTGCTACAGACGGGCAGCGCGGGTTAGATTCCCTCCTAGGTGAGCCGCCGGATCTCGTCCTGCTCGATATCATGCTGCCCAAGATGAACGGCTACGAAGTCTGCCGCGCGGCGCGAGCGCGGCACCTCAAGATGCCGATCATCATGCTCACAGCAAAGGGGCAGGAGGAAGATATTGTGCGCGGACTCGATCTTGGCGCCGACGACTATGTCACGAAGCCGTTTGGCATTCGCGAATTGCTTGCCCGCGTGAAGGCGTTCTTGCGGCGCCAGGGCGGCGAGGCCCTCGTCTACGCCTTCGGCGCCTACCGTCTCGATCGTGCGGCGCACAAACTTTTCAAACAGAAGGTCGAGGTCACGCTGACCGCGAAGGAGTTTCGGTTGCTTGAATTCTTCGTCGAGCGGGCCGGCCGGGCATTGACTCGCACAAACATCCTGGACGCAGTCTGGGGCGACGAGGTGATCGTTACAGACCGCAGCGTTGATCGCTGCGTGACTACTTTGCGCGCCAAGATCGAAGCCGACCCACGCGACCCGGTGTTCATCCAGACGATTCGCGATATTGGGTATCGGTTCGAGATGGTGGAGTCGCCGGCAGGCGATTGATTTTCCAACAAAATAGAAACAATGATGAAAAACGTGCGATCAATACTGACAGTCATGTTGCTACTGTCGTCCGCAATCGTTCGCGGAGACGAGCTTGCAAGAAACATCGTGGGAAGCTTCGCATGAAAACGTTTAGATCCCCTCTGTTTTGGTTTGTCGCGGGCCTAGTCGGAATCGCCGCGGTTTGGTTTGCCTTCGCCTATTACAAGCGTGCGTTCCCGATTCTGGATCAACCGGTAACCATGGACCGCGCCATGGCCATTTCCAAGGCAGTGGATCTGGCGTCCCGGAATGGATGGAGCCCTGGAAAAGGATTCCGCAGCGCCGCCCGTCTCTCGATAGATAATGACCTCACAAACTTCATCGAGCTTGAAGCGGGGGGGAAAGAGAATCTGAGCCGGCTTGTTCACGAGGGCTCGATCGCGCCGTCGCGCTGGGAAGTCCGGCTGTTCAAGGAAAAGGACGCAGCGGAGACGACGGTGGAGTTCTCCGTCGATGGCGATTTCCTGGGTTTCTCAGAAAAGCTTCCAGATTCAAGCAAGGGGCCCGTATTGTCTGCGGAAGCGGCCCGCTCCTTTGCCGAGATACAGGCACGCGCGATGGGGTTGAGTCTTGCCGGCTTCACGCTGGTGGAAAAGAAGGACAACCGCACCACCTCCGATCGGCTTGATCACACGTTCACCTACGAACGCGTCACTTCCGGCTTGGGAGCCGGACGCGATCAACGGGTGCTGATCGTCCGCGGCGACCGTTTTAGCGGCTTTCATCAGGGAGTGAAGATCCCCGACGACTTTTTCCGCCGATTTGCGGCGATGAGGGCCACTAACACCAACTTGCAGGTGATCTCGACCGTCGCCGTGTTGCTGTTCCTTGTGATTGGTGCGATGGGCGGCGGTTTTGTGTATCTGGTGCGCACGGGACAAACGGCTTGGCGCGGCCCGCTTATACTCGGCGCCGTCATCGCGGTGTTCTCCGGGCTGAATTCGATCAGTCTGGCCCCATTGTCCTGGTTTGGATACGATACAGCCCTTTCCCTGTCTCAGTACCAGGCGACCACAGTGCTGCGTGCCTTGATTCAAGCTCTTGCGATGATGGCTCTGGTCCCGATATTCGCCGCCGGGGAAGGACTTGGCCGGGCGGCCTTCCAAGATCACCCTCGACTATGGAGAGTCTTTTCACCCCGAGCCGCCGGGAGCCGCAGCGTTTTCGGAGCGGTGCTTGGCGCCTATTTGCTCTGTATTCTGATGTTTGGTTACGAGGTGTTGGTTCACATCGTCGGCGCTAAATACCTGGGCTGGTGGATTCCCTCACAGGCAATGTTCGATCCTGCGCTGATGGGTTCGAGGATCCCCTGGGTCTCACCCTTCTTCCAATCGTTGATCGCCGGAACTTCAGAAGAGTGCCTGTTCCGCGCCATGCCGCTGGCTTGTGCCGTGCTTCTTGGACGTAAGTTCGGCCGCCGTTGGCTCTGGATCGGAGGCGCACTTTTGCTCCAAGCGATGATCTTCGGCTCCGCTCATTCGAGCTATCCGGCCATGCCGGGTTGGGTGCGTTTGGCGGAACTATTGATCCCATCCATCGTTTTCGGCCTTCTCTTCCTGCGCTTCGGCCTTCTGCCCGGCATGCTGATGCACGGACTCTACGACATTCTCTGCATGGGCCTGCCGCTCTTCACCGCCCGGACCCCCGAATCCTCCTTGAACGTCGCCATCCTCGTGCTGCTCGCCGTGGCCCCGCTCGGGTGGGTCGTCTTCTGCCGGATGCGCGTCGGTGTCTGGGAGGATTTGCCGAACGACTTCCGTAACGCCGCGTGGACAAGGCGCAGGGGAAAAGACCCAATCCCGGCCGGTGGCGATGTGGAGCCGCCGTTGCTGTTGGGGCAGTTGGATTCCCGAAACCTCCTGCGGATTTTCTTTGTTGGTCTGGCTGCCCTCGCGATTTGGGCGTTCTCGATGCGAGTCAAACCAGATGTGCCGGGTCTCTCGATTCGAAAAGCTGAGGCAGTCGTCGAAGCTCGCGAGCTGCTGTCGAAACAAGGTTTGCCGCCAGGGCCCGGCTGGGAAGCCCTTCCGTACGCACAAGCCGATTCCGACGATGAACGCACCTTTGTTTGGCAGACGGCGAGGGAACGAATTTTCAAGCATATCCTGGGAACCTACCTGTCGGTCCCCGGCTGGCGCGTTCGTTTTGTTCGCGACCAGATTCCGCTTCCCGACCGAGCGGAGGAATACCGGGTCTTTCTCACGGGAGACGGAAAGGTTCAGCGTTTCGAACATCTGCTGCCCGAGACGCGCGAGGTCCCAAGTCTCGACCAACAAGGCGCGCTCACGATCGCCGAGCGCGAACTCAAGCGCATCTACGGTCTCGACAGCTCTGCGTTGAAACTCGTTTCGGCGAATCAAACGCACCAATCCAAGCGAACCGACTGGAGTTTCGTCTGGCAGGATCCTCTCGTCGCGCTCGGCAGCGGTGAGGCTCGTGTGTGGATCAACCTGGCGGGCAATTCGCTCTCGGGATACGGGCGCAACGTATTCGTCCCGGAGGACTGGACTCGAGAGCACACTGCGTCCGCAAATGCCCGGAACATCGCAACCGCCATCCTCAATGTTGTGCTGCTGATCGGTGTCGTATGGTTTTTGAGGGGCACATTCATGGGCTGGAGAAAGCACCCTTTCGCCATGAGTGCCGCCATCCCGATCGGCGTCGTGACGATGTTCCTGTTTACGGTGCAGCTCTTTGTGAAATTGCCGGAAAAAGTGGCTTGGATGTCCACCGGCGAACCTTTCCGAGTGCAAACTCTGCGCTTGGTCGCCTTGGGCACCTTTGCACTGCTGCCGCTTTCGGTTTTTGTTGGGATCCTCGCGGGCATCGGTTCCAATCGCACGAAGCCAGCCGCGCCGACCCGTGCCAGAGCGGAATTCCTCGCGGGCATCGGCGTGGGATTCATTGTCCTCCTCGGCGAACGGCTCGTGCAGCTGATCAATCCGCACAACGACCCTTGGTATGCGGGTTTCCAAGGTGCCAATACCGGCATTCCCTTCCTCAGCGGCCTTTGGCTGACCATGCCTCTGATTCTCAGCTCGCTGCTCTGGCTGAGTGTCCAGCGATCCCTGGCCGCGAGCCTTCGCGCGGGATTCGTCCGAATCTCCATCGTCGTCGCCCTGGGCATCGCCATCGGCGCGACGGACAACAGCAGCAGCTGGCTCAAGATGACGCTTGATGGCGTCGTCCTCGCTGCCGCTTTTGTCTTCCTGGACCGGCTGGCCGACAGTAGCCATCCCTCCGTGATCATTGCGATGGTGACCGCCCGATTCCTAGGCAGAGCCGGCGCTAACCTCTTGATTCCTGCCCAACCGGATTCAATCAAGGACAGTCTTGTCGCCATCCTTATCGTTTCCCTCGTTGGCTGGTTGCTGTTTAAAACGATGCGCCCGGTCGTGCGAACCGGTCCCGCTGGGGCGAATTTGGCGGCTGACCCAGTTGCAGCCTACGTCGAGAAGACTCCGGATAACTTGCCTGTTTAAACCCACACCGACAGGAACGAAAGCGAGTGAAGAAGCCCCAGCACGAGTCAGGGGGAGCCGAATCTCTTATCTGCTTATCGCGCTCTCTTGACGAGTCCAACGCGGGAATACCGCATGCTGGGATCTGCGATGGGGCCGTCGGGAAACCGGCGATCCTACCGTAATGACCAAGAAAATCTTTATGAGCATATTCCGAAACCAATGGACCGAAAAGCGGATTCGACTCTGGCAGGCTAACCGAGAGAGCGGTCGGACTCGGTGGGTATTGACGCAAGGCGTTATGGGATGGGGCACGACCATGTTCCTCGTGATGACAGCTCTGTCTCTATTCGATGGCACAGCGGACGTTCATCTGAGAACGCGTTTGATCGTCGGTATGATCATTTGGCCGATTGCGGGTTTGGTTTGGGGCATGCTCGTATGGTCATGGACTGAGCGTTCATACCAGAAACATGTCGAGCGCCGCGAGTCTTAGAGGCTCACACCGGTGTCCGCGCATTTGAGACTTTTATGTTTAAATCCACCCTTTTTTTCCGATCCGATCCGAGCCCAAGGACCTGGGCGCCATCACTAATGGCATTGAGTGCAATTGTCCCTATCATCGCGATGACGTTTCTCGGCAAGCAGCCGAAAGAAGTGACGGCTGCGATTTGCTCCGTATACATCGCCATTCTATCCGTCGTTACAGCCGTGTTCACGAAGAAGAAAGGAAAGCGCAGTTTAGCGATGATCGCATTCGCCACCTGTATTGTCTTTACGGCTGTGTTCGTGATTTACCTCTATCTGGCATTCAGTCGATGAATATGGGCCGGGCTAACCAGATATCTGCGGTGAACGTCGGGTGAAAGACTGAGTTTTGTGGATGATCGGTTTCGCTGCAGGAGACCTACAATCAGGCGTAAATCGGTGAAGCAGGGCGATGCGGCCAAATATTGCCCAAGTATTGCCCAAACGGGTCCATTTCGCTTGTTTTGCTCGGGTCAGGTTTCTTCGGCAGATAATCTCGTAAGGCAATAGCCGCGATGGATTACCAACGGATTTAGGGCCTCGCTCAGAAAACAGCATACACGATTCGAATCCCGGTGTGCTGGGGTTGGGGAAGCCGTCTGGAGCACCAATCTCGTCCGAGCTCTCTCAGCTCGACCTCCTACCACTTCCCCATTTCTTGGAGCATCGCTTTGTAAAGCTCTGGTAGTGTCGCCCGCAGATGCGCGACTCCGGCTTCGCTCGGACCGCCGGGGTGGGCAACACGTTCGATCACTTCCAACGCGTCGGCGCTATCCAGCTCCTGGAGCAGAAGAGTCCCGAGCACGGTCTCTCGGACCATTCGTCTGCAGACTTCGCGATCATAGCCGCGGCGCACCGCCATCGTATCGGCAAAAGTCTCCAGCATGGTGGCGTAGAGCGCAGGGCCGCAGCTGAAAAGCGCGGAGTAAAACGGGATTTCGGCAGGCGGCAAAACGTAGACCGAGCCGACCGATCCGAAGATATTGTGAACAAGCCGGCGGTCGGGATCATCGAGTTTCGAACCGTAATTGAGCGCCGTCACACCTTTCCCGGCGGAGAGGTTCACATTGGGGAGACATTCGGCCCAACGATCCGTAAATCTGGCGAGCGGTACGCCGATGACACATGTGACGATCAGCGGCCGCTGGCTTCGGACTGTTTCGTGGTTTTCCTCCAACACCTGCAGGGCATCTGGTGGTTTGGTCCAAAGGAACACCACCTGAGATTGTCCAAGCACCTCCGCAGCAGAGGAACAGAGTTGAAGGGATGGCACTTTTTCCGCGACGGTCTGGCCCTTCGCACGGCTGCGATTAAAGGCGCAGAGGCCGCCAGCGTGTCCTGAGCGATCGAGCCCGCGGGCCAGTGCCGAGCCGAGACGGCCCAGGCCGATGATTCCAATCGTCGTGTTCATGCTTAAGCGGCTTTGAGAGCCCTGGCTTTGAAGAATGTGTAGTTGAAAATGCCCTCAGGCCCAGCGGTTGCACGCAAATCTTCGATCCCCTGGCGCCAGCTTGTTGAGTCCATCATCCCTGCACGCACGGCCTTCTCTCTGACGCCTTCCACCATGGCGATGAAGGTGTTCCTGGTGAAGCCCTCGACCATATCGGGCCGACTTGGATCTGCGTAGACCACGCGCGGCGACACCTCGATCTCGGTTAGGCCCGCCTGGTGCAGCAGTGGATAGAGCCGCCGACCGATCAATGAGTCGCCCCCATCGGCCTGCTGCAAGTCTACCAGGCATTGAATGGCCTTGCGGGCGAGAATGCTGTCGGGATGGAAATAGGCGGAACCGTGGTCACCCTCGATGACCGTAAGCGATCCGCCCGGCCGCAGAACGCGCTGCAATGCGGTCAGCGCGCGCAGCGGGTCGCTTAAATGCTCCAGCACGAAGCAGACAAAAACCGCGTCAAAGGTCGCATCAGCGAAAGGAAGTTGAAACAGATCGGCGTGCTCGAAACGAACGTTCTCCAAGCCTGCTTGTTTCACGGCCAGGCGTGCCTGGTTCAGAGAGTCCTGCGAGATGTCAACCGAGACAAAGTCCACCGCTGGGTTGTTGCGGGCTAGGATCACCGTCTGGGCGCCCGTGCCGCAGCCAGTTTCGAGCACGCGCGAGCCGGCCGGGAATCGCTCGTCGCGGTGGAGGAGTTCAGTGAGGGTCCGCGCTTGGTCGGCAAGGCGAACCGCTTCCCGAGGGGAGTAACCGTGAACGTAGGGGTTCGATGTCATGAATGCTCTTGTGCGTGTACTGCGAAAGCGCGATATCGATGCATCGATGGAGGATCTTTTTTCGTTAGCAAGAGAGGAGTCTAAGAAGTTGACGTCGACAACTCAGGCCTGTGCTCCGTTCCTAAATTCAGGTGTTAGCCAAAAGGAAAATGAAATCGTTCGCGATAGTCCTTAACGGCGCGTCGAGTGCTGGGAAGGGCACCATCGCCAGAGCAATTCAGGAACTGGCCGGGAGGCCAGCCCTGCACGTCTCGTTGGATATGTTTACTGATATGTTTCATTGGCCTGCGGTAAGTGAGAACGAGAGAGCCGCGTGCCATGCGGTTGGCGTCGCTAATTTCCACGCAGCACTGCCTCTCTTGGCGTCAGGCGAGTTTCCGCTGATCGTCGACCATGTATTTGAGCAGCACGCCTAGTTCGAGGCCTGTCGGGAGGGACTCAAAGAGAGGCGGACCTATTTCATCGGAGTTCGATGCCCATTGGCGATTCTTGAAGAACGCGAGAAGGCACGCGGTGATCGCCGTATCGGGCTGGCGAGGTTTCAGTTTGAGCGGGTCCATGCGCAAAAAACGTATGCGATGGAGGTCGACACGTCCGCTCATTCCCCGACAGAGAGTGCGGCCGCCATCCTGAGATTTGTCGAGGACGCAGAGAAGACCATCCATGAGCGAGGGAACCCATCTGCCTGACGGGACCACGGCTGTCATTCGACCCCAAGCGATGCCGCGCTCGGACGACGGTCAGTCGGACAAGAGCAGGGACGGTGCTGTAATTGATATTGTCAGAACCAATTCAGATTAACTCTCAAAAGCGATGATGCCGAGAAGAACCCGAACACCATGAAAGTCCTCGTGATCGTGGCGCACCCCAATAAGGCCAGTTTCAATCACGCAATCGCAGGGACCTGTTCAACGGCTTTAGCGGATAACGGCCACCAGGCCGTCGTCCACGATCTCTACGAAGAACATTTTGATCCGGCGCTGCCACAGGTTGAGTTAGAGGGAGAGGCAGTGCTGCCGGCAGAAATCAAACGGCACTGTGACGAAGTTTCACAGGCTGACGGCATCATCATCGTTCATCCGAATTGGTGGGGACAACCGCCGGCCATCTTGAAAGGCTGGGTCGACCGGGTGCTCCGGCCGGGCGTAGCCTACGAATTCCTTGAAGGAGACGGTGGCGAAGGCATTCCGCATGGTCTGCTGAAGGCTGGTTGCGCGGTCATTTTCAATACCTCCAACACCGAGACGGCCAGAGAGGACGCCGTGTTCGGAGACCCTCTCGAAGCAATTTGGAAGAATTGTATTTTTGGCCTCTGCGGTGTTCCGACAGTTCATCGGAGGATGTTCAATGTTGTTATCACAAGCACAGAAGCCGACCGGGGCCGTTGGTTAGCCGAGATTGTGGGAACCATCGGACGATTTTTCCCGAAGCAATCACCTGGCCACTAATGACAAGCGAACAAGACACTGGCGCCAGGCTGCGATCGCTCTACGCAGCTGATGGCGGAGCGCGCTCGGTCTTTACGGAGAAGACCGCCGACTACGCAGCATCGCGTCCTGATTACCCAGCTGCTCTTTTTGAAACGCTCAGTATCGTCTGTGCCCCTGTTGAGGGAGTGACCGTCGCCGATGTCGGAGCCGGGACAGGCCTCCTGACACAAGGATTACTGAAACACGGATACCGGGTGGTGGCGGTTGAGCCAAACCTGGAAATGCGCCGGATGGCAGATTCTCTCCTCGGCAAACTCGACGGCTATCGCAGCGTCGAAGGCTGTGCCGAGGCCATGCCGTTTGATACGGCATCGGTTCATCTGATCACGGCGGCTCAGGCATTTCATTGGTTTGAAGTCGAAAAGGCTCGGGGTGAGTTTCTTCGGGTACTGTCGGCACAGGGGCACGTCGCACTGATCTGGAACGATCGCATTCTTGACGACCCGCTCCATGTTGCGCTTGACGAAGTGTTCAGCGAGTTCGGCGGCGCGAAGCGGGGCGCCCTTCTTGCCCATGAAGATCGCTCGAATGTGCCGCGGTTCTTTGGCTCTGCCCGACCCAAGCAGTTCACTTGGCCGCATGCCCATTATCTTGACGAGGCCGGACTCTTGAGCCTGGTTTTCTCTCGATCCTACATGCCGGGTAGAAACAGCCGGGACGGACGTGCAGTCGCGAGTCGCGTGCGCGAGGTCTTCAGCCGCTTTGCTGCCGACGGATCGGTGAAAGTGGGATATCGGTCCGTTGCAATTGTCGGTCGGCCCACCTAATTTCTTTCAAATTCTAGCTCGATTGTGGGGATTATGGTCAAACCTCTGCTCATTGTTCTCTTTGCTGTTTCTGCGTTTGGCGGTCTGAGCGCGCAGACGCCTGCCTGGCAGCCATCGCCGGGACATACGCAAGTGCCGATCTGGCCGGGGGCGGTGCCTGATGCACAGCCTGTCCCGGGGCCGGAAGACGCTACGACGACGGTAACCGAATCACTGGTAGCTGGAAGACCGTGGGTCATGGTTACCAACGTTTCGCGGCCTACGATGACGGTCTACCCCCCAAAGGGAACCAACACGGGCGCTGCGGTTGTCGTTTTTCCTGGCGGAGGCTACAAGATTCTGGCCATCGATCTTGAAGGCACGGAGGTCTGCGACTGGCTGACGTCTAGGGGGATCACGTGTGTGTTGTTGAAATACCGCGTGCCATTCTCTGGCGATTACTGGGACGACCAACGCCGCTGCCGAGTCTATCCCAAGGTGCCGACGGCATTGGAGGACGCGCAGAGGACGGTGGGGCTGGTGCGCTTTCATGCCGCCGAATGGCATATCGATCCGCAGAAGATCGGGGTCATAGGCTTTTCGGCAGGCGGTCACATCGTGGCAGCAATGAGCACGCATTTCGGGCAACGCTTGTAACAGTGCGTGTTGGAAGATTGCCCAGCCTATTCCGCGCGCAGGGCCACCATCGGACTGATTCTCGTCGTTTTGCGCGCCGGCAACCAGCAGGCGACAAGAGCGACCCCCACTAGCAGCGACGCTGCGCACATGACAACGCCGGGATCCTTGCCTGGCAGCGCGGGTAGAATGCGCGCCAACGTCGTGACAAGAACGAAGGCACCCCCGAGCCCAATCGCCGCGCCGATGCTGGCCAGAACAATCCCGTTTCGGATAAATAGCCAAATGATCCCACGCGGCTGCGCTCCGAGCGCCATACGAATGCCAATTTCCTTGGTTC
>Ga0182011_10001858_pt1 | contig 18268 bp, 17 predicted proteins | sample 711E1DmetaG_FD_120481 | JGI IMG/M metagenome (GOLD analysis project Ga0182011, IMG submission 120481) | Permafrost microbial communities from Stordalen Mire, Sweden - 711E1D metaG | ecosystem: Environmental > Terrestrial > Soil > Wetlands > Permafrost | place: Sweden: Stordalen | collected... | reverse complement strand
CACGTCCATCCCGTAATCTCAGCTCTTGAAGCACGGGAGCTGTCTCAAGGCCGTTTTGATGCTGCAATTCTGGATGTAGAGGTTCCCGGTGCCGAAGAGCTCGCAGAGGAGATGCAGAAAAGACTGCCGACAATTACTCTCGTCGGGTCTGGCCGGCCGCGGATAGGCAGGAGCTCTATTACCAAGCCCATCACGCAAAATAGCGTCCGCCTCGCCCTGCATGAGGCACTCATACCCAAAAACCATAAGATGAAGAGGATCTCTTGCCCCCGGGCAGATCATCCGGATTTGACTATACTGCTGGCAGAAGACAACCAGGTCAACCAGAAAGTTGCTCGTCTCATGTTGAAAAAGCTGGGCTACGAGGCAGATGTGGTCTCCAATGGACGGGAGGCTGTGCAGGCACTGCAAAGCAAGCATTACGATGTGATTCTCATGGACGTGCAGATGCCGGAGATGGACGGTCTGGAAGCTACCAGAGCCATTTCGGAGATGATCTTGGAGAAGAGGCCCAGGATCCTGGCCATGACTGCTTACGCCCTGGAGGGTGATAGAGAGAGATGTTTGAAAGCCGGCATGGACGGATATATCTCCAAGCCGGTGCAGATCGAGGAGCTGAGAATGGCCCTCGAGCGACCAGAAATCGTCAGCAGAGAGAGATCCGTCTAAGAAGACGATTCCAGAATTACATCGTCTAAAGGCCGTCGGGGCGTGGGGCGCATGGGCAACGCCTTTCCCAGGCTGAAGATGAGCTGGGGATGACCGCATCCGATCGAGGACTCCAATTCCGTCCTCAGCTCCGGCAGGCCTATGGGCTGGCTAAAGAAGCAGGCCGTCACGCCATAGCTCGCGGCCTTGAGCAGTAACTTTTCCAGGAGGGTGCCGCATAAGGTCCAGGCAAGTCTGTCGTCCTGATCGGTTGTAATTACCCCTAGACAAGAGCAGCCGTGGATCAGGCCCGAATCCCTGTAGATGACGGCCCGGCTCAGATCAAACTCCTTGAAGGCTGCGGGAAATCCCAACGAAACTGCATCCGGCACACCGAATGTGTAAAGGGGCATGCCGTCAGGCTCTCCGGTCCAGTTGTTGCGCAGCCATTCACCAAGGTTTTGGCGGAACTCCTTTTTGGCCAATTGAATCTGATGGGCGCGGGAGACCAGATCCGCCATCATGGACTTCGAATCCTTATCGCAAAGGTAGCTGAGAACGAAGCCAGGGAGATCTATGCATTTCTTGATCTCATCTAAAATACCGGTTTCAATCATCTGGTTCTCGTAACGGTCCTTTGTGGTGTGGCGTTTGGTGATCTCGGGAAATAGATCAACTCCATGCGGGCCGTTTCCAGCCGGCTCAAACTTCACCTCGGCGGTCCGATTGTTCTCCTCAACCCGAGGAAAATAATTCACGCTTGTAGAAAAACCGAAATGCTCCCCGGCCGTTACAAGGTTAGCGATAGCGCAGCCTACACTCATGAAGAGGGTGCGATTATCAGGATCGACATAAGGCAGGCTCCGCTCCAGATCGGCGAAGACGGAAATGATGCTTCCATTAATGGCAAACTTCCAGGGCTGGGTATTGGGACCTGATGGAGCAAGAATTGCATAGCGCAAAAGGAACTTGAGCTGCCCCTCCAATGTACCTTTCCTCGGGTAGTCGGACTCCAGTACCTCCCAGGCCTCGTAGTTTTTAGCGGTCAATGGCTATCGTCTCCAAAAAGAATCTAAGTAATCATAGGCATATATTCTTTCGCCATTTTTCAATATCGCGAAGAAGAATATGAAGAATGACGAAATTGAAGGGACGAATTTAAGGCAAAAGGCGAATGCCGTTGTTGTACTGGAAGAGAGTTCGGCACGGCCCGAAGCCGGGCTCCATTCTCTCTCGCGTGAAGCATCAGCTTCTTTAGTTCCAGAAGCAGATTACACGTCCATTTATGGAGGTGGCCAAAATTCTAAGCCGAGTGTATTTTGCCAGCATCAGGGCGAGGAGCTACCAGGAGAACAAGCAGAACAAGATCCAGAGGCTATTCGACGCCGCAGGCCTCCGTGAGGTAGTGCATAAAGGGGACTTGACGGCAATAAAGATCCATTTTGGTGAGAAGGGAAACGACTCTTATGTAAATCCTGTCTTCGTCCGGCCGATAGCAGACAGGGTAAAGTCTCTGGGAGCTCTGCCCTTCCTCACTGACACCAATACACTTTACGGAGGAAGCCGCGCCAATGCAGTCGATCACCTGGAGACCGCCGAGGAGCACGGTTTTGGCCGCGCTGTTGCAGGTGCGCCGGTTGTCATTGCCGATGGACTGAAAAGCGATAATTGCCGGGAAGTTCAGATAGATAAAAAGCATTTTCAAAGGGTTTCGATCGCGGGAGAAGTGGCCAGCGCTGACAGTTTGATTGTTGTGTCGCACTTCAAGGCTCACCTGCCGGCAGGCTTTGGAGGCGCCATAAAGAATCTGGGCATGGGTTGCGCTACGGCTCAGGGAAAGGCGGAGCAGCACTCTGCCAAGCCCGTCTTTAATGCCGAGCTATGCCTCGGCTGCCAGGCCTGCCAGGATAACTGCCCGAATCAGGCCATCACAGTGGAAAAGAGAATCACTGTAGTGGATTACGACCTATGCACAGGCTGCGGCAAGTGCCTGCGCGTCTGCCCATCGCACGCCCTGGACTTCGACTGGTTTGTGGAGGTGCCGCCCTTCATGGAGAGGATAACAGAGTATGCGCTCGGAGCCGTAGCCGGAAAAGAGAACCGGGCGGGTTTCTTCAATTTCCTGCTCAACATCACCCCGGACTGCGACTGCGTTCCCTGGAGCGATGCTCCGGTCGTTCCGGACATCGGCATCCTGGCCTCTCGCGACCCAGTGGCCATTGATCAGGCGAGCTATGATCTGGTGAACCGGCAGATGGGCCTCTCAAACTCCCTTCTGAAAAGAAACCATGAGCCTGGGAAGGACAAGTTCTTAGGAGTCTGGGAGAATACACTTGGAAACATCCAGTTGGACTACGGGGCAGAGATCGGCCTCGGAAATAAAGAGTATGAGCTGATTGAGGTCTGAATTGATTTAGAGATCTAAAATGATCGAGATGCAAATGAACCCAATGAAATTTGACCGCTTGCAAGCAAATTTTGCCGGATCGCATTGGATAAAGATATAAATGAAATATATAGCTCAGGTGAAAGAAGCATGAAAGTTGTTGCATTTAATGGCAGTCCCAGAAAGGATGGAAATACAGCCACCCTACTCCGCGTTGCTCTTTCGGAGCTGGAAAGCCAGGGCATAGAGACAGAACTGGTTCATCTAAAGGGACCATTATCGGGCTGCATCGCCTGCTTTAAGTGTCACGAGAAGCTGGACGGCAAGTGCGCCCTGGATAAGGACATCATAAACGAGTGCATAGAGAAGATGGCCAAAGCTGATGGAATTATCCTGGGATCGCCCACCTACTTCAGCGACCTAACCCCGGAGCTGAAGGCTCTCATCGACAGGTCGGGATTCGTGGGCAAAGCCAACGGGGATATGTTCAAACGCAAGGTAGGCGCGGCTGTAGTGGCTGTTCGGAGGGCGGGAGCGATTCATGTCTTTGACTCCATCAATCACTTCTTCCTGATCAACCAGATGGTAATTCCGGGCTCAAGCTACTGGAACATAGGCATGGGACTCGCGGAGAAGGATGTGGAACGAGATCCGGAAGGAATTCAGACCATGAGGGTTCTGGGCCAGAATATGGGCTGGCTGATGAAGAAACTCAATAAATGAATCCTGGTGCCATGAGCCCGCGTCCAAAGCCGGCTCTGTACCTTATTTTTTCAGGGATGGGCACTGACTAATAAATGGCCTGGCATTTCATGAGAGACCCCAAAAGCAAATTCAAAAAAATTTTTCGTTTGGATCTACGAAGATGGATGGTACAAATCTGTGTCCATCACTGCCCGGTTATTCCACCCATTCGTAACCCGGGTCTTTGATCTTATTTAGATTCCGGATTAGATCTGAGGCGTCCTTTCGGTTCAGATTGGCATCCATCATTTTTGTGCAGACACAGCGCAGGGCTATCTTCTGCATCTTAACGTCATTGCTATCTAGCGTTTTGGAGGCCAGCCCAAAGCTCTCGAAGAGATGTTCTTTCTCATTCATGTGCGTGCTCTTTCCCCATCTTCCAAACATCTCTGAGGCATGATCCAGGAGATGCTGATCAAACATCTCAGGTAGGATGCAGCCTTCAATCTGCATCAGGAATTCTTCTTTCTTCATGGCTATCACTTCTTTTTATAGTTCATATGATTCTTGTCTTTGCCTAAATATGGCCTTTTTGCCTATAAAAAGTTTGAGAGATGCTCTTTCAAACGACTTGGTTGGATCTCGGGCGTCATGGCCAAAGCTTTGCCTCAAGAGCAATTGGTCCTGTTGAGATCATCAAAATCTTGCCATAAACTGGTAACAAATAATTGAAATATATCTTTGCGGTATATATCAAACTACATTGAAATCAGAATTACTTGTTTAGGAGGGTCTGCAAAATGAAGTTAAACATGCCCGAGGCATTGTTGGTCTTATACCTAGGAATTGCGTTGATTGGTATCGTCTCCGTCGGGGAAGGACAATCGGATGCCCATGGAGCTTATCCAGAGAAAACCACGACCGTTGTTGTGCAACCTGCGACATCCAGCGCGTACCCATCGCTACCGTCTTCCCTTCCAACCGTGCAGACAACAATAAGCCAGATAAAAACCGCGCCAGCGGGTGTCATCGCAGCCTATCCGGGAGCGCCGTCAAGCACGGGTGCAGTAACTGCAATTTATTCGGCTCAGGCTCCCCCAGCCGGTCAGCAGAAAGTGCTGCTACCTTACAATGTCCAGGCATCTCCTCCGAGTGCGGTATATTATAACGAAACATTCATGCCCTGGACATCATTCTATCAAATATTCCCGGCAAAATCACCGGCTCTCTGGATTGCATCATCTGCAGGATGGTCGTGGTATGCAACCTGTCCCGTAGGCAACTGGGTGCAAGAGCCGATGTACGTCCCTGTTACGGGAACTATGATGTTCTGCGATCTCTATCCGGACGGAACTGCGAAGTACTACAGCTATGGCTTTGCTACGCCTGGTTACAAGTATAGATGGTTCAATGCAACGATGCCCGGCAGGTACATAACCATGCTCACAATAGCCGATATTCCATGCAACTATATTATAATCGATGTGCGTTAGGTTGGACTCTCATTCAATACATTATTCAGTCTGGATGGCGGGGACGCGCTACCTGTCCATCAGGTAGATGGACGCCTGAAATAGTGTCGTCCTTCCTATCTGTATTGGCCTGAAACTTTTGCGGCAATCTCCTCACCCACCCGGTCTACATGGATCTCTTCTGCGAGACGACGGGCCTATGTGCCCGGAAGTCTGGCGACGAGCCTGCCCATGCGAGCGCGGGTTCGCTATCACTGCAAAACCACCTGTTGTGGAAGTAATAGGCCTCACAGGAAGGTGTTTGTCATTTATTTTTTCAAAGATTTTCTGTATAGCAGCTGATTTTCACTGCTATCGCAAACACATTTGCAGAATAGGTCGTCTTCCGCAGGGGGTTTTAGGCGGTACATTTGGATTAAATTAATATACCGAATCAGAGACGCATATTATATCCACGATAGGAGGGAATTAATATGGCTGAGATGAGAAATTTCGCCCTGAGAGATGCCCAGGGCAATGAGATTGGAGTATTCACAGGAAAATCACCCAGACAAGCGGCACTTAAGGCCGCCAACCGCGGATATACCGATATCAAGTTGCGCGAACGCGGTACCAAGAAGGTGCATGTCTTCGTAGGAGAGAGAGTGCAGGTGGACAAGCCAGCCGGAGCGCCGGCCTGGATGCCGGACAAGATCTGGAAGCCGAAGGTAAAGAAGACCGGCATCGATAAGTTAGACGAAGTCTAAAGCGATACCATTATCATGAAGGGTTCTCGCGCAGGCCCGCTTGCTCCTCCGGCCTGCCGAAATCTTTGGCTGCTCTTTGACAGCCCTATCACATTTTTCGCAAGCGTTTAAGGTTAATCAAAGATCGACTGATGCCTGCGCCTTCAAAGAGCTTCGAAGATATCTCGATGAAAAAGAAAGATGAAAAAGAAAAGACGAGACCAAAATAGGCTCCACCGGCCCCGGCTTCAAGGCACCAGGCGCTTTCGGTCCCTCGGGAAGATCACAGCATCCCGAATGTTATCCAATTTGAGCATAGTCATGACCAGCCTGGAGAGTCCCAGCCCCCAGCCGGCATGAGGCGGCATGCCGTAGCGGAAGGCCATGAGGTAGAACTCGAAGCCGTCCGGGTCCAGCCCTTTCTCTATTATGCGCCCTACTAGCTGGTTGTAGTCGTGTACCCTCTGGGCCCCGCTAGCCAGTTCCATGCGCGGATGCATGAGGTCAAATCCCCGGCAGACCTCAGGCTTATCCTCGTAGGGCAGGGTGTAGTAGGGCTTTATGGAGGACGGCCAGTCCGTAAGGAAGTAATGCTCGCCGATGGTCTCGCCCAGGAACCTCTCCGTCTCTGTGTCCAGATCATCTCCCCACTGCATCTTCACTCCCGCCTTCTTTCCAGCCAGCTCCAGCGCCTCGGTGTAAGTGATCCTCTTGAAGGGAAGCTTTGGAACCTGTAAGTCCAGGCCCAGGACTCCCAATTGGTAGCGGCAGTTTTGAGCTACATACTCATAGGCCCCGGCCACTGCCCCTTCCAGTATCTCCATGACATCTTTGTCGTCGGCAAAGCTGACCTCAAGGTCGATAGAGATGGCTTCATTCAGGTGGCGGCGCGTGTCATGCTCTTCCGCCCGGAAGATGGGCCCTATCTCGAAGACCTTGTCCATTCCCGCACTCATCAGCATCTGCTTGTAGAGCTGTGGGCTCTGGTTTAGAAAGGCCTCCTTCTCAAAGTAGCTGATGGGAAAGAGATCTGTTCCGCCCTCGGTAGCTGCAGCCACTATCTTGGGGGTGAAGACCTCCGTAATCCCTTTCTCGTAAAAATATTCTCTGAGGAAGCGAAGCACTGCACTCTCAATCTCGAAAGCGGCCAGAACAGAAGGCCTTCTAATATCCATGAACCTGGCGTCCAGGCGAGTGTCCAGCTCGCACTCCACCTTCTCTGTAGGGTCCAGGGGCAAGGGCACCTGAGCGACGCTTAATACTTTGATCTCCGTGGGAAGGATCTCGTATCCGCGGGGCGCTTTCGGCTCGGCCTTCACATTTCCCCGAACCATTACCACGCTCTCTCGGCTGATGGTGCGCGCGCTCTTAAACAATTCTTTTCCTAGCAGCTTCTTGACTAAAGTTATCTGAGCCAGGCCTTTTCTATCTCGCAGCACCAGGAATGCTATGCCTCCTAAGTCGCGAGTCTCGTGGGCGAAGCCTGCCAGAGTAACCTCTTTTCCGTCCATTTCCGCAGATATATCGCCTGAATAATGAGTTCTAAGGATCAAGTCATCTCACGCTAGCGAGAATGAATTCCTGATATAAAAGCCGTCTGATATACAAAAACAACTTGAAGAAAAAAGACAAATAAGATAAGGTACTAATAATTTCTAAACAGGTCCTGAGCCGTTCATAAGCGCCTACCCGCATAATTGCCCCGGGTATTAACCATGCACCCAGGTACCGCATAGAAGATGAAATCAAGATCCGTAAGAGAGCGGGCCTCGAATACATGGGAAAACGAGGTGAATGGATTTGAATTTTATAGAGAGGATGCCTACAGGAATTCCCGGTTTGGATGATATGATTGAGGGCGGGCTTCCAATACCGTCCATCACTCTTGTGGCAGGCGACGCGGGAGCGGGTAAGACTACATTTTGCACCCAGTTTCTCTGCAAAGGTGCAGATCGAGGGGAGCACGGGCTCTACCTCCTAACTTTCGGCGGACCACCTGATCTGCTGTTCAATTTCGCCTCCAGTTACGAATTTGTGAAGAGAACCTATTTCGAGAAGGAGATTTACTATGTAGAGCTGGAAGCCATAATAGAAAAGGCAGGAAGATCGAACGAACTTTTGGAAGCCGTGGAGATGCAGATCGATTGCGTCAAACCTGCTCGAATCGTCATGGAAAATCTATCCGTCCTGGAAGAAGTGCTCAAGGATGAATACTGGCGTTTTCTCCTCAAGCTATCGCATCTGATAAAGACAAAGGGATTGGTAGCATTGATAGCAGAGGACGCACAACCTGGAGCACCATATCCTTCGCAGATAGCACAGGTGGCGGATGGAATAATATTGCTACATAATGTTGAAATAAATTTAGCAAGAATGAGATCCATCGAGATCCTTAAGATGTGCGGCACCTCTCACCATTTAGGAAAGCGTGCAGTAGATATATCCGTTAAAGGAATGGTAATTTATCCGGGTTTATAGCTATGCCGCTCTCCTACCACGATCTCCTCGGCCAGAAAGAGTTCTGGGCTTTTCTCTTCGTCTTAGGATGGCTGCTCCTCAACTGGCCCATGCTCACTCTGAGCTACGGCTATGCCGTGATGGGCATACCTCTGATATTGATATACATAACGGCAGTATGGCTCGCGATCATACTCCTGCTCTATCTATTCGACCGGGGGATTTACGAATGATCGGACCCAATATAGCTCTGGTCGCCATGGTCCTTTATTTGCTGCTGCTCTTTGCCATAGCCAGATATGCCGACCACCGGAAAAACTTAGGCAAAAGCATCGTTGCCAACCCCTACGTTTATGCTCTTTCTCTATGCGTCTATGTCTCAGCCTGGACCTTTTACGGCTCGATAGGAAGAGCGGCTTCCACCGGCCTGGAATTCTTGCCCATTTACCTGGGACCTGTCCTAGCTATGACTTTAGGCTGGATAATCATCCGAAAGATGATCAACGTCTCAAAAGAGCATAGGCTCACATCCATTAGCGACTTTCTAAGCTTTCGCTACGGTCGAAGCTATGCCATAGGAGCGGTTGTAGCTTTATTGAGCCTCATAATGGTGACACCCTATGTAGCCCTGCAGCTCATAGCCATCTCCACTTCGCTGGAGATCCTGAGCGGTCCTCAAATATTGCTGGGCTTCCCGGTAGAAAGCAAGTTATTGCTGGCTCTTCTCCTGGGAGCCTTCGCGGTTATTTTCGGTGCACGTCATCTCGACCCCATGGAACGCCATGATGGCCTGATCGCCGTGGTGGCTTTTGAATCTCTGGTAAAGTTAGTGGCATTCCTGCTGGTGGGGCTCTTCGTCGCCCAAGGCATCTTTGGGGGCTATGGAAATATAACAAGCCAGATGGTCGAACAGGCCAAAAACAATCCGGCATATGCTGATCTCATAGATGTCAAGTATCCCCTCTGGTTCTCCCTGACACTGATATCCTTCTTAGCCATCCTGTTCTTGCCCAGACAGTTTCATGTCATGGTAGTGGAAAACTGCGATGAGAAGCACCTCAAGAAGGCAATGTGGCTCTTTCCTCTCTATCTCTTATTGATCAACCTATTCGTTCCGGCCATTGCATGGGGAGGATTGCTCCTCAATACAGGAGGCCTAAAGGATGCCTTCATAATAACCATACCTTACACCCATAACCAGGACTTACTTTCGCTCTTCGTCTTCATAGGAGGGACCTCGGCGGCCACCGCCATGATCCTGATAGAATCCGTAGCGGTAGGCACTATGTTACTCAACGACCTGGAGCTGCCCTACATCTTGAGACATATAAAAAAGCAAAAAAATCTTGCCGGTACTCTCCTCAACACGAGGAGGCTAAACATACTTCTTGTGGTGCTCCTGGGGTATCTCTACTCGCGCGCTGTAAATTACCAGATACTGGCAGATATTGGCATCGTCTCTTTCCTGGCGGCCAGTCAGCTGGCACCTGCCGCCTTGGGAGGGCTGTACTGGAAGAGAGGCAACCGTCAAGGAGCCATGGCCGGACTGGTATCCGGCTTCTTGCTGTGGACCTACACCGCCCTCATTCCTACAGTTGCTGGAAATAATGAGGTGCTGGGAAATTTGGTCAGGGATGGACCCTTCGGAATTGCCTTCCTCAAGCCCACGGATCTCTTCGGTCTTGACCTGGACATTTGGAGCAACTCAGTCTTCTGGACACTTCTTTTCAATTGCAGCCTGTACGTGCTCGTATCGCTCCTTACAAAGGCTAGTACAAAAGAAATGGCCATCGCCAAATGCTTCGTAGATACCTGTCATGAAGAGGCCCTGTCACCGGATAATGAACGACGGGTAATACGCCTGGGAACAGTTGAGGAGCTGGAGGCAACTCTGGCGCGCTACATAGGCGAAAAGGCTGCAAAGACCAAGGTCAATGATTACCTGGAACATCTCGGCACCAGCCGGGAGAAGATTGAGACGAAGCAGCTCCTGGAGCTGTGGGATCAATTCGAGAAGACGCTCACGGGCTCCGTAGGGCCTTCAGCCGCAAGGATGATAGTAGAAGATCAGGTGCCCGTAAAGCCGGTGAGGGAAGAAACGAAAGCAACGCTTCCAACGTATGATTTGAAGTCGGGAAAGCTCTACGTAGTGCCTGAGATTGCCTATGAGGTCTTCACAGATCAGATCACCCATGGTATAGAGGGGCTATGCATAACCCATTATGCTCCTGAAGATGTGAGGCTTCGCTGGGGCTTCAAGGAGACGCCCATCATCAAGCTGAGCGATGAGAAGGGAAGCGATCGCTACGTGTCCCCGCGAAATTTGCCCCTCCTTTTCATGACCATAAAAGCATTTGTCGAGTCCAGCAAGAACAGCATTGTGCTCATTGACAGCATTGAGCAGCTGGTGAAAGAGAATGAGGACACGGTACCGGAGAGAGAGATGCTGGACTTCGTCTACCAGATGGAACTGCTTGGCCATAAGACGCATCTGATACTGGCGGAGAAGCCGGAGTTTGTTCACATGCCCATGCCATCCAGCGTCAACGAGGTCAAGGAGCTGCTCTACTCTCTGGGCCCACTCTCTATGTATCTATTCCGTCTCTTCTCGGAGACTATGCTCTCTACTTTGAGCGAAGGAGTGAGAAAAGAGGTGGTAACAGCTGCCAACGAAGCAATAAAATCCGGCGAGTTATTTGAGAGCACTGCCAGGGACGGGAAGACATGCGATGACTCCAGTGTGACCTGTGAGCCGGATATGCAGGATGCTTTGCATTCCTTGCAGCCTCTGAATATCAGATCTGATTTGGTGCTGACAAGACGCGGCTTCTTCACGGCTCTGAGAAGGCTGGCCAGGATCATCAAAGCGCACGAACCCACCTTTGACCATATCAATGCCCTGTCAGGTCTCATGAAGAGCTACGGCCGAAGTCCCTATGAGATATCTCTCATACCGGGAACAACTTACATCATTGAGGAAGAAAAGCCGCAAAAAATCCTGGAGATCTTCAGCGAACGGGTGATGCATGGCATGGATGGCCTCTGCCTGAGCCGTTACAATCCCGAGACTCTTTATGATAGGTATAATGTGCCGGAAGATACCGTTATATGGCTGACGCAAAAGAGCGAGCCGGGATACCGAACCGTGGACCCAACGAACTTCCCCCGCCTGAGCAGTGTGATATCCGATTTCCTTAACAGAGCGAACTATCCTCTTATCCTCCTGGAAGGCATGGGGTATCTCATTACTCAAAGCAATTATGAGACCGTACTCCGGTTCGTTCAGTCCCAGAGGGATGAAATCGCCCTGAAGAATGCCATAATGCTGGTGCATATAGATCCCCTGTCTCTGGACATAAAAGAGCTGCACCGCCTGGCCAGCGAGATGGAAGAGTTCAAGGTATGATGCCGGAAAAAGGAGACTTTTTAATAGTTTGTGCGCTCTAGTCTATTGATATGATTGAAGCTGGATTCGTGTTATTAATCATTGTCATAATCTTCGGTGCATTCTTGATCCTGAGATCCATCAAGAACTTCATCATAAATGCAGTTGTGGGACTGGTGATTCTATTTCTCGCCAACCAATTTGCCGGCCTGGACATCGGTTACAGCTGGCTGGTAATATTGATCTGCGGCATCGGCGGAATTCTGGGCGCTTTCCTGGTCATCTTGCTGCATTTCCTGGGCCTTGGATTCTAGCCCGGGCATGTGTAATGGAGGCAAGAGAACATCCAGAAAGCTGCAGATTTAGAGGAACTATATTCTTTCAGTATGGCTCATAATATGCCCTGAAATTTGGTGTATCACCAAAAGTATTTATCCCGCCAGAGAAAAGGACAAATTATGGAAGACATCACCGGCCTAGAGCTATCTCCAAAAAAGAACGAGTACCTGAAGTATATCCTGAAACAGGAAGGACCCGTAAAGACCACGGATATATCCACTCAGTTTAAGGTAGATCCTTCAACCACGACTAAGACCATCAATGAACTATCCACCACCGGCTTAATACAACACATCCCTTACCGTGGAATAAGCCTTACCGAAAAAGGGAGAAGGTATGCAGGGTTTTTGGTCAGGCGTCACAGGATCTTGGGACTCGTGTTGACCCATTATGGCCTCTCGGCAGAGAAGGCATGTGACACGGCCTCCATGTTCGAAGGATATGTTCCCAAAGAAGTCATAGATAAAATGTGCAATTCGCTGGGGCATCCCATCATGGGCATATGCGGAAGGATTGAACACGATACGTGTTGCTGCTGCCCGAAGGACTAGAGGATTGCCTGACTGTTATCATTGCAGAAAATCGGGTGGTGAACTGCCATACGCGAGTCGAATATATCTGACCATATCCCAGACCTCGACCTAATCACATATTACAGCGAGAATAATCATTCTTTTTCATCGCGAGTCAGCCCCTGGTCTAAACTGGCGGCACTCATAGCCATAGTCATATTCGTCACTACTGTTCAGAACATTGTATTACTAACAGGGTTATACCTGGCTGTACTAGCTGTATATTGGCTATCAAATTTGCCAGTCAAGAGGTTATTCAACTGGAGTCTTCTGCCTATCCTATTTGTCCTTTCGCTCGTAGCTATATTGATGTGGAACGAGCCTGGTACGCCTTTAATAAGCTTCCGTATTTCCTGGTTATCGTTGACGCTGACAGATAACGGATTCCTGTTAGTGCTAAGGCTGTTATTGAAAGCGCTCACATCGGTGACGTTCTCGCTTTTCTTTCTGATGACCACGAGGTATGCCCATCTTTCGGCTATAATATACCGTATCTTTCCATCCCCGATTGATCAAATATTCCTCATGTCGTATAGATTTATTTTTATGACGATGAAGATGGTCGGTTCCATGATCAAGGCCATCAAATCCCGAGGAGGTGGGCTATTAAAAGGCATAAGCAAGCAGAGCCAGATGTTCGCAGAGGTCTTCGCCTTGGTCTTTATAAGGTCCTACGACCGGGCAGAAAGAGTAAATAAAGCCATGGAATCCAGAGGTTATAGAGGGAAATATATAGCTGCAACAGAGATTCCTGGAATGAGATATATTGAACATTTCTTCTTGTTTGCTCTTCTCATGCTGAATATATATTTAATATTTTTCTATAAGCCATTAATCTAAATGGGTGAATGTATTGGCAATGATCGAGCATAAAATTAGCGAATCTCTCGTCTGCAATAAAGACGGGGGACAACACGAACTGATACACGTGGATTGTGTAAGTCACGTTTACCCTGATGGCAGTAGAGGCATCCACAATCTCTGTTTCAGGGTCATGGAGCATGAGATCGTTGCCATCTGCGGAAGCAATGGCTCAGGCAAATCAACGCTCCTTGAACATTTGAATGGCCTCTTGCTACCCTCCGAAGGGAGCGTATCGGTCTTAGGAAAGAATGTGGATAACAGGACGAAGAAGGAGCTGTGGCGCGAAGTAGGTATCGTATTTCAGAGGTCAGATGACCAGCTATTCGCGCCGACTGTGCTCGATGATGTGATGTTTGGGCCTCTGAACATGGGCATGACCATTGAGGATGCTAAACAAGTTGCTTTGGAATCTTTAAAGGCGGTCGGAGCTGAGGAGCTTATAAACAAGATGCCCAACTACCTTAGCGGCGGCCAGAAAAGGCTGGTATCGTTAGCAGGCATCCTCTCCATGAAGCCCAAAATCATGGCACTGGATGAGCCTACATCTGATCTGGACCCCGGTCATGCCGAGATGATTGAAAACATAATATCGGAGTTAAAAAACAAATACGATATAAGCATCGTTATCGCAACTCATGACCTTGACCTGGCTGCTCGTATTGCAAATCGCATATGCATTGTGAAGAATGGATCCATTATAGCTGAAGGTTGCCCTTCTGAGATATTTTACGATGCCGAACTTCTTGCAGAGGCAGGTCTGAGAAAGCCAAAAATCGTTCAGATCTACGAGGAATTTTGCAAACGCAAGGGAACGGAGCTAGGAGGTAGACCAGTAACCATAGAGGAGTTAGTAAGATCTCTGTTACTCGCCAGTTAAATCCTTGTTGTATAACCAAATTGTTTGGTATAATACCAAATCTTAAATACCATGATTGCGATATGCTGTGCAATGATGCACATATATGTTGAAAATATTACCGTGAGGATGTTTAGTCATGGCTCATATACATCTTGAAGACGGCGCATTCACGCTGCAATGGATCTCAGTATGGTGGCTCCTCGCGATAGTTCTGATCAGCTTATGTCTTTATTGGATGAGGAAAGGGAAGGGAATTGACAGCAAGACCATAACAATCGCCGGGATGCTGACTGCTGCTTCATTCGCAATCTTCCAAGTGAACATGCCTCTATTCGGTGGCGTCCATATGAATCTCACGCCTCTTATAGGCATCCTTGGAGGGCCAGCAGTAGGTGGAGTGATTGTGCTCATAGTCAACATCCTATCCGCCGCAATAGGGCATGGTGGATGGGGTATGATTGGTGCAAATGTTCTGGTCAATATGACTGAGGTCTCTGCTGCTTATGGCACCTATACGTGGGTTGGCAAAACAAAAGTAAGCACCTTTGCACGAGCAGGCAGTGCAGTGCTAATTGGCCTGTTCCTTGGAAATATAGCCATGATCGCTATAATCCTGATCTCCGGCGTTCAGGGCGTGACTCAGAGCCGCATCGATATGCTCTACGGGCTATCTCTGCTGGCGGGAGTCAATATGGGCGTGGCTGTGATAGAAGCCATAGTTACGGGCTATATCGTATCATATATCGAAAGAGTGAGACCAGATATGCTCCGAGGGGTAGAGGACCATGTTTAAGACAAACGACAAAAAAGGTTTAGTGATCTTCGGTGTGTTAATTCTCGTCTTTCTAACCCTGAGCATAGCTGCATATGTGACATCAGGTCATATGGGCATTGAAGAGAGGTTTAACAATGCCGTGGGAATTCATGCCGATTCAGAAGAAGAGAGTCCATCCGGCATATTTGGGTTTAACGTCGAAGGCAACCTGGTATCCTATGTAATCATCGCTTCTGCTTTGGTCATAATATGCGCCGTTCTATATACTAGGTCTAAGCTATAAGGTGGAAAATGGATATGCGTCTGCTAATATTTGTCTCAATGTTTGCCTTTATGGCCGGTATAATTTCGGCTTCCTGCAGCCCTCAAATCGTATCGCTCGGCAGTCATAACATCTCCCTGGATTTCGGAGGGCAGAACATCATCGTTATGCCAGTGACATCAGCCTATGAGTGTTGTCTTGGTGTAGATACAAATTACACAAAAATGGTGGATAACAACACGGACAGTTCGAGTTTTGCATACCTATTCAGCTACGACAGCCCACGCCCGATCAGCGATTCCATAAAGGAGTTGAAGAGCATCATGGATGCTATGTGCAATGAATTGTCCATTCAACCCTATAAAAATGGGTATATCTCAACAGGGTCAGATCGTATCGGGGGCCAAGCGCTCTGGGGCATCATCGCACCACTGAACGTCAAAGGGAATAATTGCACGACCTATGTTGAGGTCGTTGCCTCGTTCAAAAATGGAACTCTGAATGAGCATATTGTGAAGACGGCCCAGTTATAGCGTGCGGGGTCCTCATCCCCCGCATATTACCAAATCATAGAACACGTATCAAAGGCCCAGACGGGCTTGCTGAGGTACATTGACGTTGGCCAGGACCTTTAGCCGGTAATCCTGTTGCAGCGTGGCCTTGAGTTTACCGGAATAGACACTCAATGTGATCTCTTTGGTCCTGCCATACCGGCCCTTGCTGATCACGATAGTATGCAGGATGCCCAGCATATCCAGTTCGGCAATGAGATCCGTTATTCTGCGATGGGTCAGATAGTCTGTCTCAACTAAGGGACATAGCTGCTTGTACATGTTGTAGACGGCACTGGTGGTGATGTTTCTTGTTCCCTGTTCCTCTAAGAGAACAATGCTGTAGAGCACCAGTTTGGACTGCGTGGGCAGAGTCTTGATCACTTCTTCTACTCTATCCTGCTCTATCTTTTCTCTGGCCTGGCGCACATGCTCCTCGCCTACGAAAACTGAGCGCGCTCTTTCTGCCAGTTCTCCGGATATGCGTAAAAGATCAAGAGCACGACGGGCATCACCATGTTCTTGGGCGGCAAATGCAGCGCATAGCGGTATGACGCTCTCCTGAAGGACACCAGGACAGAATGCTACCTTTGCCCTCTGTTCCAGGATTTCCCTGATCTGCTCGGCATCGTATGGCGGAAAGATGATCTCATCCTCGCCAAGAGAGCTTTTTACTCTCGGGTCCAGAAATTCTGTGAACTTGAGGTCATTTGAGATGCCAATAATGCTGACCCTCGAACGAAGGAGGTCGGAATTTACTCGCGAGAGATTATAGAGAATGTCATCTCCCTTTCGTACCAGCTTGTCCACTTCGTCTAGCATTATCACTACGACCTGCTTCTCTTCATCCAGAGCATTCCTGAACTCTGCGTAGACCTGATCTGTGGGCCAGCCGGTCATAGGAATCTCTTTGTCGAAGTGTCTCGCCAGGTGTGCTAGAATCCTGTACTGAGTGTCAACAACTTCGCAGTTGATGTAGATCACTGCGCATTTCATGTCGCCAAAGCCTGCTTCCTCCAGTTCTTTTCCTACGTACTTGGCTACGGCGGTCTTTCCAGTACCGGTTTTTCCATAGATGAGAACATTAGAGGGGGTTTCACCTCTTAGTGCAGGAACTAAAACTGATGCCAAGTTATTGATCTGCTCTTCTCGATGAGGCAGCTCACTTGGTGTATATGTTGAGCGCAGGACATCTCTAGATTGAAAAATGCCTTCCTGCGCTAATAAATCGGCAAATAACCCTTTAGATATAGATACCAAGATAATTCCCCTCGAACCAAATTCATATCGCTTTGAGGGATATTAAGAGTTATGGTAAACTCCCCTTGGCTTCCACTGGAACTCTTCCCTCCCACCCCATGGTTTCCAGTGGAGATCAAATAAAATCAACGTTAGTTCTCTTGATAGATAGTGAAATAAAATTAGCCTGTTGTAGCTATCAATTTACTTCTATTTAAGCTTTATTGTTAGAAAAGTAATGAGTACTATCATTGTTATTGGGTATAAAAAGAGTAATTTCTTCAACTAAATGAGTCTATCGTACCTTAAATTTTTTGTTTTTTCTTGTATTTTTGAAAAGAACAGATGATGGCACATTGCGCGAGCAACCCAAAATTTTTCAAAATAGCATTGAGCGGCCACTTTTCTTTTATTCTATCGATAACTGGAAAATAACAGACAAATAAAAATTTTTGGATAATATTCCGTTGTTTTTTTTTTATGATTCCGTAAATCGCAATCCTTTTTTATTCCAGTTTTTAAATACGCCGGGATTTTCGAAATATTTTTGAATGTTTCTGCCTTATGTCTTATCCACTTCAAGCATCATTAAATCGTGATAAGATCGTAATCGTTCCGGGCTTTGCCGACAACCGGTAAATGACTAATCATGTCTAAAAAATGGGTTTTAGTTATTTTGTATATGCAGAGTCGTTCCTTCGTTATCCGGAACCTTTCCGCTATGTGACTATGCGCCAATCGTTATCGCATCGGCTAACTATTGATCATAGAGGTTCATAGAATTGAGAACGGTGTGCTTTCCACCAAATCATCCCTGCTAAATGGCTAAGAGCCAAAGAAGCTCTATAAATGCAGCCTCTGTCATGGGCTGATGGGTGAAGAGATAGAGTCTCCAGTGGAAATCACACGGTCACCCTTATCCCAGCCTCCTCTTGTTTAGGAGCGTCTTTGACGCAAAAGGGTTAATTTTTGTTCTTCTTCGTATCTTCGGCCAATAATAGACGCATGTTCAATTGTATTCAGGAGAGAAGTTCAAGCTACGGGTATGGT
>Ga0182011_10001856_pt1 | contig 18268 bp, 22 predicted proteins | sample 711E1DmetaG_FD_120481 | JGI IMG/M metagenome (GOLD analysis project Ga0182011, IMG submission 120481) | Permafrost microbial communities from Stordalen Mire, Sweden - 711E1D metaG | ecosystem: Environmental > Terrestrial > Soil > Wetlands > Permafrost | place: Sweden: Stordalen | collected... | reverse complement strand
GAGGGCTGAATGGATTGCGATGCTCGCTGTCTCTCTATCCCTTATCTCACCAACCATGATGATATCCGGGTCCTGTCGAAGGATTGACCGAAGGCCGCTCTCAAAGGTCAACCCTGCCCTAGGATTAACTTGGGCCTGGGATAGCCCTTCGAGTGTATACTCAACGGGATCTTCTATGGTAACAATGTTCTTCTCGATAGAATTAATATAGTTCAAAATGGCGTATAACGTTGTCGATTTGCCGCTGCCGGTAGGTCCTGTTGAAAGTATAAACCCATAGGGTCTTTTCAACACACCCTTTATTTTTTCTTTATCATCACGCAACAAGCCGAGGTTGTCGATGCCATAGAGCGCCGTGCTTTTGTCGAGAAGACGGAGCACAACCTTTTCTCCATGTATGGTCGGGAAGGTGGAAACCCTCAGGCCGACCTCCTTGTTCGCGTCCCGTATATTAAACCTGCCATCTTGCGGAGTCCTCGTTTTCGCTATATCAATGCCTGCAAGAATTTTAATCCTCGAAATGATAGCGAGAAACAGTTTCTTTTCCGGGCTGGGCACTTCCCGCAGCTTTCCGTCTACCCTCATCCTTATCCGCATTCTATTTTTCGATGGTTCAACGTGGATATCGCTTGCGTTATCTGCCATCGCCTGCGCGAGAATGCTGTTTACAAATCTGACAACCGGCTCTTCTTCTGTCATATCAACCGATATGCGCTCGTCTAGATCCATATCCTCTTCTTCATCCTTGATAAGAGTCACTTCCTGTTCTCTGATCCTGTCAAGAGTCTCCTCAACGATTGTCTTCAACCCATAATATTTTTCAAGCGCCTGTTTAAGGTCGTCTTCGCTTACAATAAGCGGCTCAATTTCCATTTTCACAACACGGGCTACATTATCCATTGCCTCTATATCAAGGGGATCTACCATGGCAAGCTTCAAAACGTGGTGTCGTCTCATAACGGGGATAACCATGGAATTCTTTGCGGTCTCGGGAGAAACAAGCCTAACGACATCTTCGGGTATTTCTATCTCGTTTATATTGATAATGGGGATATTTAATTGTTTACTGACCGTGTCGATAATTTCTTTTTCGGAAAGGAGTCCCTGCTTTACGATCACCTTTCCCAGTTTATCACCATATTTTTTTTGCTCTGTTAGGGCCCCGAGCAGGTCTTTTTCGGTAATCTTCTTCGCATCAAGGAGTAATTCACCAAGTCTCTTTCGCTTCCGCGCCATTTAAAACCTCATTAATGAATAACCAATGACCAAATTACAATTTCCAAACTTTAACCCAATCAAACAATCAATAATCAATTACCAAAGTTAAAGCCAATAACCAAACAATATCAGCTGCCAACAACCGATAACGCACGGGATGCTTTGTCAGCAATGGATGATAATATTTTCTTCAATTCAATTGATTCTGAAAGCAGCTCATTAATTTCGTCTACATGACCTGGATTTCCTTCCCGAAGCAGTTCGAGCCAATATTCTGTTTCTTTGGCTTCTTTTCGTGTAATTTTTATTCGATGATTAAAATCTTTTTTACTTAAAGCATCATTCGCTTCACGATAATTTGCGCCAACTGAACCGCTTGAGCGAATCAACTGCGAAACAATTTCTCGATTTATAATATCTCCAGGCAATTTTTTACATAATCTCAACACTGATTTCGCAAATACTAACGTTCTTCGTTCAAGATCATACTCACGTTTTACCATTTACTTGATTTCCCGTTTTGTTCTTGGTTATTATCTTCATCATTTGGTTATTGTAATTTGGTCATTGGTTGTTGTCTTCATTTGGTCATTGGTAATTATCTTTGTTTCAATATACTTTAGTCTCTCTATCACATCTTTTCTCGATCCCGGATTATTTATCGATGAGAGATACTGTCTGTAATAGCGCGCCGCATCTTCATGCTGACCCAGATTGTCTTTAATAATCGCATAAGACAAAAAGAGGGCGGGATCTTTTGCTTTCTTCTGGATGGGTATTTCAAGGAGTTTTGCCGCCTCCTGCAGTCTTCCTTCGCTTCGTAAGAGGGCGGAGAGGTTTAAACAGGGTTCCACGCTGTCGGGCTCAATTGATATGGCTTTCCTGAAATATTCTTCTGCGAGCTGACGGTCGCCATCCTTCATGGCAACAAGACCGATATTGTTATATGCCTTGGAATAATTTTTCTGGTACTCCAGTATCTTTTTAAAGTAAAAGAGCGCTTCCTGCGTGTTGCCTTCTTGAACGGCTATCACACCGAGGTTATTCAGCGCTTCAATATGGTTCGGCTGCTTCGCTACTATCTGTTTGTAAATACCTTTGGCCTCTTTGGTTCTGCCCGATTGTTGCTCCCTCAATGCCCCATTATACATGCTGTCGATAATTCCATCGTCTGTTTTCTTTTCAACCGCCCTCACGGGTTCGTTCATTGTATCCTGTTTGCCGGCTGATCCGGCGGCCTTTGTCTTTTTCTTCACCGGGAAAGAATTGGCGATCTTTTGAACGTGAGCAACCCCGGTCTTCGCATTGGTGGGTTCCTGTTCGTTGTTCGGCATCACCGGGGCAACAGGTTTTTCAATAGGTTTTTGTAGGGCTGGGGCTGTCGTGCTCTCGATTTTTTTCTCCGGGGTCTCTCTGGCCGGCTTCTGCGCTTCCGGTGTGGGAGAAGCATTCACAGCAGCCTGCATAGGTTTTGCAGACACGGGCGCTTGAGAAACAACGGGTTGCGCTACCTGTTTCGGTTTATGAAAATACGGGATATACAGATAAGCAATAACTGCGGCAATACACAGACCGAGTATTATGTATACGGGTGTCTTCGGCTTTTTTTGAGCGTCCGAACGATGATAAGGGACCTCCCGGTTCTTTTTCTTCGCTCGCTCTTCCTGGGCCTTTTTAAGGGCATCCTGGATTATGCTCATTAATTGGTATCTCCATATACGATACGAGGGGTCAAGAATATAACCAGTTCGCTCTTTGAGTTCGCTTTTTCGTTCACCTTGAAAAACTGCCCGATAATCGGGATATTCATGAGTCCTTTTGTGCCTGTATCCGTATTCGACTTTGTATTTTTGATGAGTCCCCCGATGACAATCGTCTCTCCTTCTCTGACCTTTACGATAGTATCTACTTCCCGGACGTCCAGAATGGGAACCGTGCTGCCGCCACTGCCCGGGGAGATAACATCATCGACCTTTTCAGACATAATAGGATGGACATTGAGAATGATATTACCCCTGTCGTCTATCTGCGGCATTACGTCAAGGGTAAGTCCCACATCGATAAACTTTGCCGTAGAGGTAATTGTAGGGTTTGCAGCGCCCGTATTCGTGGTTTGCTGGGTCTCGAAGTAAACGTCCTGCTTAGTTACCTTGATGATGGCCCGCTGATTATTTAACGTTGCTATTTTTGGATTTGAGATTGTTTCCACTTTGCCATAGACCTGGAGAAGGTCGATAAAGGTATTGTTGCTATCAAGATATTTACTTCCGACAAAAACACGGGAGAATGGCGTTGCAGCAACGGCCGTTGTGCCGACTGGATCGCTCAGCGGATTGAGAAAAGCCTGTTGTGCACTGAGGCTGACTCCATTTATCTGTGCATTGACAAGCTTCCAATTTATCCCCTGGCGTGAAGAATCATTGAGTTGGACCTCTACAATTTTGGCCTCTATCATAACCTGCCGTTGAACAACCCCTTCGGCAGCCTTCAGGAACATTTCAATACTTTCCAGTGTTCTGCGGTAGTCCGTAACAAATATCATCATAGCTTGTTTATTCACCACAAACTTGCCTTCCTTAGAAAGAAGGGCCTTTATGTTATCTTCCAGGCTTTTCCATAGATCCGATTCTGTTTCGCTCTTGACCGATACCTGCGAACCCGATGAACTGCTTGTTGTCGTTGTGCCGCCTGACGTGCTTGAGCTTCCCCCTATCGTACCGGGGGTAGCATAGACAGTGCTGGTGCCGATCTTCTTCAGGGCAATGTAGTTCAAATGAAATATCCTTGGCTCTAATTTAGGCTTCGAAACATAGATCGTCCTGTCTTCTATTTTGGAGGTAAAACCCAGCGGTTCAAGGATGTATTCGAGCGCCTTGTCGAGGGTCACATTTTTTAAATCAACGGTGGCTATCCCTTTCACGTCAGGCTCGACCACCACATTATAATTGGCCTGTTTTCCTATGGCCCTGATGATGTCCTTCACGTCTGCCTCTCGCAATGAAAATGAAAGGAGTTCCTCTGATTTCGTCGCTTCGATTTTCTTCTCTTTTTCTATTTGAAAAGAAATTGGACTCGGTATGTCCGGGGGATTAACCGGAGCTTTTGTCTCCTTTGCCGGCTCAACGTGGGCGCAGGCTGACAAAAAACAGAATGCTGCAATATAGATCCATTGTTTTCTCATTTGCCCTTCTCCATGGCTTTGTCTTTCGGTTCCTCTTCACGAACCGTGTCCTCAATACTTATAAGATTGAGGACTCTCTTTGAACCATTCCGAATGAGAATAACCTTATCTCGTTCAATCTCAAGCACCTTCTCATCGCCAACCATATCTCCTTTTTTCACAACTTCACTATCAATAATAGCTACCCTGTCTTTTCCTTTTTCAAGGATAGCGACCAGCCTGATGGCCGACGCGTGCTCTCTCTTTTTTTCTTCCTTGAATACAGGCAGTATAAATGGATTTTTCACCCATGCCACCCGGAGTTTATCAAATTGTGGTTTCTCTACGGGGGCTGCCGTCTCCGGCTGACCACCTTTTACCGTAGGTTCTGATGGGGTAGTCTTTGGAGGTGGTGTTTGTTGCGCTTGCTGCGTCGTCTGTGAAGCCTGTTGCGCAGGGGGCGGCGAAGCGGGTGGTTTTTTCTTTCCGGTAAAGAAAAAGACATACCCTGCAATGAGCAGCACAACAATTGCAAAAACAAGAACCGGTTTACTTGCTTTCATTCTTTTTCCCTTTGAGCGCCTTGAATTCAATAACGAACTTACCGGTCAGCGTGGGATACTCTTTCTCGTCGTAGCCAATACGTGCCGCATGAATAGCGCTGAATCCCGCCTTGCCGGAAAGCTCTTCCAGAAACCTGCCCATTTCGAGGAACCCCCCCTTGAGCTCTACCTCAAATTCGGGATTTGCCAATCCCGCTTTCTGTGAAAGCTCGAGGGTGTTGTAGTAACCATGGAGACTTTTAACGGCCACTCCTTTGTCTTGTGCCATCTTCATGACGTTCCTCACGTATTCGGGCATCTTTTCCATCACTGGGGCCTGGTTCATGAACTCATTATAGGCTTGCTGCAGTTGTTTCTGGGTCCTCGCTTCCGAGGCTAAATTCATAATGCTCGCATCCAATTTTTGCCTTTCATTTTTGACAACAGTGAGCGTACCCTCCCTGGTTTGCATAGCTGAATGCATGGGTATATAAGCGAGAAATACCCATGCTGCAATGACCAGCACCGGTAACCCGAACCATATATAGAAACTCTTAGAGTTCATGTTTCATGCACCTCGCCATAATGGTGAATTCCATCATGGGCCTACCCTTCATCTTCTTCTGTTCTTTTCCGGTAATCTCCACGTTGTCAATAAAACCGGACTGTTTTAAAGATAAAACAAGATTGAAAAAGGACAATTCGAGATTATCGGGCTCTCCAAATGCATAGCCTTTGAGTATCAAGAAATAATAGTTCTTTCCGGCAGGCTCCACCGTGGTGGACACTGAGGGAGGCCCCTGCGGCGGCTGCCCTGGGGAAGGGGCGTTCTGGGCTTTCTGTTTTGATGTCAGGAATGCGTCAGGCCGGATTTCATCCCCGAATTCAATCGACTTCAGATACACGTTGTCCGGCATCCGTGATGAGAGATGTTTCAAAAGCGTTATGAGGGTCATGTCTTTTTTCTGGATCTCGTTTTTGATGAAAGCAATCTCTGCCGCATCAAGGGAAGCAGTGGTTTTCTTCCCGATTGCATTGAGGCCTTTCTTTATAGTTTCGATGGTTTGTTGTTCAATTCTTATTTTTACATCGGCACCGTGCAGGATGCTCCACATACCGAGAGAGAGCACGAATAGAATTCCTGCGAGGGCAAATGTTCCGATTGATATATATCTTTTATATGTCCTTTCCTGCTCCTTCCTTTTCGCGCCTTCAGGCAAAAGGTTCGGGAGCGCTTCGAAATTTATACACAGGGTATGGGCCGGTATATATTCATCCTCAATACCGTGGATAGTTTCGAGATAGTTCACCTCTTCGGCAAGCGTCTCTTTAAGCTTTTCGTGGAATTTCGGTATCTTCGCGCCTCTTCCCGTCAGATAGACGCTCGTGACCGGTTTGTCCGGGTATCTTTGGTTGTAGACACTAAAGGTTCTCTGAATCTCACCGGCGAGACGCTCAAAGGGTATTTTTAAAATCTCTGTGAGTTCCTCATCAAAGCCCCTCTCGCGTTTATACTGCTCTGCCTGATCGAATGTAAGGCCGGGTCCGCTCATCAAAGCATCGGAGAAACTCTCAGACGCCGTAAGGATCTCTCTGGCGAACATGAGTCTTCGTGCGTTTGCGATATACAGACCCGTCCGCTTCCCTCCAATATCAATAACGGCAACCGATCGATCGCCAATCTCACCCAATGCATAAACATAACCAAAGGCAATATCGGTAATAAGGGCAATATGTTGAAAGCCTGCATATTGAAATGTCGAGATTATACGCTCAATAAAACCTTTCTGCGCCCCCACAAAGAGAACCTCATCTTTTGTGATGCCTTTTTCTTCAATCTGTCCAAGCATAAGGTGCTCGTAGAGCATATCATCCAATGACGCTGACAGGCTTTTGGCCGATGACCAAATGAGCATTTCTTTTTGTTCCTTCTTCGGAAGTACAGGAATGGTAAATGTCTTCTTAATGATGTCAGGCGAAGAGAGGCCGACTGCCACCTCAAGATCAAGCCCTTCTTTCACCCTTATGTCGGCGAGGATCAATTCGAGGTCTTCAAAACCGCCCTTGTAGGGATAATCGCCCTGGGACACGATGATACTTTTCCCTGTCGTCCCCTTACATCTCACATATTTTACACTGACTGTTCCTATGTCAATCCCTAAGATGTCCAATGTCGATCCTTTATGTGGAATTAACTGTAAGCCTGAAAAGCTCAGGAATCGGAATGTGGGGTCCTGCATAGGTAGATTCCCACGGGCAAGCCCGTGGCACTATAAATATACGCGTTGCTGGAACATGCGCATTCACCCACGTCTGAAGATGTGGTCTTCTACTGACTTGCTTTGCTCCGGAGAATCTACTCTGCGAGCACAGCGAGCATGAAGGGGGGGCTACGACAGCTTTGCTGTTGGAGGAGGCGACGCGAGCCCCAGAAATGGATTCTACTATAAATTTGAATAGTTGCAGCGCATTTTGAATGTATGTATTTAAGATTCGCATATATCCAGACAAAATTCCCATGTTTCTAAACAATTTTAATGGTTTTAGCATTAATATGTCAATAAGAAAATGGTATTGCGGGTAATAGGCATATAGGTGATGGGTAATAATAGACCGGGTGATGGGTAATGGGTGATAGGTGATACAAATGACCAATGACCAAATTACAATTACCAAAATGAAGGCAGGGATAGAGACGGCTCAATGTTCAGGGCTGGGGAAAACAGAAAGCGGTAAGGGGAAAGCCTGCCGGAGGGGGCCGGGGGAATCAAATGCAAATATGTAAAGAGCGTTCCTGATGTTCGCCCACACTTGGTAAACACATTTGCGGGTCGTTCCCTATCTGCCTCTGAGGAGTGGTGATGCGCTTTGAAGCAGAATCTGCCTGATTGAAACAGGACTTCTCAAGACAATATTATGTTTTTTCTTTAGTAATTCCGAACCCATCTTTATATCATTAATCACTTCTTCGGGACCCATTCCTGATCTTTTTTTAGATAACTTCTCCATGATGCCATGAATCTCCTTCATGCTTTTGTCTTCTTTAATCATTAATCACCTCCAGTGGAGAATATATCTCGATCTCCTTATACCTCATCAGGGCATTTATCCCAAGCACTTCTTTTTTGGTTTTAAGTTTCACGATATGTTTGAAATTCCAGCTTATAATGGCGTCAAGATTGTTTACTGATGCCACGGCAATGTGAAAAGCATCGTCTTCGTATCTAAGGGGTATGACCCTTTTTTTGATATACTCATGAGCGAGCTCATAGCATTCCACGGTAAGCTCCAATTCAACGGGCTGCAAGCCCTGTATCAATTTCACTAATTTTACCTTTTTGGCGTCCGGCGCCTCAAGTATTTCCCTTAGGACAACATCTGAGATAAATACTTCATATCTGCCTGCGCGTATTTTTGCTATCAATTTCAACGTTATCGTTTTCTTGTCAGGAGCATCGTCGGCAAAAACAAAATTGAAGATCGATGTGTCAAAATATAATGTCAGTTTCTTATTCACATATGAGTTCTATTACAGAAAACGTTTAAGAACAAGTAAGATTTCATTCGGCAGGACAAAGTATGTCGCACAACCCGCGAGCACGGAAGTCCGTTCAAAAAGACATGGAGAAAATAACCAAATTACAATTACCAAAATGAAGGCAAGGCGTTCAATATTAAATGAATGTTCAGGGTTCGATGTTCAGTTCAGGGCTTGTCCTCGGGGAAATAGCGGAAGGCCTGCCCTCAGGTGGTTTGGCTGGGGGTTCAAGGTTGGGGGAAATCGGTAAGGTTTAATTCTGCCCAAGGGGCCGGGGCGGAATCAAATGTAAACATGTAAAGAGTGTCCCTGATGTCCGCCCGAAGTGTGTAATGTGTCGCGGCAGGCTTGCGCCAATTCCACTTGTCGCGGTAGTCGAGCACATCACCGCGGAGTCTGCTTCCGGCCGATATCTTATGGAATGACGAAATACAACGTTCCGATATTTGCGGCCGCAGCATTGTAGAAAGTTATTCGGTATTGCCCGGAAAGCTGTGGACCGATCTCGTTAAAACGGAGAATACACCAACGGATGCCATCTGATTCGTTTATAGTAAAACCGGAATCTGTAAAAGCGTTCGCGAAGGTTTCATAGTGTAGGTCATTCGGCAATACGTTAATGCCTTGTCCCACGGTTCGACAATATGGGGTCCCAGCCGGACAATCACCTATGCTGAGATCCAACAAAAAATCATATACCTGGCCTGCGGGCGCGGGCGGAAGACTCGTGCTATTCTGGAAGTAAATATTCTGCAAATGCCTTGTGATCGTTCCGTCAAACCACAGGCCGATCCGAGCGATGTTCGCACTCGTCATACCATTCCTATCAGGATTAAAAATGATTGGAACAACCACATAGTACGTGGAGGAAGTCGGCACGTACGCGGACCCTGGCACTCGTGTTATGTTCTCGAACGCATAATACCGGAATCGGCTTAATTTAACTTGTCTCGTGGCATTTCCAAATGTTCCGGTTACTGTAAGGACATCACCGCCAATGCTTTGATTAAAAGCATAACTTGCATCGAACGTACCTGTCCTTCCACCACTAAAACTAAGCTGTTTCGTTGGTAATACAAATGGCTGTGTTGACGAAAAAAAGGTGCTGTTATAAATACTTGTTTCGTCATTAGCATACTTGATCATGTACTCCGCTCCCGCATTCGCAAGGTTGAAGGCGCGGTAGGAGTCAATCTGGTACAGAAACCCCTTTTGCTTCGATCCCATAAGCGAAACAAAACTGGCGCCGAGGATTGCTATTAAGGTCATAGCAACGATAAGCACGATAAGCGAAACGCCTTTATTATTGGATAACATCATAATAATCACCGTTGAAGCTCCGGCCAGTATATATTCCGGGCTGGTAATTCTTGGGAGATATTTTTGTTGTGATGGTGACCGTCTTTGCAGACGCATCACTGATGGGGATATCCTGGTCCGTAACCGACAGCGTGATACTCAATATACCCTTTGGGTCTGCACCTGAGCACAAATACCAAGAGGAAACAGAAAATGGGAAGCAGTGGGCAGGATCGACATCGACTTTGAATTGCGTTACATTGTTGCCAAGAACCTGGCTGCCCGTGCCGGTACGAACTATGGTGTTTCCGCTTCTCTGGAACTGAATAGTTGGGTTGTTGTCCATTTTGGCTGGACGTGTTTGTGACGAAAGCGATAACGATGAATTATCTGAACCGGCATCTAAAATAAGTGCCGAATTCGCATCCCTAAGCTCGCGCGTTATCCTTTCCATGGCATATGACGCTTCCTGATAAAGCATTCTTTGTTTGCTTCCTATCATATAGGTCTTGACAGCGTTATCAATAAAAGAAAAGGTGAAAACAGACAATATTCCAAGGACAACGATCACTGTGATAATTTCTATCAACGTGAAACCGCGATTATTTTTTGCCCTACCTGTCATCATGATTTTGGCCTTTTTGTAACAATTGTCTTCACAACATAATCCGGACCAGAAGGCGGGGTCACGGTGATCGTAATTTTCTTGTAATTTGTATCGATAGTAAGATCACAATTTGCATAATCAATATTGTTTGAAGGTACGTAGCATACTGACCATGTCCTTTGAAATCCCGTTTCCGGCGCCAAATCGGTTATTATCCCTGACGGCACTGTAATGCCAGCGGCATAGGCATTACTTGTGATATCTTCCATTCTTTGTTCTGCAAAAAACCGTGCCTTTACATGGTAATCAGGTGTTAAGAAATGCTGCATCACGCTTGTAAAGGCAACGAATGAAGCCGGAAGGATAATGGCTCCAACGATAATGAATATTATGAGTTCGATGAGCGTAAAACCCTTGCAATTTAGTCTTCTCACTGCACCTTTCCCGTGATAGATAAGACCGCAATGGTCTTGTTTGGGCTTGTACCCTTGCCCAAATCAATTGTTCCATTAATGCTTGAACTGAAAGTCGGTTCCCCTAAGGTGTTGAACGTAAGGATATTGCTGCCATTAAAGTTTGCGTTTCTTATGATTACGTCATCCGGTAAACTTTTCTGTTCAATAACATTGGCACCCTCTCGTATACTATAAGAGCTCGTGCCCGTAGAAAATAATATATTTTGTTGGCTCCCCACCCCCATTGCCCGCATCTGCACATACTGAATATCGGCGATCAACTGATCCGCCGCGATAATAGATTTGTCCTCGTCGCTTAACCGGAAACTTACGACAGCCGTACCCGCAAGTACCACTAAAACGAGAATCACAATAATCAGTTCGATGGAGGTGAAACCGGATAAATGCAGGTGATGGGTGATGGGTGATGGGTGATGGGTTTTATTAACTACCCGCTCCACGCTGTCTGCTCCACGCTGCCCGCGGCGGTTCGGCGGGGCAGAGTTAGTGGACGTCCCTAGTGCATATGGACCATCAAAAGTGGGTGATGTATGGGCAAAACTCATATCGTTCATATAATAGTATAAATGCAAATTGAGAAATGCGAAATGAAAATATCAAAATGAGACCTCAAATATTATCAAAACGTGAAAAACTCAATCTTTGTAACAAATTGTGGTAAACTAATTATCAGAGTAGAACCAACCCCAAGGAGGTCGATGTTATGCAAGTAGACTGGCGAGAGCACATCGTAAGCACGCCTGACGTGCTTCGTGGAAAACCCCGCATAAAAGGGACACGGATACCGGTAAGCCTCGTTCTCGGATATCTTGCTGCCGGAAAAACTGCCAAGGATATAATTGAACAGTTCTCTGACCTCACGTCAGAACAGGTAATTGCGTGCCTTGAATATGCCCGGGACCTGTCGGAATATGAGGTTGCGGTATAGTGACCCTGAGGTTTGTTGCAGATCATTGTGTCTCCAAGGAAATAGTAGAATCATTGCAAGACGCCGGTTACGACGTATACAGGCTCAAAGACATTGCGCCAATTGATTCTCCCGATTCGGCTGTCATACTGAAAGCTCAGGAACTTGACTCTATTTTGCTTTCCTTGAACGGAGATTTCACGGACATCGTAACCTTTCCGCCCGCTCGTTACAAAGGGATTGTCTCGCTTCAATTACGGAATCATCCGGAAACCATAGCCCTGCTTCTCGAAAGACTTAAGGCGTATCTATTGCGGTACTCCGATCCCGGCCACTACAAGGGCAAATTGCTATTGGTCGAAATCCATAGAATTCGAGTGAGAGAATAGTAATAAATAACATGGGGCTGCTCATAAGACAAGGCTCAGGTGCATGTCAGCCTTATCCAACCCTCAACAGTGCTTCTTCTGTAGTATGGGGCAAATCGATTGATACAAAGTAGTTTTCAGGATACAGATAGTCTGCGCCTGATTCATCTACAATGCGGAGCATCTGGGGGTGAAACCGGATAAATGCGGGTGATGGGTTTTTTTACTATGCGCTCCACACTGCATCCTACAACTCCTCGGACTTTACGATATCTTCAAGCAAAGCTGCCAATGAGGGCAGATCATCAGTTGCCGTATCCCAGACACGATCAAGATCAATGTCGAAATAAGCATGAATCAATCTGTTCCTCATGGCGACGATATCTGCCCGGGGTATCTCAGGATGAGCTTCCCGACTCTCTTTCGCAACTTTCGATGCCGCTTCACCAACAATTTCAATAGATTTTACAATCGAAAGAACAAGCATTCGATTGCTTTCAAGGTCATCCCTGGTTTTATTACCGACGAAAGAGATTGCTTCTTTGGCGGCGTCAAGCATGTGACGAACACGAATAAAATCATCCCTGCGCATATTGGACCTCGGCGCTTTGCACTACCTCTTGTCTGAAGTAACGGCTTAAATCACCTGGCGTGCGCAAGTCAACCTTCCTTTTTAACATTTCCGACAACTCCGCTTCCATACGGGCTATTTTAAGCAGACCTATTTTGTGTCCGGGTTGAAATTCCACCAGGATATCAACATCGCTTTCCGGTTTGAAATCATCGCGAAGAACCGAACCGAATAACGATAAACGCCGGATGAAATGTTTTTTGCAGAATGCTTCAAGCTGTTCTTTCGGCGCCAGAATATGATGTTGCCGCGTCATGTTATTCCCTTTCTCTTAACCGTTCTTGCCGGGTTGAACTTTCAAAGCTTTTTCGATACGCTCAATAACGACTTGTTTCCCCATTGGCAACCTTTTTTCTTTCAATCCTTACCATTATTATAACGTTACAGAACAAATCCGCAAGACAAATCAAAAACCGGGCGATGGGAAGAACGCTTTAAACGGTCCAAACAGTTTAAACGGCTCGGAATATCGCGAGCCTTGACCCCCGGCCCCTGACCAATCACATTCTGTCAATGAGTTTGTGCGTTCCCACATAGTATAATCTATAAACATTACCCTCTCTCTTAAAGATACACCGGTAACCCCTGCCAACATAAAATTCCCAAAAATCCGTGCCTTCTATCTGATGGATTTGCAGTGAATTGTGCATGGGGTTAGCTTTCAGGAAAGCGATCTGTTTTACAAATTTCTTCTTGATGTCTTTCGGCAGGGCATCGTATTGAGGGAAAAACCCCGATTCAACACTGATAATAACTTCTTTCATCGGCGCTTTTCCAGTTCACGAACAAATTCATCAACCGGATAATCTTTGGAGGCCCCCTTTTGAAAATTATTTTCCGCAGTCAGCAGTGTTTTTTGCACTTCCGGCGTCCAGAAATATGCTTGTTCTTTAGGGACAGTGATAGTCACGGCAGGTTTTAATACGATGTTGCCGCCCTTCACTTCCACAGTGAAACGGTCTCCCGTCTCAATATGAAGGGTATCGCGTATTTCCTTCGGTATGGCGATCTGCCCTTTTGACGAAATAGTTGTTGCTCGCATAATTATCACCTCATGTTATGTTTACAGTAAAATAGTAAAACATATTTACCATACAATCAATAAAAATCTTATGGCCAGATCGGGGACAACCTTTCGCATTCGCCTATTGCCCATCACCTATCGCTTATCTTTTAAATACATTATATTTCAGGATCGTAAAGAACGCCTTGATGCCGTCCCGCCAGGTGATCTTCTTGCCCTCCTCATAACCTCTTCCGTAATATGAGATGGGCACTTCATATATCCGGCAACGTTTCCTGGCTATTTTCGCGGTGATCTCCGGCTCAAAACCGAATCTGTTCGATTCTATTTCGATGCCCTCGAATACTTCCCGTTTGAATACTTTGTACCCGGTCTCCATGTCGGTAAGGTTCAGATTTGTAAAGATGTTCGAGAGCAACGTCACCATGGAATTCCCCATATAATGCCAGAAATAGAAGACCCTGTGAGGACCGCCGAGAAACCGCGAGCCATAGACCACGTCTGCCTTGCCGTCGAGGATCGGCTCAAGAAGTCTGGGATACTCTCTGGGATCATACTCAAGATCGGCATCCTGGATAATAATGATATCGCCTTTTGCATGCGCGATACCGCTTCTCAGGGCTGCGCCCTTCCCCTGATTTTGCTCATGGAAGACGACCGTAACATCCCGCCGGCCCTGTAGCCCTTTAAGATATTCGCGCGTGCCGTCCGTCGAATAATCGTCCACTACGACAATTTCTTTCTCGTAAGGGGTATCCTTGACCTTCTTGATGGTCTCATCAATGAAATTGATCTCGTTGTAAGCGGGAATAATTATCGATAGCAGCACGTGTTTCTCCTTGTTGCCTTTGCTATATAGAAAGTCGGGGGGCAGGTTTCATAGTTGCCAGAATATTTCGGTCAGCTTCTGTTCGTTCTCCAGCAAATATTTTTTTACTCCCTCCCATGTAACATTACGTAAAGATATCGGGTCTAACGATTTCTCCGCTTCACTGAAGTAAAAGAACGATTTCAATATATGGAAACAATTAACACTGTCTCTCCCGTATTTTTCAAGCACCATACTGCCCAATTCGGCAGGCGTAAGCAGGTGAAGTATCTCGTATAAATCATAAAAATCCTTCTTTTCTGACCGCTGGGAGATCGCAATAACTTTCATACACGCTATATCTTCAAGAGCGGCAATGCTTATTCTTTCATAAAGATGCAAACCTTTTAGGAGGTGGTATGGGTAATACAGAAAAGATACTTTTACTCTGCCGATAAATGCATGAATCGTACCTTCTTCGGCAATCTGTATGCTTCCCCCTAACCGCGTCAGTTGGACGGAAAGAGCTTCCACGCCAAATTCTTTCATACTGAAAAAATCGATATCGGCGCTTTTTCTGTGTCCAAGATGCAACGCAAGCGCAGTACCGCCGGCAAGGTAAAAATTCTCACGTTTTGTAAGAAAGTTTGGGAATGCTTCAAACAACAATGGCTTCACATCATCATTTACGGCGTTGAGAAACATCTCGTCTCCCGAATAGGAATATTAAAATGGATTGCCCAGTAGCTTGCCGTTTTTTTATCGATATTTCTTGAAGTTCTGACAACATCTATCAAATCATCCGTACTGTATTGTGCGTTCATCCAGCGAACATGCTCCGGTCTCCCGTAAACCAATATTCTTTCGATAATAGCATATTTATCCTTCTGTAAATCTACCGTAGAACAATCTGTATCCCATAAAAGAGGGGATAAAAGTTTCACGACTTCATCGGACATCGCCATATATGTATGATATTATAAAAACGGGCGATAGGCAATAGGCGATAGGCTTTCCGGCTTTTGTGCTTCGCCCGGCGACCACCACCCGTTCTCTATAGATTGATTGCCCCGATGGTCCATACCCCAAAGCTTGCTTCGAGATGGTTGCATGTCGTTGTCTCGCCATGTACTGGGGCTCACGTCGCGGGGTAGTTCATTTCCGTTAAATTTCTTTTGGAAAATCTTAAAAAATGTGTCATATTGGTAAACAGATGGAAATTCCCTACCTTGAGTACTTCGGCTTTACTGAAAAACCATTCGGGATGTCTCCGGATCCGGCCTTTTACTTTGAATCAACGGAACACAAGAAGGCCTTCGATTATCTGACATTCTTCATTGCCCAGCAAGAGGGCTTCGCGTTGATATACGGCGATGTCGGCTCCGGTAAAACCACTATCTCGAGGATTTTTTTGAACTCTCTCGACAGGGAAACGTACAACACTGCGCTCATTCTGAATCCCGTGACGGATGAAACTAAGTTCATGAAGGAATTGCTCAAGGAATTCTACGCCCAATATGAACCCGACACCAGGAAAGAACTCTACGACACACTGAGGCTCTACCTGTTGGAGGAATTTCGAAAAGGAAAAGAAAATGTGCTTATTATCGACGAAGCCCAGCTCCTCTCCTATGAGATGCTTGAATTTATCAGACTTCTGTCGAATATCGAAACCGATAAGCAAAAGATCCTCCATACGGTCTTTTTCGCCCAGCCCGAGTTTCTCGATAAGCTGAAAGACCCGCGCCTCAGACATCTCGCACAGAGAATCACGGTAACATATTGCATCGAACCCCTTTCACACAATGAAGTAAAATCGTATATCAACTATCGGCTTTTCAAGGCCGGGTCAAAGGGTCCCCTCGAATTTCAGGACAGGGCTGTCAGACTCATACATATCGCATCCCGGGGTTATCCCCGCCTTATCAATTATATATGTGACCGGTGTCTGCTTGTCCTCTATGCCCAATCCACCCATACCGTTGATGGCCATGTTGTATCAAAGGTACTCATCGAGGAGAGCATTCCCCTTTCTTCCGTGAAAAAAACAGTAGAAAGTAAAAGCCTCCGGCGGCTGCCCCAGATAATTTTAGGGATGGCACTGTTGGTTATTATGGGCATCATCGGCTACTATTTCTTTTTTTCTGCCTTCTATAACCATTTTATTGCGAAAAAACAAACGCCCGCACAGACAACGGCAGTCCAAAAAAATGAAACGCAGGACAAGAACGACATCCGGGGGAAACCCGGGGGAGGGGCTATCCTCACAGACAAACCGCAAGAAAATACAACATCAGACATAAAAAAAATCGCCATCCCCTTAAAAAGGGTGGCCGTCAATGTAGAAGCAGCCAATGTGAGAGTAGCACCTGATATCAATTCTCAAAGAATCGGCATTATTTTGAAAGGAGAAGTCCTGAAGGTTCTTGCCGAACAAAACGATGCGAATAATCTTACCTGGTATAAAATTATCCTCTATGAAGGCAGGGAAGGCTGGGTAGCATCGACTGTCGTACAGACGCAATAAACCAATTACCAAATTATGCTAACCATATCTCAATTTACCAAATGTCGGCGCAGGCTGATTTTGATTATTGGTGGTTTGTTATTTTTGTTTGGTTATCGGTTGTTCTGTTTATACATACCACATCTCCGCCTCGAATGTCTCCGATGGCACAGTGATTGAAAGATATCCCCTTTTCGGGATTCTATCGACGAACATATCTTTGATTTTCAGTGACAGCCAGAGGTTTATTTTTTCTTTTTTCGCAACCCCCAGCGCATCAAAAGGCACTTCCAGTTCGAGGATCTCCACAAAGGCCGCATGAACGGGCAATTCGCTTTCCGTTGAATTATCTTTTATATGATAGAGAATCTTAAAATCTGATTTTGCTATTATATTAACCTCAATGGAAAGATCTCCCATGTTGTCGATAAAGGTTTTATCAATATCGAGTCTCAAGAATAGACTGCTTTCATCGAAACCATAATAACATCCCTTTATGAGTGACACCGTCTCATGCATGGCCACTCCGTGGCCCCTGCCTTCCACGTGGCCGGCGACTATCCACTCAAAGTAATCGGTAACCCTGCCGTCTATTTTCGGGTGAATAAAATTAATCGGCTCTTTTGTCGGGCGCGCTTCACGGTCTTCGACGATAATGGGGATACTCAATATCTCCGGAGGTTCTTTGCGGAGAAATTTATAGACATTGGCCAGGTTTTCACGGAAAAGAAAATCAAATATTTCATCATTCTCTGAAGAATGCTCATCACTATACCACCAGAACCAATCGCTACCTTCGGCTATATATATTGACTCCCAAGCCTCTTTGTTTGTATGGTCGGGGTCTTCCGCTTCCAGAAAATCTCTCGTTTGCGAAAGCAAGGTCCACCCGTTATTGTCCTCGCCATGGCCTATCCATATGGAGAAATTGTGACCGATCCAGGAACCGGCAAAGCAATGGTAGAGATTGCCGAACTCTTCGGCATCTTTCAGATATTGTGATATTGTGACGGGGACGATGCCGCCATCAGCGAGAATTCCTTCATAAAGATACTTCAAAAAATCTCTCCCGTCATTCTTGTAATTCTCCCAGGCGTTCTCGCCGTCCATCGCAATGGTGATAAGCGGTCTTTTGATCCTGCCCCGCACAGAGTCCCGAATACTTCTTATCCTCCTCAGGCAAT
>Ga0182011_10001855_pt1 | contig 18275 bp, 14 predicted proteins | sample 711E1DmetaG_FD_120481 | JGI IMG/M metagenome (GOLD analysis project Ga0182011, IMG submission 120481) | Permafrost microbial communities from Stordalen Mire, Sweden - 711E1D metaG | ecosystem: Environmental > Terrestrial > Soil > Wetlands > Permafrost | place: Sweden: Stordalen | collected... | reverse complement strand
GGAGGGAACATCGATTGCCGTCGTCATCACGCCACCCTTCTGGGCAACATGGTGGTTCAGGGTGTTTGCCCTCGTCGCAGTGTTTGGGTCGGTTGCGGGATCAGTTCGGTATATTGAAATACGAAAGATGAAAAGAAGAATCGAACTCTTGGTGCAGGAGCGGGCGTTGGAGCGCGAGCGGTCCCGCATTTCGCAGGACATGCATGATGAGGTTGGGGCGAGCCTGACCGAGATTGCGATTCTCAGCGAGCTGGCACAAAAGGAGATGGGAGGCGAGTCGGACGTAGCCGGTTCGCATATCCGCAAGATCGCGGATCGGTCAAGGGAAGTGGTGGACAGCATAAGTGAGATCATTTGGACGATCAATCCAAAGAACGATCACCTCGACGATCTTGTCGCCTATCTTCACCACTACGCCATGCAATTCCTCAAGTCAACAGCGATACGATGCCGGTTTGAATCACCTGAGGCGATTGCGGATTTCTCCTTGTCGGCTGAGGTTCGGCGTCACATCTTCCTTGTTGTCAAAGAGGCGTTGCATAATGTTGTCAAACACTCAGGTGCCACGGAAACCACGGTGAGGTGTGGTTTGCGCGGGGGGATTGTGGAGGTTTCAGTGGAAGACAACGGAATGGGATTTCCGATTGATCAGATCTCCCGTTTCGGGAATGGCGTGCCTGGTATGAGAAAGCGGATCGAGAACATCGGAGGCACGTTCACTCTTGATTCCGATCGGGGTGGTGGCACCAGGGTATGCATTTCCGTTCCGGTTGGCGTCCCCCCGGTGTAAGCCCTGAGTGGCTTTTACTCCAATTGGAGTATTGACCTGGCTGTCAGATAGTGGTATCCTGAACATATATGCCAATCAAGGTCTCGATAGTAGAAGACAACGACCAGATTCGTGAGGGACTCTCCGTTTTGATCAACGGGTCGACCGGATTTCAGTGCGTTGCCACCTACCCGACAGCGGAGAACGCCTTGAAGTACCTTCCGGCTCAGAAGCCGGATGTCGTGCTCATGGACATCCAGCTCCCGGGGATGTCAGGCATCGAGTGCGTACGGGAATTGAAGAGGCTGCTCCCCGAACTACAGATAATGATGCTCACAATCTATGAAGACGATGACAACGTGTTCAAGTCCATTGTTGCGGGAGCGAGCGGCTACGTCCTGAAGAAGACACCTCCGTCCGAGTTGATGGATGGCATCAGCGACTTGCACAATGGCGGCTCTCCCATGTCGGACAGGATTGCACGGAAAGTCGTGCAGGCCTTTCAGCAGATGGGGCAGTCGTCCCGGGAAACAGAGAACCTGACGCAGCGGGAGTCCGAGATTCTTTCGTATGTTGCCAAGGGATTTCAGGATAAGGAGATTGCAGAGAAGTTCTTCCTCAGCTCCGAAACCGTCCGCACCCACCTCAGAAATATCTATAAGAAACTCCACGTGAGATCACGCACTGAAGCCACGCTGAAGTATCTCCACAAGTAGCGCCCCCTCCTTTTCCTCCCAGGTCATCTCTCTACTCCAAATGGGTGAGACTCCCGCTGATTTAGCCCTTCGCCAGGTGCAGAATACTCCAAACCGGCGATAGTCTCTTTTCCGATCCTTCTCGACATTAGTCCCCAGAATCCAGTTCACCATTTCAATCGTTGTTTCTATGGAGGTGTTTATGAAGCGCATGCTTTTGTCCCTGGTAGGGATATTGATATTGTCCGTCAGCCGGTCCAGCGCGGACGGGGTGATCGACTGGAATGCAACGGCCATCACAGTCATGCTCAGGGTGCCGACTCTGGCGAGGGACCCTATGACCGATATGGCAAACATGCACATCGCTATTTACGATGCAGTCAATGCTATCGACGGTCGATACTCGGTTTTTGCGGTGGCGCCGCCGAATGCCGCGCCGTGGGCATCCGAAGAAGCGGCAACTGCTGCGGCAGCACGGCGGGTGCTTCTGACGTTCTATGCTTCACAGCAGCCGTATATCGACTCTGTCTACGCGGCGGCGCTCGCTCTCCTGCCCGACGATAGCACGAAGACACGAGGTGTTGCGATCGGTGATACCGTTGCAACACGGTGGCTTGCGTACCGTGCAGGGGATGGGAGGACTGCAATCGTCACGTACACCTGGCTCCCCCCGGGACCGGGTGTATATCAACCCACGCCCCCCGGGGCGGCACAGTACCAGCCGGTCAACCCGTGGCTCGGGCAACTCAGGCCGTTTTCTCTTACCTCGCCGTCGCAGTTCCGTGCACCGGGCCCGCCGCCATTCACGAGCGACGTCTATACGAGGGACTTCAACGAGGTGAAACGCTATGGCTCGCGCGACAGCTCATATACCACTCCCCAGCAAAGAGAAATCGCGAGGTTTTATACCGAGAACCCGAACGTCCAGATGGCAAGGAATATCAGGCTCTTTGCGACCTCGCGCGGAATGTCTCTTGCCGACAATGCCCGGCTCTTTGCGCAGCTCTACGTCACGATCGGCGATGCCTTGATTACCGGCTTCGAGTCCAAGTACCTGTACAACAACTGGCGACCGGTCACCGCAATCCGCGAGGCGGATACCGACGGCAACCCGCTTACTGTGCAGGACACTTCCTGGCTGCCGCTGGTAACGACACCGACTCATCCGGAATATGTTGCTGCTCACGGCTCTGTACTCGGCGCGTTTGCCTCTGCTCTGGAAAAGTTCTTCGGCACTGCAAACGTCCCTGTCACGCTCACGAGCGCAGTCACCGGCACGCAACATTCTTTCACAAACATCAATCAGATCACCGCGGAATCGATGAACGCGCGTGTCTACGGCGGCATGCACTTCCGTTCCTCCGGCGAGGATGGGATTGCCATCGGACGCAATGTTGCGGCATGGGTGGCGCAACGCCGTTTCATACGCCTGGGGGCATCACCGTGGGCTCTCCAGCGCGCACCGGGCTTGCCCGTATCGGGGAATCCGGACGTACTGTTTTCGGCCGTGAATGAGAATGTCTGTTGGGGAATCAAAACCTTGACCGCCCAATTCGTTCGAACAACGAACGGTGGAACAACCTGGACATCTTCGGTGGTTGGAGGCGCGACCGGGCTTTTTGGCGCCAGCATCTCGGCACTTGATGCCAACACAGCGTTTGCCGCATTACATAATCCCGGGATCTCAACAGGAGGTGGAGTTTTCAAAACAACCGATGGCGGTATGACATGGACGTCGCAACCGACGGCCTTCCCCTTACCTAACGGGCAGCCTCTTGCGATATACTTCTTCGATGCGAACAATGGCGTGTGTTCGGGCAGTATAAACGGCGGTTACTGGGAGATATACACTACCACAAATGGCGGATCGCAGTGGACCAGGGTGCCGTCCGCAAGCATTCCCGCTCCAGTCTCCGGAGACATTGCAGGGGAGATCGCAAGTGCCGGCAACAACGTCTGGTTTGGAACAGAATTCAACTCGGTATACAGGTCAACTGATCGGGGGATGACATGGACGGTGGCTCGCGATGTGCTTGGAACGGCAAGTCTTGGACCGTTCCTTGCGTTCAGGGATAGTCTGAATGGTTTAGGTTGCACGCCGTTCCCCGCCATTGGAGGACTGTTCAACCGAATCTCCAGGACAACTGATGGCGGCGTAACATGGACGCCGCTTGCTGCAGCCTCAATTCTCGCAACGCCATCATTATTCCATATCGCGTACGTTCCTGGAACGAGCACATATGTGATTACCTCCGACTTCAACGCTGGCCGCACGCAGACTCTCCCGGGTTCTGCATACTCTACCGACGACGGGTTGAGCTGGACGCAGGTCGATAACCTGCCACATGGTCAAGCTGCGTTTGCCTCTGCTCATGTTGGATGGAGCGCTGGTGTAAACGACTCCATTTACAAATGGGACAACAACCTGCTCGTCTTGTCTGTGGGACAGTCGAAGAGTGTTGTCGAGGGTTTCCGGCTTGAGCAAAACTATCCCAATCCCTTCAATCCCTCAACGACAATACGTTATGGTCTGCCAACCAGGGCACACGTGACACTGTCTGTCTTCAACACACTCGGCCAGCAAGTCGCCACGCTCGTTCAGGGAGAGCAGGAAGCGGGCAATCATGAGGTTCGATTCGACGGCAGCGATCTCTCCTCAGGCGTTTACTTCTATCGCCTTCAAGCCGGAGCCTTTGTGGAAGCGAAGAAACTCGTCCTGGTCCGATAAGCAGCCAGGAAAGCTGTAACAGAAATCGTCGGGTGATGAGCGAGGGGAGGCTCTGCTCTAAGTGGCCCTGTCGCCCCATGGCCCCAAAGGGGCTCATCATGACTCTGACGAGACTTTGTAGCCATTTAGCTGGCAGTTGGCATGAATCTGAAAACGGTCGAATGCTAGACTGCATAAGGATGAAAGAGGTTCGAATGTCTCAATCCACCGATCCAACCAATACTCAGAGAGGTTCATATGAAACGCTTCTATGTTTTCTCTGTAACGGCAGCAATTCTGTCGGCTCTCTTCTTCATATCGTGTCAAAAGGAGCCAACGGCGCCCCTGGATACAAAGGGCGCAACCGTCCCTTTGCCTGCGGCCGCCATTGAAGGGATGAAGAAATCCGCCGCTGTCACGGTCTTTGCAACCGGATTCGACAACCCGCGCGGTCTCAAATTCGGCCCTGATGGATACCTGTATGTTGCGGAAGGGGGGCTGGGCGGGACAAATTCGACCGTAGGACAATGTGATACCGTTCCTGATGTCGGACCTTATCTGGGCGGAATGACCGGCCGCATCTCAAGAGTCAATCGCTCCGGTCAGCGATCAACCGTCGCGGAGAATCTTCCTTCAAGTCAAACCAATCCCGGCAGCGGTAGCCTTGTGAGCGGGGTGGCCGATGTGGAATTCATCGGAAACACTCTGTATGCAATCCTTGCGGGCGCCGGCTGTTCTCATGGTGTGCCAGGTATACCGAATGCCGTCCTTCGTGTGTCTCATGGCGGAAAATGGTCCATAGTTGCCGACCTGAGTCATTTCCAGATGACACATCCGGTGCTTCATCCGAACCCGTTGGATTTTGAGCCTGATGGGACCTGGTACAGTATGGTTCACGTGGGCGATGATCTCTTTGCCGTCGAGCCCAATCACGGCGAGCTTGACAAGATCAATCCCGAGAACCACAGGGTCTCGCGTGTCAGCGACATTTCGGCGAGCCAGGGGCACATTGTCCCGACAGCATGTGTCTACCGCGACGGGTATTTCTATGTGGGCAACCTTCGGACATTCCCGATCGTAGAAGGGAGCTCGAGCGTCTACCGGATTTCCCGCAGTGGACAGGTCGACGTGTGGGCGACGGGATTTACAACGATTCTCGGACTTGCCTTCGATCGGGAAGGGAGACTGTACGTCCTTGAGAACACGACCGGCAATCCATTTCCCACTCCCGGAACCGGCACCGTATTGCGTCTGAATCAGGGGAGCAAACGGGATACGATCGCGACGGGATTGTTCCTTCCCACGGCGATGACCATGGGTCCGGACGGCGATCTCTACGTCTCGAACAAGGGGTTCGGACCGCCCATCCCTGGATTTGGTGAGATTCTGCGGATTGCTGTAGATAATCGGAGAGATTATTTCGTGAGGAGGGATGACGATTAGTGCCTCCTCGGGCTGGTATTGGGGCCACTATATTGCTGCAAAGTGGCCCCATACCCAGCCTGATTGAGACACTTTCGTTACGGCGGCCGCAAATCAGACACCCTTGGCAGAATATGGCGATATGAGAATACACGGGAGTACATGAGGTGACAACTGTTTTTGTGAAGCAACAAATACAGACAAGCGTTCCGGCGGGTCACTTCGCCAACTGTATTGACTCTCTTCAATACACTCGGCCAGCAAGTCGCCACGCTCGTTCAGGGAGAGCAGGAAGCGGGCAACCATGAGGTTCGCTTCGACGCAACCAATCTTGCGAGCGGCGTGCACTTCTGCCGATTGCAGACAGGCGATTTCGTGCAGACAAAACGATTGTTGCAGCTCCGTTAGGGCCAGTTCATCTGTTTGCTTGGACCTTCAGGCTGTGGCACATCACTACCGCGACAACCATCGTTTTCGTAACGCATGATATTCCTGAAGCAGTGTACTTGGGGACGGACATCTATGTCATGCAGGCAAATCCGGGCAGAATTGTCCATCACATTGCGATCGATCTCCCCTTTGACAAAACACGCCAGGTGAAGAGAGATCCCCGGTTCGTGCAGTACGTGTACGGTATCGAGGACAAGATGATGGCCCTTTCCCAGGAAAAAGGCGTCACTGCATCGAATTGATGTATCCTGCACATACGCCATTTCCATAGCGGAACGTCCCCGGTGCAAAAGGTCCCCTCTTTGTGGATACGAAGAAGGGGCTTTCATCTGCAGCACTTCCACCGATTCACTTTCCCCCGCCTGATCTGTTTCTTCCGTGTAAGGAGTTAACCCCCCTTTCATCCTTCTGGGCTATTCCCGATCGGCGGAATCATCGTTAAGCTAGTCATCATGCAGCGATGATTCATCTCACGGGAAGGGCGTACCCCATCTCAAAGAGTTTAAAGTGTCGCGAAACGAAACGGATTCATCCATCGTCATGAAAGGACGATCAATCATGAATAAATCTAAGTTCAGCCTCTTTGTGGTTTCTGCCGTGGTATTCGCCGGCATGGCAGCTTTATCCGCGGGCTGCCTGGGTACGGGAACCATGGATGGGAGCGTTGGCGTCAATATCGGTGATCAGCCCGGGTGGGGACCGACAGGGTATGATCGCGCCGAGTACTATTACATCCCCGACGTGGACTCATACTACTCGGTCTCCGAACATCAGTATATCTACCGGGATGGATCAAATTGGAAACATGGCGCCTCGTTGCCCGCCAGCTACAGTAACTACGATCCATACCATTCCTATAAAGCCGTGGTCAACGAAGACAAGCCGTATCTAAACAACACCAGCCACCAGGCGAAGTATGGATCGTTCAAGGGTACCAAGGATCAGCCGGTGATTCGCGATAGCAAGGACCCGAAATACTTTGAGAACAAAGACCATCCCCAGCACGAGAATTGGGCAAAAGAGCACAATCGCTGAGCCGTTGTGGCTTCCATTTTCGTGTCAACTTAGTGAAAGGTGTAACCATGAAAGCACGGAAAGCTCTTGGATCTATCGTCATAATGTCCGTTCTGGCCCTGCCCGCGTTTGCGGGGGGAAAAGGGGAGATTCAGAAATACTTCAGCGATGCCGCGACCAGGGCGAAAGCAACCACGGATCCTGTCGAGAAGCGGCAGATCCTCGACGAGTCATTTAACACAATGTTCACAGCCTTGGACATTGCTCAAACCTTGCCGTTCATTTCGAAAAACGATTCCCTTGGCATTGCTCGCTTCAGGGCGACGCTCCGGGAGAAAAAGGACGAGCTTGCCGGCCGCAATGGCTACGTGCGAGTATCAGATCAACAACTCAATGCCTTCTCCAGCTATGTCGTGCAGGATATCGAACAGGCCGACGAGGTAATAACGATAAGTCTTGTCACTCTTATCTTGATCATTCTCCTGGTCGTGCTTCTTGTGTAATGACCCGGTGCCCCCTCGGGGGTGAGACAGTCTGAATGTCGAACTCTTTTCCTTCCTTGGGGCGCCCGGCTGATAGTACCGGGCTCCCCGGGAACGGATCTGGCCATAGCGACCACCTGCCACATATCTTCCGGAAGCCACCTTCTGTTCCTTTCCCCTAACTTCTTGAAATAAATTGGGTTACCATGTTTCTTCCCACGGGGCATGCCGCCCTGTGGCACCCATCTGTGCGCGATAAAATTCGCGACCTGGACTCTTTCTCCTTTCAGCGTAACCGGTTATGGCTGTCGACCGAACCTGGCACTGATTTCGCAATAGGTTCCCCCAGAGAGATTGAACAATCACAACACTGATGGGGGAGACAATGAAATCACGCACCGTCCTGGGAATAGCCGCACTCGCCGTTGCACTATGCGTCGCTTTGACGGCCCATGCTCAACCCGATGAAGCCCGTTATGCGAAGTATGACTTTCAGAAGCTCATGAGGGCATTTGACGTATCGCTGCGCAGTGATGTCCCGGGGATCGTCGAATCGACGATCTACAACCTGGTCGAGTACAAGAGCTTCTTCCCGGACCGTGAATACACCCGGCTCGTTCACAGCCTGAGCGACGTGGCCCGGAGCAGCACGGATTCAACGATCGCGTACAAGGCAAGCCTGGCCGTGATGTATCTTTCGTACGGCACGAGGCTGGACGACACCTCGGTGTTCACTCCGTACAATCACGAAACCGCCTTCAAGGTAGCCGCGGACCAGCTCGCGAAGAAATTCCTCCTTACACGCGCCTCGGAGTAGAAATTGGGGGACAAGCACTGAAAGGGTGTCCGGGATACTCTCAGGCAACCACCCCTTCGGGTTCCCCCGTTTTTCTCCCCGCCCCTCCATGAGGGGCGGTTGACTGTCTCCCCGCCAACCCCTATTATTCCCCAGTCATCGGCAACAAACCCTGTCGTCGTTTGTCGCCAGAAGCGCCACGAGCTCCTGCGTTCCTGTATCCCTGTATCCACAGAGGGCATGAATCCATCGGATCTGAATCCGGCTGACGTACCGACCGCGGGTGCATATCCCGTCCACCTCCGCATCAAGAAGGGGAATCTTCTGACGCGCCAGCGTACGTTTACATCCGCGTTCGCGCTGGGTCGCGCTGACGGATGCGGCGTTCAGTTTACGGACGAAAACGTGAGCTCCCGTCACGCCTCCGTCGCGTGGGATCAGGATGAGTGGTGGCTGGAAGACCTCGGTAGTACGAACGGTATTTTCGTCGGGGGAAGGCTGATCACGGGTAAGATCCCCCTTCCGGTGGGAAAAGAGGTCCGTCTCGGGCGCAAGGGACCGGTGCTTGTGTTCGATCTGGAAGTGCATGCCGGGGAGCTCTCCCCTCACAGGCCGGAGCCGGGCATCGGAAGGACACAGGTCATCCGGCGTTACTTCGAGGGGTCAACGGGAGGGAAAGTCGGCGACCGGACTATTCTTATCCGGGAAGCATTCAGGACTGTCCGCCGCCGCTACAGGGTGCGGTACTGGGTTGCACTCGGGGCGGTCATGTCGCTTCTCCTCCTCGCGGTTCTCGCGATCGTCGGTTACCGGGCCCGCATCGAACAGCTTCAAAAGCTCCACGCGACGGCGGCGGAAGTCTTCTATGCCACCAAGTCGCTGGAGTTGCAGCTCGCGAAACTCCGCATCGAAGTCGAAAAAACGAAGGACGAGAAGTTCAGGGAGGAATTCCGGGAGAAGCAAAAGGAACAACAGGAGCTCCAGGCGAAATACGTCGATTTCCTCGATGAGCTCGGCATATCCCGCGAGAAACTTTCCCCGGAGGACTGGCTCATTTACCGTGTGGCGCGGCGGTTCGGGGAGTGCGACGTCAGCATGCCCGCCGGGTTTCTCGGGAAGGTGAAAGAGTACATCCGCTTCTGGCAGAGAGGGCACCGGTTCATAAAGGCCATCGAGCGGTCGGAACGCGACAACCTGGCCCCGATGATCTCAAGCACGTTCCTTTCCTATGATCTCCCCCCGCAGTTCTTTTACCTCGCGCTTCAGGAGAGCGGCCTCGACACGTCCCAGTGCGGCCCCCAAACCCGGTCCGGCATTGCCAAGGGGATGTGGCAGTTCATTCCGATGACAGCGTGGAAGTACGGTCTGCAGACGGGTCCCCTGATCGACCTGAGGAGAGCCGACCCGCACGATGAAAGGCACAACCTCAGGAAATCGACTCAGGCGGCGGCGCACTACCTCAGGGATCTGTACGACACGGAAGCACAGGCTTCGGGCCTGCTCGTCATGGCATGCTACAACTGGGACGAAAACAGAATTCGCGAAATGTTGAGCGCAATGCCGGAGACCCCCCGACAGAGGAATTTCTGGAATCTCCTCGGCCGGAACACTCTTCCCGACGAGACGTACAACTACGTCTTCTACATCGTCTCCGCCGCGGTCATAGGAGAAAACCCGCGGCTCTTTGGGTTCGACTTTGACAATCCGCTCGGCACCGGCGGTGCCGACTCGACCCGCGCCGGTGCGGACACCGTTCTCCCCGGGGGGCGAATCTCTCCTCCCTCTGACGATCATTTCAACCGGTAGATCTTCCCTTCGAACGAACAGAGGTAGAGTTCCTGTGTGTCGTCCACCCCGAACGAGACGATCGGGAGGTGCGTGTACGCCATCTCGCGCGCGGCAACCTGCCCGCCGGCGGCGCGCCGGAGCGACCATATCCGCCCGCTCCCGTAGTCCGCGCAGATGTACGTCCCCTCCAGATCAGGTCGCCTCGCTCCGTGGTACACGTATCCCCCGATGATGCAGACCCCCACGTCATGCGTATATTCCCAGACGGGGGGGACAAGGCCGGTCGTGTCGCAATGTGAGGAGGGCTTGAAGCAGGACGTCCCCTCCATGATGTTCCATCCGTAGTTTCTTCCCTTTTCGACTATATCCACCTCTTCGATCGCGTCCTGGCCGACGTCTGCCACCCACAGCCGGCCGGTGGGCGGATCGAAGCTGAACCTCCACGGGTTGCGGAGTCCGAACGCGAATATTTCCGGGCGCGAAGCGGTCCCGATGAACGGGTTATCCGCCGGTATTCCGTAGTTCCTTCCTACGCCCGGATTGTTCACGTCGATGCGGAGTATCTTTCCGAGCAGCGTCGTTGTCTTCTGGGCGTTCCCGTGCGGGTCTCCCGCCGATCCGCCATCCCCGGTCCCGATGTAGAGATAGCCGTCCGGCCCGAACGCGAGTTGTCCCCCCTTGTGATTTGAATACGGCTGTTCATATTCCAGGAGTACCAGTCTGCTCGAGGGATCGGCTGCATCCGGGTCGGTGGAGGATGCACGGTAGCGTACGATGATGGATCGGACCGGATTGGAAGCGTTGTAATTCAGATAGAAGTATCCGTTCGTCCTGTACGCCGGATGGAATGCGAGCCCGAGCAATCCCTCCTCGTTCCCCTCGCTGTACACGATCTTTCGTATGTCGAGGAACAGCTTTGCCTGTTTCACATTCCTGTCGTTCGGGAAGACAAATATCCGGCCCGCTTGCTCGACGACGAACAGCCGGTGTGTGCTGTCGGGAGGGGACTCGAGGGCGAGAGGGCGGACGAATGTCAGGCGAGGAAACGCTGATTCGAGCTCCAGCGTGCCGGCGGGATTGTCGTTCGTCCCCCCCTTGCACGCAGGAAAAGAGGGCCAGAGGAGGAAGAGCGCGATCATGGAGCCGAACGCTGCACGGTCCATGTGACCTGTCCGAATGTGAGTGAAATTTTCCTGATTGAAAATAAGCAAATTTACAGATAAAAGAACAGCGGCTGCTGTTGACAGAGCCTGGCGTTTGATGTAGCTTTCAATAGTAGACATTGTTCGAATGCGGAGGAGGTCACCATGAGCTCTCTACGCCCGGTTTTCGCATTGAGTCTTCTCGTCGCGCTGATCGTCCCATGCGCGCCCGCCCAGAACAATCCGGCATTCGACCTCCAGGGCTACGAGGCGTTCCTCGCCGCGCACAGGGATATGAGCTCCGCGCAGCTTCTGGCGCTTCACTCTGCCGGGACGTTCGCACAGCACTCTCCGGTCTCACCCGACGGACTTACGTACTTCCCCGGCATCCAATCCCGCTATTCCTTCACGCCGTACGAATTGTCGTTGCTCGCGGATCACGGATTCGTCGTCGCCGATCGCCTCAGGTTCCCGTCTTTTGCAAACGCGCTCCTGGACATCTACACGCATGACCTGCCCGTCTTCGTATCGTCGGATGCAATACTGCATGCAATCCACGCTTCTTACGACGCGATACTGATGGAAGCGGAGAACCAGTTCCTCATTCCGAGACTCGATTCGCTCCTCTCCGCACTCAGGGCCCAGTTGCCCGCACTAGGCGCCGCGTATGCTCCGGACACGGCGATGGCGCCGATGATACATGATCTTGACGTGTATCTTACGGTCGCATACGCGATGCTGAAGGGATCGGCTGTCCCGTGTTTTCCCGAAGACGCATCGACGGTAAGCACGCTGGAAAATTTTATCACGCTGCAGCAGCCTGTCATGTATCCGCTTTTCTCCTCGACCGCCCGGTTCATCGATTTCAGCCAGTTCACGGTCCGGGGTCACTACACACAGTCCGCCGTTCTGGGGCGGTACTTTCAATCTATGATGTGGCTCGGGAAGACGGAATTGTACCTGCTGGGACCGGCGAACGTGAACCCGGGGCAAAAAGCATCAGACGTCCAGCGGCAGACGATCGATGCAGCATTGCTTGTGGAAGCCCTGGATCGCGCCGCCGCGTTTCCCCGTCTGGAAGAGATCGATGCTGTTATCCGGATGTTCGTGGGAGAGTCGGACAATGTTACACTCCCGAACATGAAATCCCTGTTGCAGAGGGGACAGATTGGTAGTGCGAGTCAGTTGCTTGATTCGCTCCTTCTTGCGGCGTTGCAGGACACACTGAAGAATCAGCCTTTCGCATTTCAGCGGATCAACTCACAGATTCTGGCAAGCTCAGACCCGACGAAGCCCGACAGTGTAAAGCCTGCTTCTGCCGTGTTGCTCCTGGGGCAGCGGTTCGTCGTCGATTCGTACGTCACCGGGGACGTCGTCTTCGACAGGATCAGCTATCAGGGGCACGCCGTGTGGCGGGCACTCCCCTCGCCGCTTGACGTTCTGTTCGCGCTGGGAAACGACGCGGCCGCCCAGCTCCTTGTTCCGGAGCTGGAGACGTATCATTATGGGACGAACCTCGCATCCCTCCGGTATCTTATCGATGGATACGATGCATCCTTCTGGAATAGTTCCCTCTTCAATGCCTGGCTGGAGATGATCCGTGCGTGCAATCCCCCGGCGGACCGCTCCGTGCTTCCCGGTTTCATGACCACCGCATCCTGGTGGCAGGAAAAAATGAACACGCAGCTTGCCTCCTGGGCCGAGCTCCGCCACGACAATTTGCTTTACGCAAAGCAGTCCTACACCGTTGTCGCTAGCTGTTCGTTCCCCCACGGCTACGTTGAGCCGATTCCGGCGTTCTACGACGCCGTGCGGGCATTTGCGCAGCTTGGGATGAACCGGCTCGTTCCGCTCCTGTCTGTTCAGGCCCCCCAGAATGCGCTTTCCTGGTATTTCTCTAAGCTCGACGCCGTCGCTGACACGCTCGGCTCCATAGCGCGAAAAGAGCTGAGCGCGACTCCCCTGAGCAGCAATGAGAACCTGTTTCTCCAGCATATGTTGTACATGGGATCAGGAGGATGCGTGCCGGCCCCCTCAGGCTGGTACTGCAATCTGTACTACGAGACGAACGGTTTCTACAAAACGGATTACGTTGTCGCGGATGTTCACACATGCCCGTCCGATGCGATGGGGAATATGGTCGGATGGGTACTTCATGTCGGCACGGGACCCATTAACATGGGAGTCGTGACTGTTACAGCGTCGGGCGGGTGTGGGGCGGCGTACGTCGGCCCGGTGATGAGCTACGGAGAACACGTCACGGGCAACTTCCTCCGGCTCACCGATGAGGAGTGGAGCACGTCGTATGCGCTTAATGCATCATCACGGCCGTCATTCGTGAACCTGTACCTGGCCGACAGCACAGGCAATTCGCGGGGACCGGGGGGGTCGCTTCTGACCGGCATACAGACGGACTATCACGCTGCCCTTCCCCGGGATCCTGTGCTGTTTCAGAACTATCCCAATCCGTTCAATCCCGCCACATTGATCCGGTATGCTCTGCCCGCCCGGTCGGAGGTGACCGTGACGATTTACAATACTCTCGGTCAGAGAATCACTCTTCTTGTCCGGGAAACCCAGGAACCGGGATACCATCAGGTGAATTTCGACGGCGCGGGGCTCTCAAGCGGCGTGTACTTCTACAGGCTGCAGGCGGGAAGCTCTATCGAGACAAAGCGGATGCTCCTTTTGAAGTGAGCGCAGGGCCACGTGGTGCAAAGTCGGTGCGAACCTGAGCGTTCAGTCATCAGTGTGATTTCGGTTTGATTTCGCTGTATCTTGGCACATACAGTTGTTCACCAAAGCGGCTTCTTCATCTGGCAGGGTGGAGAAGCTTTTTTGTCTTGCCTCATCCGGTGCGCAACATGATCCTGAGGCGCACCGTTGAGCGGGTGAATCCTTCCGTGCAAAAATCCGTATAGTACAAGAGTCCGATTATCACCCACAGTCCCCGGAAATGATGTCACAGCGACTCGGCCGATTCCGCCTCACACCGGAAGTATTGATCATTGCGTGTTTCGCATTCGCAAACGTCATTTTTCACCTGCTCCTCCCCGAGTATGGCTATCACCGGGATGAGATGTATTATGTTGCGATCGCCGACGGGTTGTCGTTCTCCAATCTCGACATGCCTCCCGGGGCACCCCTGTACCTGAAGTTCTTTCTCATCCTCTTCGGCCATTCGATCAAAGTTGTGCATCTCGCCGCGTCCGCGTGCGGCTCAATGGTAATTGTATTCGGCTGCCTGATCGCAAAGGAGTTCGGCGGGAAGCGATATGCGATGGTCCTGACCGGGACATTTCTTATGCTGTCCGGGCTTACCATTTTTGGATCACTCTACTCCTATGACGATCCGAGTTTTGTCGTCTGGGCAGCAGTGTTGTACTGCATTGTGAAGATGCTCAAAGGTTCGGACCAGCGCCTGTGGCTTGTCGTCGGTGCTCTGCTGGGAATCGGCATGCTGACAAAGCTGACTATCCTTTTTCTCGGGTTCGCGATATTCATATCGCTCTGGATGATCCGCGAAAGAGCGTGGTATGCCCGCCCGTGGATCTGGTTGGGCGCCGGCATTTCGCTCCTCTGCGCCTTCCCCTATGTGATCTGGCAATGGACGCACGGCTGGTATTTTCTTTCCTACGCAACAACCTACTCGGGACGGGCGACCCATGCATCGCCGGTCCTCGATTTTCTGTGGAATCAGATCCTGCCCAACAACCTTGCCCTCTTGCCCGTCTGGATGCTCGGGCTTGTGTTGCTCCTTTTCGCAAGACAGTGGTCCATGTATCGCTTCTTCGGTTTTGCCTATGCTATTCTGTGCGTGACGTTGTTTTTCCTCGGCGGGCAGTTCTATTTTATGATGCCGATCTACAGCGTGCTTGTCGCCGCCGGATCCGTATGGATCGAACAATGGTTCGACAGGCGTTCGGGTGCGGAACCGCCCCGCGTTACGTTGAAGATCGTCCTTCCGGTGACATACGTGCTGTTAAGCTTGCCGGCACTCCCGTTTGCGGTTCCCCTCCTTCCCGTCGGCACCCTTATCCGGTACCTTCAGCCGCTCGGCGTCAATGCGGGTGTGAAGACGGAGGATCGGCGCATCACCGACCTCCCCCAGCATGTGGCCGATCGGTTCGGCTGGGAGGAGATGGCACGGGATGTCGCCGCGGTGTACCACGGGGAACAGAACACGTCCCCCGATCCTGTCGGTGTTACGGCGGGAAACTGGGGGGAAGCTTCAGCCCTGCACGTGTATGGCGAAGAGTTTTCCTTGCCCGAGCCGATTTCGGGGGACGGCTGGTATTATTTCGAGGGTCTCCGCCGACAGACGTTCCCGGGACGGTGTGTCGCGATCGGGGTATCGTATTCCCAGCTGCAGTCTGTGTTTGAACATGTGGAGCTGAAGGCGGTGTTCACCGATCCGCATTGCATGCCTGATGAGAACAACAACTCGATTTACTATTGCACGAATCCGAGGTTTGATTTGCGGAAGTACTGGATGGTCCTGCAGAAAATGGATCCGGGCTTCGAGGATGTCCTTCGGCGCGGGGGGGTGGATCGGGCGGCGGAATATTATTCCATGCAACGGAGCCGGGATCCGGGAGCCGTATTATTCACAGAACGACAGATGAACTCGCTGGGATACGCGTACCTGAATCGCAAACAGGTGAAGGAGGCCATAACGCTTTTCCGGATGAACGTCGAAGCTTTTCCCGGATCGTTCAACGTGTACGACAGTCTCGCCGAGGCGTTGATGGCTGACCACCAGTACGTCCATGCGGTCCGGAATTTTACTCGCTCTGTAGAGCTCAACCCGGGGAACGAGAACGGCCGAAAGAAGCTAAAGGAGCTCAAAGTGCTGATGGCGGGTCAGCCGGGGCCCGTGTACTAATGCTTTTCAGGCCTCTCCCACACCGGTCGCACGGGCCCGAGAAGCCCCGAGGAGATGAGCGGATAGTCCTTTGCAAAATGCCTTCACGTGGCTTCCTTTGCATTCTCCGCCTCGATCATCGCCCACCCCGTGCGGTTCCCGTCCATGCAGCCCCAGTCAAAATGTGTGATAAATCCGACGGCAAGCACCTGCGCCGGCGCTTGCTTGCATTCCGCCTTCGTGTGAGGAACGATGACGAGGAACCTTTTCATGACGCCTCCGTGTTTGGTCCAATGTATCCAATCTCCGGCCGGCAGTCGAGGAGTTCCACGCCGCCGGCGCTGGAAATCGGATCACATATTCATGCGGTTAATCTGCGTCCCCGGTTGCGTAACGTCCGGGTCATCGTTCACCATCAGCGGAGGTCACCATGTTCATGGAACGGAATATCATGCACTGCAAGCCGGGGAAGGTCAAGGAGCTGGTCGAGAAGTTCAAGGTACTCGCCGATGCCATGAAAGGGATGGGACTCCCCCCGATACGGATCTACACGGATGTGAGCGGCGAGAACTACTGGACCGTCGTGTCCGAACAGGACATCAAGAGTCTCGATGAAATGGCCGACCTCTTCAAGAAACTGATGGCGGATCCAAAAGTCTCAGCGGCAATGAAGGGCTATCACGATCTGGTGAATGACGGCCGCCGTGAATTTTACAGGGTGGAATAGCGCTTGCGCAGGATAGCTCCCGTACCGCCTCTCGGGGATTGATTCAGTCCCGGAAGACTGGTTCATTGTATGGAGTTCATTGGAAAAGCCCCTTTCACTCTCTCGAGCGGAAGGGGCTTTTTCTGTTCGGAAAACGGTATCCGGTGGGGCGATCTCTGTAGTCTTCCTGCTCGCCGTTGCGTCGACAATTCTGAACGCCCAGAATCCTTTTGAGACTGTCCCCGATGGAATATGCCGGTCAGCCGTGAACCGGCTTCTCCTTAGGTCATACCGTGGCCTCTGTCTACTCCTTCATACACCCGCATTCCCTGCAACACGTTTTCGGCGATATTCCGGCCGATTTTCTCTGGCACGGAGATTGACCATATCCCCGCCATGATAGCAAACGTGTTCGCTCTCAATCACAATCGGGGGGAAGTCATGAAAAAGGCAATTGTGCTCTGTGCTCTGCTCGTTCTCGGATCAGCTTTCGCATCGGCGCAAACCACGACGCCGCGAGTAGCAAAGCGTCAATTAAAGCAGCAGGCTCGCATCGAGCAAGGTGTGAAAAGCGGAGAATTGACGGCGGGTGAGACGAAAAGGCTGGAACTGCAACAGGCAAAGATCCGGGCCGACAAGAGGAAGGCAAAAGCAGACGGTGTCGTTACGCCGGCCGAACGAGCGAAGCTCGCTCGCGAACAGAACCGGGCCAGCAGGAAAATTTACAGGCTGAAACATAACGAGAATGTCGCGAAGTAGCCGCTTGCCGCCGATCGCACGTGTGTCGCGGCCCGCCCGAAAGGCGGGCCGCGGTCTCTTCCGGGTTTGGAGGCACTTGCCCGGTAACCGGAGTCAACGCCCGTCATAGCGCTTCCCGGCACGGTCCTCCCCGCTTCCGGACTTCCCTTGCGCGGATTCCCGCCGGTTCATCGCAGCGCCGCTGCCAGAGCTATGAGCAATTTCTCCGCTGTGTACGGCTTTGTCAGAAATGCCTGCACGTTGGGGTCTGACGGGTTTGTGACCTGCCCCTTCGTCGTCAATCCGCTGGCCGCTATGATTTTCACATCCGGACGTATCCTTTTCAGCGCGAGAATGGCGGCCGTCCCATCCATCACAGGCATCATGATGTCCGTGATTACGACGTTGATATCGTTCTTATTCTCGGCGTAGACCGCGACTCCTTCGGCGCCGTTGCTGGCGGTCATGGCCTTGTAGCCATGAGCCTGCAGAGTTTCCTTTGTTATCTCCCGGATTGCAGCTTCATCATCGATGATGAGGATCAGCTCGCCGTTTCCCGTCGGGAGGTCCGCTTCCTCACCTGCCGCCGCTGCACCTGAACCCGTTCCTGTCGCAGGAATGTATATCCTGAACGTCGTCCCTTTCCCCACTTCGCTGTACACATTGATGAACCCTTTGTGGCTCCTGACGATGGCAAGCGTG